>Ga0180438_10001385_pt1 | contig 43224 bp, 29 predicted proteins | sample SS_ome_12_FD_132455 | JGI IMG/M metagenome (GOLD analysis project Ga0180438, IMG submission 132455) | Hypersaline lake sediment archaeal communities from the Salton Sea, California, USA - SS_3_D_2 metaG | ecosystem: Environmental > Aquatic > Non-marine Saline and Alkaline > Hypersaline >...
AAGATATTTTAATCGAATTTCATAGTTACCTTCCACCAGGTTCAGGGTCATTATCTTCGTCTCTGTGATTTGTTCAGCCAGGGGAATGGAGAAAACCATTTCTTCGGATGTGACGATTTCTTCATTATCTTTATTAAACACCTCGATCACAAGGATTTCATCCTCGAGGGAAACGTTACCGGTATTGGATAATGTCATGGTTAGTTCCACCTCGACGTCGATATCGGCTGTTATGGTTTGAGGCTGAATGCCCAGGGTGGTATCGATGGCTTTGGTGGTTTCAATGAAAATGCTGATCGATTTTTCCAGGTTCACGGTGCCGCTGTTCAGGGTCTGACTCAAAGTGTATTCACCGGCAGGATAACCACCGGTATTAAATATATCGCTGATGGTTTTGCTGCCAAAGGCAGGCAATTCCTCGGTGAGAGCTCTTTCAAATATCACCTCACCACTGCTCTCGTTGGTGATTGAAAGGTTAAGAATCATTGGAGTGACACTGTTTTGATTATTGATCATTCGTGTAATGATGGTGATATCACTGTTGGCCGGACAGATAACCGGTTCCGCTTCCAGCGTATAAAATACCACTGGAACTTCTTCTGTAAAGGTGAGGCTGTTGTTGGTTTCGGAGAATTCCTTGACAGTATTGGTATTGTCCACTTCAAACACAAGCTCATGGCTCCCGGCCTTGCCACTGCCGCTCCAATGAAAGGTTGTTTCATGTGACGTACCTGGCTGCAGGGCAGGAATTGAGACGGTTTCCACTGCTGTCTCATTATCCATAAACACCAGGGAGGTGGCGGTGGAAGCTCTTTTCCCACTGTTGGTCACTTCTATCGTATAGGTATAATCTAAACCCTCACTCTGAGTTTCGGTTAATGTCACTGTCAAATCGGGAAGAAGGGTGCCGTAGATAAAACCGGTACTTTTTGTGGAAGTTAAACCATCTTTTGTCAATACCACCTTCAGGGAGTGGGAACCGCCGCTTACGCTGCTGCTGTTTAAGGAGATTTCAGTACTGCCCACGCCGCTAATGGTGATACTCCGCTGATCCACTAACTCCTCATCCAGGTATAATTGCAGTTGAGCTGTCCCTTCGCCAAAGTAATCGACTTTTAATTGAACCGGCTCATTGCCCTCTTTATATTCAAAGTGATCAGTGGTTATTCCCATCAATACTGCGTCTCCAACATCAAAAGCCATGCTGCCGGAAACCACCAATTGATCCTCCCTGTAAAGACCATATACCAGGTTATGCGTTCCGGCTTCTGTGGTGTTAAAGGGATAGGATGAGAGAGCATTCACATGCCTCTCTGATGAAACCGTTACATTGTTTTCACCCAGGTATTCCCATTCCTCTGTAGGTGTTGTCGTCCAGCAGCGCAGTGCCAGGGTCTCATCCCTGTTGGATTCAAAGGTGTAGGTGGCCTTTATGGTTTCACCGGGCCCATATTTTCCTTTTTCAAGCCCTGAATGAGTCACTTTTACCACAAGACCGCTGACATCGAAACGGTGGCTGCCGGATAGCTCCCCTTGTGGGGTATCTGCAGGTACGAAAGTCCAGCTAATCCCATACGTGCCGCCGATGGTATCCTCAGGCACTTGAAAATCTGCGGAGACAGACGAGGCCATGATAAGGGTATAGCTCTCGCCAAAGGCCTCCGCTGTCAATGTACCGTTTTGCTCACCGCTGAATACCGCATGGATGACCTCACCAGGTTCGTAGACCTGTCGATCGGTTTCCACACTGATAATACCACGGAAATGGATATAAATATCATTCAAATGGATGCCCTTGCCGCCTTCATGGTAAATACCATAGAACACTTTTTCATCCCTTTTCTCTTCCAGCGGGATGTCAAAAACCAGTGACGTGCTCCCGGATGTTAAAGTAAATGGCCGCCTCTCACTGAAATTGCCCCAATTGACCACGGCTTCCAACGAAGCATCTGCTGCTGTTTCAGACGTGATTTCAAGGGTTAACTGTGCGGTCTCTCCTTCGTTGTAAAGGGAGTGGTCGAAAGAGGCATTGACATCTAACGAAACTCCATTTACCTTAAAATTGAAATTTCCGGCCTTTATGCCGTTCTCAACACCGGCGCCGATCAGGGTATAGTTAAAAGGATAGCTGCCAGTGGGTAAATCAGAGGGTGCGTCAATATAGATGTCACTGATTGTAATCTCCTCCCCGGGGTCCAGGGTGATTTCCCGTTCATCCTTAAAGGTATCGAAAACACTCATTTTTAATATGACTTTTCCCCTCACATGCCCGTCATTTTTGACTTTTAAAGTGACAGAGGCATGGTTTCCAGCATCGATCTCAAGATTTTCCGGCACCTCGGAGACGATTATATCTGGACCGCTTATAATCACCGGTTGGGTGGTTTTATATAAACGTTCTCCAGAGGAATGGATAAGGTAAGCCTCGACCTCGTGGTTGCCTGAGGCCAGGGAGGAGGTTTCTAAATAGAACGTACCGGTAAATTGGGTTTCTGAGTTGACAGTGATACCCTGTTGAGAAATGATGTCGCTGGCGGCAATTATCACACTGCCTGTAAAATCATCGTAACCAGAGTTAGCAATAGTGACTGTTACGGGTATGCGGTCGGTTTCCGGTGCACCGATTTGAATCGTGCCAGTGGTCTCTTCCAGGTTTAATACACGGAAAACTCGTGTAATCGGCACTTCCAGTTTATCACCGGAGATAGTTAAGGTATAAATGCCTTTCTCTGCAAAAAAAACGGTAAGGAGTTCTTCTATAATCTCCTGGGATTGCAGGTAATAATTCCGGATTTCTGAAACCAAGGGGATGCTGCCTGGGCCTGTAAGTTGGATATATAGGGAGATATTTCCGGCAGTGGTGTCGATATTTGTAAGCGTATAAGGGATCTCTGCCTGCCCGGGTGTGTACTTTTCAGAACCACTCACATTCAGTACACCGATACCTGATGGCTGTACCGTGAAAACTGTTTCGGTTTCCGGGGTTTTTGTGGTTCTGTATTTTAATTGGTAATTGCCTGGAATCAGATCAAATTCAAGGGTATCTGTATAAGGTGCTTCACCCGGGCAAAGGGTGTAGGTTTTATTTATGGTTGCCAGGGGTTCGGCACTTCCCACTCTTTGGAGTTGGAAATAAGCATCATCGGTGAAGGGCAGCCCTCCACTGTTGGAGAGATTAAAACCAAAAACAACGCTGCCTTCCCGATATGCTGGGAGAACATTAATGGAAAAATTTTCAACATACCCGTATTGAACAGTCCTGGTTTCGGTTTGTTCCACATCGCCGCTCAGAGTAATGGTGTAATTTCTATCTGTTGTTATGGTATCACTGAGAGAAAAAATTCGCTCTTCTAAAGGTTTTATTTGAATGGTTTCATCGATCTCGTTGGTTCCACCGGAAACGGTTAGGTGGCATTGGGCATCGATATTACCTTCGTTTAACAGTTTTACCTTTATATCAAAGGGCTCATCGCCAGCAAATGGGGGTGACAGGATTTCCATGGAGACAACAGGTTCGGCCACCTGGAGGATCATTTCGGATTGGGAGAGGAGGGAACCGCTGCCTTCGCTGCCTTCATCTTGCATAAGCAGCATGGGACCTCCACCGCCCCCGGGTTCTTCGCCGCCGCTGCTGCTCTCTTCGTATATCTCGGCTGTCAAACGCCAGGTGCCGGTTTCGCTCTCACTAAAGGTTGCACTGTCAGTATAACTGCCGCCGGCCGCCACACTCAGTGTCAGGTCTCTCAACGTCACAACCGTACCGGAAGGGGATTTTGTCTTAAAGATATATCTAAGGGCTGGGTAGTCGTCGGGGGTATCGTTGAGGATTTCAACGGTGGTATTAACGGTTGAACCGGCTTTGATATAAGGGTCCCCGCCACTATCGCCGGATAAGGCCGCGGAAACACCGCTCTCTCTCACGATGAAGGCATCGCTGCTTTCAGCCAGTTCCTGGTCCAGGGAGGATAATAATGCGGTCTTAAGTACATAAGAACCGGCCGACAGGTTCATACCGGTCAATAGATCAAGGTCTGTGCTCTCACCGGACGAGAGGTTCAGGCTGTAGGTCTGCTGCCAGAACTCTTCTTCGGTGAGTTCAGCAGTGGAGCCCACTGTTATAAAATTGCAGTGATACTCGTATTCGCCCTCACCGCCTCCGCTTATGGGTTCACCTCCGGCATAGTACAATTGACCATTACTATAAACCAGGCTGTGGCTGTAATGGATGAGCTCTTTATCAAGAACGAATGTATTATTTTCAAGGGTAAGGAGATTGCCGTCACTGTCCACCACCATTAGTTTTCCGTTTCCGTCTTTAACAAAGTCGATAACCCCATTTTGGGGGAATCCGTCATACCCTGCATAATTTACCCAGGTCTGCCCATCAAACGACTGGAGAAAGTTGTTGGATTCATCTTTGAGCCATAGAATTCCGTCGTTATCCATGTAAAGACGATCCTTTCCCCAGGGGATAATATCGGAGTTGGATGCAGTATAATCATCGTAAGAGAGATCATTTTTTATATGAAAGAGATGGAATTCAGAATAATCGTTCCACGCACCCACCCAGATACCGTTTGCTCGGTCGTTCTCCATGGCACTGACATACCGCACCTCCTCATATTTATGCCACTCACCGTCATGGTAAAAGGTATAGTTGCGACCCATCCACACTTTACCAGAGGTATCCACGGCGATCTTTGTATCGCTGTAATTACCAAATCCAAGGTTATAGAGCTCATTGGTAAAATTTATCATTTCCAGGACACCGTTGGTGATTTTTATCACTCCAATGATGTTAAAACCATACACCCGGTTCGAGGTGTCTATGGAGAGGTGGTTGACCTCAAACAGCAGTTGGTTTCCAGGGGTGGAAGCATAATTGATCCATTTGCTGCCATCGTACATGGAGAGCCCGTATTCAGTGCCGGTCCAGATGGTACCATTGGAATCCACCTTCATTGACCGGATCTCACCGGCCAGTTTTTCCATATCGACAGCAATTTCCTTATCGGACCAGGTTCCGCTGCTGTATTCCATAAAACCGAATTCACAGGTAAAATAGGCATCATCTCCGTTACCTGGAATAATGGCATAATTGTCGAGTCCAGCCAATCCTGGGATAGTGGTGTCGGCAAAAAAGGTAAAACCGCTGTCGTAACGGATCAATAATGAATGACTGTTGTATTCGGAATCCTGGAAACTGGCTCTTATCCACAAATCATTGCCTGTGGTTTTTATCTGCCAGATGGATAGATTATAGGGGGGGTAGAGTTCATTCTTATTCCATTGGTTCCACATACCGGCGTGGTATTGGTAGATTTTATCGGAATAGACCATCCAGACGCTGCCGTCAGTGGTGCTGGTGAGGTTTCCAGATACACTGGCAGTTCCAAAGGGTGCAGAAACACTCTCAAAAGTGGTGCTGGTGTCGTTGTAACGCACCACACCGCTGGAAGTGGAGACCCACACTGCACCGGTATCATCTCTGGCCAATGCATAGACCCGGTTTGAGGGCAGGCCCTCAGCAGTGGTAAAGGATGTCCAGCTTTCGGCTGAAAACACCGATATACCGCCGTTATTGGCAATCCACACGGCTGGCGTACCGGAGAGTTTAGACTCGATAATGTCGTTTATCCAGTTATCCAGCACTCCCTCTGATGTTGTATAATGCAGCCAGGTACCGGTACTGTCACGACGGAATACACCGCCGGTTGTTCCGATCCAGATTTCATTGTCTGTAGTTTCGTAGATGTTCCGGCAATTATAGCTTTCAAAATTGTATAGTACGTTTACGTTTCCGGTGGCTTTATCGTACTCCAGCAGGCCTTTGTCAGTGGAGAGATAGAGTTTGGTACTGCTGCTGAAGCCTTTTTCGATCATGTTGTAGGAGACATAATCCCCGGGTTTATCTTCTTTTAAACCGCTGGATTCCAGGTGACGGACAATACGCGCACGCACCACACCATTTTCTATATCCCCGATTCCCGCTGTTATCTCCGCTTTACCGGATACTTCCTCATTGTTAAAATATTTTTCTTTCAACGTATAGGCATTTAAATCAGCGGATACACCAGTAACGGAATGATAGGTATACCATGAATATTTTTTTCCCACATTGGTTTCCCTGGCTTTGACCCGCAGCACATAGGTCCCGCTTTTGACGATTTGAGGCATGGTAAGGGTTATCTCCTTGTTTTCCCCTGCTGCAAGGGGTATGGTGGAGGTATGGTTGAGAATGGTATTTCCGATATCATCTCTAAATTCGCACGCTACCTCGAAATCACCCGTTTTCCCTCCGCCATTCTGGAAATTTAAAATGAAGGAATCCCCGGCGTTTAGCTCAAAGGGGGGCGGATTGAAGGTAAGATCAGCCCCGGGTATGAACAGCTCAAGGGTTTTTTTGGACAGGAGTTTGTTGTCAATGCTCAATTCAATGGTGACAGGTACGAGGGATCGGGTCAGGCTTTCGGGCAGTTGGAGGTTGTAGGGGAAGACATTTTCAACTCCAGGCTGAAGGGTTACACCATTGGTGAAGTCGAAATTGCAATCTTGCGAATATACATGAAGTACAGCTGTCAATGGCCGGGAATACCCAGAGTTTTCTGTGATTTTCACGGTTAAGTCCACGGAATCGCCTTCTTTATAAATATCTTCATCACTTTCCACTATGCTCTGCACAAGGATATTTTTGGAGGGAAGGGTTTTCTGATAGGCTTTGCTGTGGCCGTTGTCTCCGGTGACTTCCACAGAAAACGTTTGGCTGGTATTGAGGCCGATGGGAACCTGGAAGTGTTCTGTTTTTTCAATAGGGTCTCCGGTAATCTCAACCTGTCGTTCTTCACTAATCCCTGCTTCGGGTGAAGAGAATGCAACCGTATATTTCCCAATGCCTCCCACTGTTACATGGATATCTGCTGTATCCAGGTATTGGTAGGTATTTTTGTCATAAAATACCCTGGAATAAGCAATGTATTTGTAAAAAGCGCCGCCTTTTATCAGAGCGGTGGGAAGATTGGTATCATCTTTGTAATAGGCACAGAGGCGGTAATTGCCTTCATGAGTCGGGTTAAAGGTAATCGAACCCTGGAGTTCCCTGCTTTCTCCGTAGAGGAGATTGATGCCGCTAATCTCTTGACTGCCTGCGATATTTCCGTCTTCTGACATTAATAGAAATTTGAAACTGGCATTTTCAATGTCGAATTGAAGCTCCTCCCGGAGACTATCGACATGACCGTAATTTTTAATGTTGTATGTGAAGGAGTAGGGTTCTCCATATTTTAAATAAACGCCATTGCCTGGCGGATCAACAAGTGTTAATCCCGAACCACTTCCCCCTATTCGCGGTCTGTAATAGATTATAAAATTTGTCGGAGTTTCAACACTCCCATCCGGTCGTTCAACTTCCAGTCTTAATTTTACCAATTTATAATCGCACACATTAAAGTCAAACGTCGGTGGTGAATATAAACCGGAATGGGAAAATGACCCATTGGCTTCAAAATCGTGAGTCGTTGAAAAAATTGTATCAATTTCAGTCTCGCCGTAATATGAAACCAATTTTAGACTTATATCACCGGTGAAGGCTTTATCAATGTTATTATAGACATTGATATTATAGGAAATGGGCTGCCCTGCTTTTATTCCCCAGTAATGGTTATAGGAAACGTAACTTTTCGTGGTGGGGCGTATGATCGTTAATCCTTTCCCGATCTTTTTTCTTCCATAAGGAAATAACCAGAGCATCCCACCTTTTGCATTTAATTGAAAGTTGTAATGGATGGTTTCACCGGCAGGAACGGAAAGGGTGATAAGGGGCTGGAGTGTATTGTGGTCCCACCTGTATTGGAAGCTGATATTTTTATGGGTCTCGGTATTGTTTCTCACAAAAAGGACAAAGCGAACGAGAGCGTTTAACAACACGCGTTCATCATCGACATTTAGCCAGCAAGAGATGTCTTCATTGGGTTCGTAATCGGTAAATACCCGATATATGCTGAACCTACCGGTTTCTGCTTCTGTGTCCATTTCTATTATATTATCTTCCGCATCCAGCAATGTATAATCCACATGGCAGATTCCATGATCTTTATCATATAAATTGGGAAGAGTAAAGGAAACCGGAATTTCAGTCTCCTCCCCCATGTTTAAGTTAACGATTTGTTCTGTCTCATATAAAACCGTGTCTCTAAACGGTGTCAGGGCCTTTAATTTTACTTTTGCTGCTGTGGAGTCGCTGTTATTCTTCACCTTTACATTGAGGTTTATTTGAGGATTGGGATTGCTGGCCAGGTTGAACATGGGTATCGGAAGATCAGGATTTTTGGCAAATGTAAGAAGTGAATTAAAAAGCCTTAATTCCGAAATCGTCGATTGGCTGTGTGCGGTCCCCCAATCCGGGTAACCGGCTGAGAGGCATACAACGCCTTTTCCAACTTTATAATAAAGGAGGGCCGGCTCAGAATTGGCTATTCGCCGCAGCAGTACAGTCGTATTGGCCGGGGAATTTGGGAAATAAGCGTCAACCGGCATGGATACTCTTTCATTGGTCATTGCGGAAAGTATGGGATGTATATTTTCTTTATCGAAATAGACTGAGCCCCAGGTGCAGCTTTGTGCTTCTCTCCACCCCAGGGCATGCAGCGGCTCTTCTGATTCTTTCGGAATTATGCTGTATTGATTTCCATACTGTTGACATAGGACAATCAAGAATCCACCATTGCGGACATATTCTTCAAGAATATGTTTAAAAGTTGAATCATTTTCTTTTCCGACCAATCCCCCACTCGGAATGACTAATACTGAAGATTGTTTTAGTAAATTTGATGCAATTTCTGGCATCTCAAAGAAGGTTCCATTTATAAGAGAATCAGTTTCATTAAAAAATCCACTCATAAAAATTAAAGTATCTCCCACACCTGGCTTTTGAGAGATACCTTCGGAAAATGAAAAGTTTTCATCTGCGTTATCACCTCCAGGGGAATTGGGAGGATGGCAAGTACCCTCTTCTGACTGCGAATAGATCGATAAGGATAAGAGAGCAAGGATTATAAAAAAAAGAATTTTTACTTTCATTTTAGTCTCCTTTTTGATCACAACAGTTACAATTGCTGTGATCAGGGGTCGCATCTCTCCAAGCATCATCTGCACATGGATAGAGTATTCTTGAGCAATCCACTGCTCCTTCTTCACTATGATCTCCTGAGGCATGTACTAATTCATGAACAATTAACCCTTGAATACATCCGCATACCTTATTAGGTGGTTTGTTTAAATCAATATTACGGTTGTCCCAATACATAGCAAAAGGGTTGCAAATACGAACAAAAGGCCTTCCCTTAGCTATATGGTGAGATGTGCCGCCCTTGCCACAACCTCCACAGGCGGAACAATCATATTCAAAGATAAGATTTTTATAAATACTTTCTATCTCTTGGATTTTACATGTTGGTAATTTATGATGCTTGCCATTATATTCCCTTCCTTTCTTAATGGCCTTTTTTGCTTCATTAAATGATTTATTAAGCCAATCTTCTATTCTGTCTCTTACATTAAAAGAATAATCGCATTTACTCCAGGAGGCTTCTTGCGCGGTCTGAGAATACAAAATGTTGAAAAAAATAATAAAAAGAAATAAAAAAACAAACCGATTTTTCATTTCATTCTCCATTCGATGAATTGTTTGTAGATTTGATGTCCAACTTACTATCTACCCGTGTCTTTTTCCCGCTTGTAACAATAATACCCTTTATTAACTTACAATAAGATGAAAATTCATAATAATCCCAACCATCTTCAATCGGAGGAAGTATGTGAATCCAATAATTTCCAGGTTCAAGATTTTTTATATAATAATATCCATCGACATTAGTGTATACGTCACCCATTTTTACAATCTCATCTGATCCGGGGTACTTTTTATCAATGCTATGAATGGCAACATGGACACCATTTAGAGATTTATTATCTATAGAAGAAGTGATATAACCTTCGATTCCGGTTGGATCATTTAAATCAAAAAAAATGTCTTCAGGTTTCGTTTCGATTCCTTTTTCTACAATTACTCCAAGAAGCACTTTATAAGCAACATTAGGTAGTTTACAATCAGCTTTTATGTAGTAATTGGGGGAAGGACACAGCCGCCCCATATTTCCTAAGAAATAGCTTCCATCTTCTTTTGTGGTATCAAATTCACTCCCTGCAAACCTGGCAAATGCATGGATAGAAACTCCTGGAAAAGGTTCTCTGTTATCGCTATATAATACTTTCCCCCGGATCGAACCGCCTAATTTAACAACTTTATTTAAAATTATATTCTTACCAGGTTCAATAAGAATTTGATCCGGACTAGAGGCATTGCAATGAGGAAACGAAGGAGTAAAAGTTATTGTATATGTCCCGGGTCTTAGTGGTTTTGCCAAAAATTTGCCTTCCTTATCTGTATCTACTGTTAAATTTGAAGGGCCATCTAGGTGTACCCCTACTCCCGGTAAGACTTTACCCGTATCTTCATCAGTCACAACCCCAGAAACCGAACCATAAATTATAGGGAATAAAGGTTTAGTTAAGATGAAAACAGTAAAAGCAACAAAAAACAAAATCTTAATCGTTTTCATATTTCCTCCATTTTTTTATTTCCAAAATAAGATCCATTATACCATAAGGAATTCGAAATATTAGAAGAAGAAGTTGAAAAAATTTTTATTTGGCTCTTTATACTTATTTATCAGATTAAGAACAGTTTGTGCATATTCTTTCCACTCCTTTGCAAGCGTACTTTTATACGGAGACAACTTTTTATCATCGCAGTCGAAAATTTGTACTTCTGTCATTTGCTTTTTTTCTTCTCCAGATAAATTTGAAAATGAGAAAAAAATAAGAAACAGAGCAAAACAAATAGAATATTTTAAATATCTTCTTTTTGTCATTAATGCTACCTTCCTTTATATTCAAGAGAACAATCCAGAGAAAAATTGATGGATCTCTTTTTCCCTTCAATTATTTTCACAGGCTTTTCTATAAAAACAGATTCACCATTCGTTTCTCCTTCTCTAATATCTCCGACTAAAGAGATTTCATATTCTCCCGGTTCGACATCAACTACCGAATAAAATCCGTTATCATCCGTATAGCAATGAACCCAGCCATATTGATCCGTCCTGTAGAGACACAATCCAATATCCTTTAGAGGGAGTCCACTATCCTTGCACTTAAGATATCCATACACTCCGGTCGGGCTTTTTGAATCGAAGGGTATTTCAATATGAGTGGTTTCTTTTAAGTGTATTTCAACCTCTATGTGTTTCATCCCATAACCCTCTTTCCTTGCATGTAGGGTGTATATCCCTTCATCCAGCCTGTCAACGACAAATTCACCTTGAGCGTTCGAATAATCTCCGGTTTCAGGGTTTGATCTAAAACTTGCACCTTTTAGATGTAGATCAACACCAGAAATCGGTTCACTGTTGTGTAAATCAAACGTTCTTATTTTCAGGACTCCTCCAATCTTTAGTTTTTTTAAAATCGATATATTTTTCCCTCCTTCAACGACAATTTCATCATATGCTGAAGGATCTTTTGTTTCTTTCTTCCAGGCATAAGGTGAAGGGGGAAAGAAACTAATTTTGTATATTGCCGGGGGAATTTCAAAAATAGTAAACTTGCCATCACTATTCGTTACGGTACGATAGATATCATCTCTGGGTACATAAATAGTTCCTGTATACTTATAGAGAACAACTTTTACCTGTTTTATCCCTTTCCCCGTTTCTTCGTCAACTACTTTGCCACTAACAGTACTCGTTATTTCAGAATACAAAGGAATCTTTGACATATTAACAATTATAAATAAAAATAAAGGTATTACCGATAAATGCCAGTTTTTAAATTTCATTTTTTTTATCCTCCTTATTTTTTCTTCGCACCCTGATGCATTTAGGATGCATTTTTTCATGTTTTTCCTTTGCGTTTTAAGTGTCTTCATTTTTCTTTCGAATAGGCTTTCTCAATTAATCCTAAATGTCTCTGCCACGCACACTTTTTCACAATATCCTCACCGGAATATTACTGGTACAGTTTTTATCGCCTTGTCTCCTTCTTTTGAGATACATTACCCCAAAAAAGGAATTTTCTCACACTATATTTGTACCATAAACGCCTAAAATAATCAAGAAAAATACCAAAAAAAATCCGGTTCGCCATACTTCCGAAAATCACCGCAAAGATTAAGAAAGCGGTAGACTTCGTGTTCAATGTTCAACGTTCAATGTCCAACGAAAAAGGGGTCAGGCCAGTACATATACTTAATTAAATCCGTATTTACTTTATTAATTCACTTCATTTTTCACTTTTCCTGATGTTTTTTGACATTGATGGTTAATTTATAGCATAAATATTATGAAAAAAATGCATGCATGCTGTGAAAACACCCAAATTAGGGAACAGGTGATACCAGTTCACTACCATGAAAATATAGAAATTTTCTTCTCAACACGTATCGTAGTACAGCCATCCATTCGGAGAAGAGAAACGGCCATTTTTAATCTCATGTTTAATTTTTTTAATATATAGGGTCCCAAAAATTAATTTTATCAATAATCAACTTAAGAAAATTAATTTTTTTGGGTTGTATTATTAAAAAATTTAATCTCATGTTAATAATTAAAATAGCTTAGCCATTATCTTTTTGACTCCCAACTGGCAGCGAGTTCTTGACATTTAATAGCCATTTCCTATATTATAAAGCTTAAACCAAAATATGGAGAAAAAATCATGAATGAAAAGCCAAATCAAAAATTTCTTGGAGAGAGAGCAAATTATACCACCGAAATCATCGCCGGTATTACCACTTTTTTGACAATGGCATATATTATATTTGTCAATGCAGACATTCTATCTGCCACGGGTATGGACCGAACCGGGTTGATTGCAATCACCTGCATTGTATCCGGCGTTGTAACTATCATTACAGGGCTTGTCACAAACGCCCCCATTGCCATGGCCCCGGGAATGGGACTCAACGCTTTTTTTGCCTATACACTGGTTATTAATCAAAAGATTGAGTGGCAAATTGCCCTGGGTATTGTTTTTATTGCAGGCTTTGTATTCCTTCTCCTGACGGTGACCGGACTGAGAAAAAAAATCGTAGAGGCCATTCCTCAAGAACTTTTAAGCGCCATCGCTGTGGGCATAGGAATTTTTATCGCCTTCATGGGATTACAAAACCTGGGACTGGTTATCAATGACGATGTCACCCTGGTTAAATCAGGCGCTTTAACAAAAACGGTACTGATCGGTCTGGCAGGACTACTGACCATGATTATCCTGGAAATTTTTAAGATTAAGGGTTCCTTGCTGATCGGAATTTTCTCCTCCACCATCCTATCCCTCTTCCTGGGAGAGGCTGCCCTTCCCGAAAAATTCGTGTCATTGGAAACCAATGTTTCCATGATTTTAGGGAAACTCGATATCATTGGTGCATTAAAAATCAGCCTCCTGGCTCCTATTTTTACCATGCTGTTCATCGATCTGTTCGATACCATCGGCTCTCTGTTGGGATTGTCACAGCAGATTGAAATGGCCGATGAAAAGGCAAAACCCCTAAACCTGAGTCGACTTTTTACAGTAGATGCTTCTGCTTCCATGTTTGGTGCTGTGTGCGGCACTTCCACCACCACTACCTATATTGAATCCGCAGCAGGCATTGCCAGCGGCGGTCGTACGGGCTTAACCGCAGTCGTCTCAGGTATCCTGTTTATCGCGGCAATACCTCTTATACCTGTATTTGCCATTGTTCCCTCTCATGCCACTGCCCCTGCATTACTCATGGTTGGATTTTTTATGATGAAAAATATTTTAAAAATCGACTTTAAAAACCTGGAAATCGGTTTCCCTTCCTTTATCATCATCTTGATGATCGCTTTAAGCTACAGCATCAGTACAGGACTGGCTTTTGGTTTTTTATCCTATTCCTTAATAAAAATCTTTCGGGGTAAAATAATGGAGATCAAACCAGCTCTATGGGTGATCAATATTTTGTGCCTACTGTTCTTTATCGTCTAGGTTCAGAGGTAAGAGATAAGAGGTAAAGAGGTTTGAAGTAGGATGGGAATCATTGCCAGGCGAAGGAATAGATTTCAACAAATATTCCAACAATTGGAAACGCTTTTAACCTCCAACGGAGTCACCCCCTGCCATTTCTTTAAAGACATCAATCTCTTAAACTATTTAGCCTGTGTCCCCTTTAATAACCTTTTGCATTCGATGAATCTAACCAGGGTGAATATTCATTTATCAGAGGAAGAAAAGCGATTTGTGGATTTTATATTAAAATACAAACAAACCATGAAACGAAAGGTAAACCTCCTGTTGGACACCCCACCTATTCCGCAGTATTATGACTCACCTCCCATTGGCTGGCGGGAAAATCCCCTATATGAAGAGGAGATGAGCCAGTACAGGAAAAAACTGGAGGAGTATCAGCATCGAAGAGAAATACTTGAAAAGAGGCGTGAAGAATTGTGGAGGAGCCCCGAGAGTGAGACTTTTCAATATGTGGAGAAAGAGGAGAGAGCAGCTATTTGTCCTGATTGTATGGGCAGAGGGAGGATAGCCTCATCCGAAGACTCCACCGATACAACAGAGTGCCCCCGATGTTATGGAACGGGCACCAGTGGTTATATCCCTAAAGTAACACCCCACCAGCGGCAGGTGGCAGAAACGTTCCGTGCAAAACTGGAGAATCTCAATGACCCTGTTTTTTCCAATTTTCCTTGTAAAAAAAAATCTGTTTTTATCCGGGTGACCTATGAGGGCCAGATTTTTATCAAGTAGAAGCGATCGATGTTAAATGTTCAATGTTCAATGTATTTATTTATATCCACTTTAAAATAATGCCAAATATGATTATACATAGTAAATCAAATCCAAAAATCGTACCGACTGCAACTACCTTGGATTTGATCTTCTTCATATCAAAAACCCAGAAAGAGATAATGAAAAAGTGAAAATAACCAAACAGAAAAATCAACCACGGCGCTTTTATGCTCCACCATGAGTAATCCCAGGTCAGCATTCCCACAAGATTTAACAACACCTCAACGAAAACGGTAAAAATCGAACCGGCTATGGCAAAAAATAACCGGTTGGGAATTCCAAGTATCTTTAATTTTTTGTCTGGCGGAAGCATTTTCGCAAATACAATCCCTGCGATTGCAAACATAAAACATATCTCGATGTTTAAACCGATCAGGATCACATAGGCAGATTTACCCGGGGTGCCCCATACGGGCGCGTACCCGGAGAAATGGAAAACCAGGGAATTCCATATCTCATTGAACCAATCCATTCCCCAATAAGCCAAACCGGCAAATACCAGGTTCCAATTCTTTTTCTCAATCTCACATGCATATACGTAAACCACTAATGCAAACAATGGGATAACATACCATTGAAGGTTTGACGCATCCCTTAATTGTTCCAAAGCCTGTCTTGCACTTTCAGTCATAAGAAACTCCTTACTCTTTTTTTAGCCACGGATTTACACGTTTACACGGATTTACACGTTTACACGTTTACACGTTTACACGTTTACACGTTTACACGGATTTTTTTTATTAAAAATCAACTTTGAATTATAAAAGAAATGGATTGATATTTCAACCACCTACTCAATCTCGGTGACATGGAGTTCCCATACCTCGTCATCTTCGTTCTCAATCAACTGATAGACATTGCCATTCCTGATATCGGTGGGAAACGGGCTCAACAAATCCCGTTTGAGCATGGGAACAAAAAGTTTCTTTATAAACACACCCTCCAAATCATAGACGTACATCTCCCACATTTGGTCTACTTCATTATTCGTAAGTACATAAACCCTTTCATCCCTTACGAAAATACTGGCAATAACAGGAAAATGTGGGGCTATGATAATGGTATTTTTAAAATATTCGTAGAGTTCTTTGTACTGCCTTTTTAAAATGCGGTGGATTTCGGCTTTCTCGGCATTGGTCACTTTTCGTTTCTTGTGGTCCTTTCTCTCAATGGTCTTGAGCAGACTGCCCTGCTCATCGTAAATATCCACAACAAAACCCTCCTTACCGGAGATAAAAATTTTATCCTCTACCACATAATAAACAAAGGCTTTTTTCAACAAGTGAATACCTTTTCCCTTCTGGACCTGTATCTCGTGTTCCCGGCGGAAGATTTCCCGTATCTTTTTCAAATCCCGGTCATAAAGGTTTACGGCCAGGAATCGTGTGTTCTCTTCTCCAAATGTCGTAGACATACCCACATAATTTTCACCGATGGGTTGAATATAGAAGGCGGCAGGATTCCTCTTCTCCTCGATAAAATCTCCGTCCAACGTAAAATATGAAAGTTTCCCAAGACTGTTGACCAGGATATACTGGGGCAAAACATCGATAATGAGCTCCCCTGCAAACTGACCCAACTTGAATTCCTGGGGCCCTTCTCCGGGTTTACCAAACGTTTTGATCCGTGTGAAATCCTTCATTGAATAAATGGAAACAGTGGCCCCTTCTGTGACAAACAGCCTACCGCCCCTGACAATGATCATCCCCGGTTTCAATATATCCGGGAACGATGCGAGTTTTTTCATCAATGGCTTACTCGTCGGTTTAACCTCTGAATTCAGAAGAAACACAAGCAAGAGTAAAATCAACAATAAAAAAATTTTTCTCATTTTTCCTTCTCCCTATTGTTTTTAGCCACGGACAAACACGGACAACACACAGATAAAAAGCGTACCACACACAAGGTCGTGGCAGCCAGCCGCTCTGTGTCCCTCCGTGTTCGTCCGTGGCATTTTTTTTTCATTTTATTTCAAAAAAGGTTTTACATTTCCTTATCTTTCACGGGATTGATTTCAATAACGTTGTATTGCTGCAGGAGATCGATAATATCCAGGATTTCGGGAAGGTATGATCCATCCAGACTTGCTTTTTTTTGAATTTCGGCAATGGTTTTTGGTGTTTCTGTGGGAAACGGAAGATAGAAAAGAAATGTTCCCTGTGCCTCAGTGAGACTGATCTTCCGTTCCTTCTTTTTGCGGCCTTCCCCTGTAAACAGTGTCACTGTGGCAATTTTTTGACCAGCACCAGCAGGGGTAAATATTGCCCCGGCATTTATTCTTTCCCTGATTTTTCGCTTTGATTTATCTTGATCTCCCGATCCATCGTAAAGCTCAGAGAGATCCGTTTTTATGGTGATTTGCTTCTTTGCCATCGTATACCTGAAATAGGGGCGCTTTTTCTCGTACACCTCTTCCTTTTTCAAGATACCCATTTGAGCCAGACCTTCCAGGAAATCCTGAGCGGTTTTAATATGAAGTTCCAGCAAAGAAGCGGCTTCGGATGCAGAGATGGTTTTGTAAACCACCAAGAGTCTTAAAAAATCAGCGGCATACTCTTTAGCCAGCAGGTTTGAAATTTTTGATACTTCAGTAAAATTCATGTTTCCTTAATCCTCCCTGTACAGCCACGCCCCGACAAAAATTGCAATGGGAATCTCAATCATATTAAAAGGTACCTCTATCAACCACATTCTTGTAGGTATAGCCTTCAGGAAGCCCAGGTTAATGTCATTTAAAAATTGCAGAAATAACAACCCCAGAACGATCAAACTGGTTATCAACACATTCTTTTTACTGGCGCCATACCGGGGGATCAAAGCGGCATAGATCCACATGAAGATGATGAACTTACCCACTACTATTAAAACATTCAACAGCTTCTCCCAACTCCCCCAGTAAGCCGTAATATCCTGCCATACCCCTACCCACTGCCTGTCAAACAGAAAACCGTAAGTGCCTTCTAACACAACCTCTACGATGGCAAAAACAAAAAATGCCAAAAGCCCGCTGAGGATAACCCAATTATAATTAATTTCATTTCTTTTCATTGTTCCCTCTTCATTGTTAGAATTATAGGAAGGATTCAACTCTGGTTGACCGATTTCCAATCCTTCCCTGTTTAATTTCCTGAAAAATGTATCTCCTTCCCCTTTTTTAAAGGTATTAAAAAAATCCACAACAATATTTCCAAAGGAGTTACAGAGTTGATCAAAGGTGATTTCATCCCAATATTTTTTATAATCCCTTTTTGCGAAATTAACAGATATATCCCCCCCGTAACCAAACGCAACATAGGTCAAGCGGTTGAAATCGGGTTCTATGAAAGGAATATATTGAAACAATCCGTTGGAAAAAACCAGGACAACGCGGTCATCTTTTATATACGAGGTGGCAATCAGTTTTCGACGCAAATATTCTGCGAACCGGATGATTTCCTCCCTGGAATATTGGGATTTACCCACGGGGAAGGGGCGATTGGTATAACCATTGGATGCCGCCATTACGGGTTTGGCAGCCAGGTCGAGAAACAACGGCAAATGCCGGTACCAGATAAAACCGCTTGAAAATTGGTGGGTAGTCATAAGGATGGCTATTAAACTCAGGAGAAAAATAAATATTCCCACAGGATCATTAATAAACCTGCCCCTCCACTCAATATTCATAATGGCTGCGAATCGAATGATACTTAAGAAGATCATAAACAAACACAACCCAAAAGCGAAGCCGTTTTTCGATTTTAGAAATGATCCCATTAAAAACAGGGCAGCCATGAAGAACACCAAAAGCTGGAGGGCGCCCCCCACCAGCCCTCCGTACTTTCCAAATATATAATCCAAATAAGTCGGCGTATACCATATAATAAAAAAGTACAATACATGGATACGATACGGTTTTAATTTACTGTAAGCTGATTCACTCATTTGTTTCCTCCTTATTTCTCCATTTCCCGTTTTTTTCTTAACCTTTTCATCCAGAAGGGCTGCTTAAGTTCCTGACCTTTGATTTTATTAAGTATCTTCTCTCTCTGTCCCTCTCTAAAATCATTGAATAAATCCAGAACCACATCCCCAAACGAATTGCAAAGTTGATCAAATCTCAGTTCTTTCTTATATTTTCCATAATCCTTTTTGGAAATATAAACGGAGCTGTTTCCTGCGTAATCGAATGATGCATATGTGACTTTTTGAAGATTCGGTTTTAAAAACGGGATGTATTGAAACATGCCGTTGGAAAAAACCAGGACGACTCTATCATTATCTATATACGATACGGCGATAAGTTTTTTATTTAAATATTCTGCAAATTTAACGACCTCATCTTTCGAATATTGACGTTTACCGGAAGGGTACGGCCGTGCTGAATATCCGTCATTGGTATCGTTAACCGTTTTCGCTGCCCGTTCGAGGAGCGTGGGGAAATACCTCTCCAATAAGATGGGGGCCGCATATACGAAAAAGTCAGTCTTATCCTCGGAAACCATTAAACCAATAGCTCCCACGACTATACTTAAAATGACACACATCATGCCCAAGTCAAACCAGGTCTCTAGTTCGGGACGTAACGCCGAACCATAACAGATAATGCTGAGAATTACCATCGAAAGCGACCAACCCATAAAAAAGTACCTTTTGGTATTGACAAATGCCCCAAAAAAAAGCGCTGCTACAAAAAAAAGATATATTGCCTGGTAATACGGCCCAATCATTTTGCCATTTTCAATCGGAAGCCATTTTAAGATCAAAGGGGGAAATACAAAGAACATTAAAAATAATGCTGACTTACGAAACGGTTTTAATTTACTGAGACCTGGTTTACTCATCTATATCTTCTCCTATCTTTAGCATGAGTCATATCATTCAATCTTACTAAAGAATCATTTTCTTTCAACTGACTCACTTTTGCGTGGCTCATTACTTCTCCAAAACTTAATTCATTTTTATGATACTTCATTTCAAATAAAGTATAATATAAATAAATCATTTTGTCAACAAAAAAATTTTTTTTTAGAATTTTTTTCCGGGCTAGACAATGAAAATGCAAGAAAACGTAAATTAAACTGTTATAGAGTTCTAAGAACAAGAACGAAATGTTTAGTTACAACACGCCACTTGAGATAGAAAACATTTCATAAAGGAGACTTGATATGAGAAAGAAAAAGGTTTTAATCGGAGGAACTGCCATTGTTGTTGTCCTGGGAATCATTGCAGCCTATTTCCTGCTCCAGGCTCACCAGGAGAATGGGATAAAATATAAAACAGAGATATTATCCAAGGGAAATGTTGAAGCTCTTGTCAGTACAACCGGTACTGTGAATCCGGTGACCATTGTTGAGGTGGGGAGTCAGGTATCCGGGCGAATTTCAAAGCTCTACGTTGATTTTAATACCCGGGTAAAAGAAGGGCAGGTAGTGGCTGAAATCGATCCTTCCCAGATTTTAACTCAAATAAAACAGTATGAAGCCAATTATGAAAGCGCTAAAGCTTCGCTTGAAAAGTCAAACGTAACGCTGGAAAACATCCGGAAACAATATGACCGTGCATTGCAGCTGTTTAAAAAAGAACTGATCTCCTTTGAGGAGAAAGAGAGTACTGAGGCGCAGTTTCTCATAGCAAAAGCAGATGTCCAATCGGCACAAGCCAGGCTTCAGCAGTCCAAATCTCAACTGGATTCGGCAAAAGTGGACCTTGGCTATACTGTGATTAAATCGCCTATTGATGGGATTGTCATATTAAGAAATGTGAATATCGGCCAAACCGTTGCTGCCAGTTTCCAGGCCCCGGTTCTTTTTAAAATCGCCAATGACTTAAGCAAGATGCAGGTGGAATGCAGCATCGATGAAGCGGATATTGGTAAAATAAAAGAGGGACAGGAGGTCAAGTTTACAGTTGATGCCTTTCCAGAGGAAAATTTCAACGGGAAGGTGACACAGGTCAGGTACTCACCGGAAGTGATTCAGAATGTGGTCACTTATACCACTATTGTTGAAGTGAATAATCCTGAGATGAAATTACGGCCTGGAATGACAGCCACTATCTCTATTATCATAGGAAGAGCAGAAAATGCTTTACTGGTACCCAATGCTGCTTTGCGGTTTACCCCTACCCTATCGTCTGAGGAGATGAAAGAAATAATGATGGACATGAGAGAGCAAATGATGAAGCGGCGAGGAGGAGAACGGCCTGATATGGAAGCTGGTTCAGAGAGACGTTCCCAGTTCCCGGGCATGCGAATGGCAGCAGGTGGTAAAGACACGGAAGGTAGCAGCAGGAGGAGGAAACAGACTCCCCGTGTCTGGATACTGGATGAAACCGGTAAGCTGAGACCTGCTTTTTTCAAAGCAGGTGTTACGGATGACAGTTATACGGAAGTTGTACGCAGTACGTTAAAAGAAGGCCAACGGGTGATTACTGGCATTGCCTCTGGTGACACAAATAAAAAGGGGTCTAGCCCCGAGCAAATGAGACGTACTACACGGATGATGTTCCCACGCTAAAGATTCTGCTTTAAGGATAAGAATAAAAAAAGAGGTGAAAAATAAAAATGAATAACAATTTAATTCAATTGAAAGATTTGTCACGGATATACATCGTCGGCCAATCCGAAGTAAGGGCATTGAACAATATATCTTATAATGTAAAAAAGGGAGATTTTATTGCTATCATGGGTCCTTCGGGTTCGGGGAAATCCACCTTGATGAACATTCTTGGGTGCCTGGACAGACCCACGAAGGGGGAATATCACCTGGAGAACCAGGAGGTTTCAGCCATGAATAAAAACCAACTGGCAGGCCTTCGCAATAAGAAAATCGGTTTTGTTTTTCAGAGTTTCAATCTCCTTCCCCGGACTACAGCCCTTGAAAATACGGAACTTCCACTCTTGTATGCAAATATTCCCAGGAAACAAGCAAAAGAGATCTCCTTAAATGCCCTGGCTTCTGTGGGTTTGAAGGGTAGGGAATACCATAAATCAAACGAATTGTCCGGGGGTGAAATGCAGAGAGTGGCCATTGCCAGGGCCCTGGTAAACAATCCCTCTCTACTTCTGGCAGATGAACCCACAGGGAACTTGGACTCCAAAATGGGCAGGGAGGTAATGGAGATATTTAAAAGACTCAACCGAGAAAAAAAAATCACCATTATCCTGGTGACTCATGAGCATTCGATTGCTCGGAATGCTCATAAACGGATCTATTTAAAAGACGGTTATCTCGTCAAAGAGGATTAAGGAGCGCTTCAATGAAAATGTCACGAACCATTCAGATATCACTCAATGCCTTGAATCGCAACAAGATGCGATCTTTTTTAACTGCGCTTGGCATCATTATTGGTGTCGGGGCAGTTATAGCCATGGTCAGTATCGGGCAGGGAGCCAAAAAGGCAGTGGAGAATCGGTTTGAATCCATGGGAACCAACCTGCTCTTTGTTCAATCTGGCAGCCGTTCTGTTCGCGGCCGACAATCGGGATTTGGTTCTTTTAACACCCTTACGACAAATGATGCGAAGGCCATTGAGGAGAAATGTGATGCTGTCAAATATGTCTCACCATCAGTATCAACACGAGCGCAAGTGATTTACGGGAATAAAAATTGGAACACCAACATTCGGGGGACAGGGGCCAATTACCCGGAAATACGAAACTGGGATATAGAAGAAGGCATGTTTTTCGATACTCACCAGGTCAATGCCGCAGCTAAAATTTGTGTGCTGGGCAAAGAGGTGAGTACCAATCTTTTTGAAGGAGATTACCCGGTGGGAAAAATCATCCGGATCAAAAAAATCCCCTTCCGGGTGATTGGCGTGCTAAAATCCAAAGGTGAATCCATGGGATGGTTTAACCAGGATGACGTTATCGTAATCCCTTATACGACAGCCCAGAGGAGGTTGATGGGGATTACCTATATTCAGTCTATTGATATCTCAGCCGCATCGAGTGAACGAACCAAAGCGGCCACGGAACAGATCGAAGCGACTCTCAGAATCCGTCACAAGATTGCCCCTGGTGCTGAGGATGATTTTCATGTCCGGGATATGACGGAAATCGCCGAAGGAGCGGCAGCCTCCACCGATATCATGACCAACTTACTCGGTGGCATTGCATTGGTCTCCCTACTGGTGGGCGGGATTGGCATTATGAATATCATGCTGGTATCTGTAACAGAACGAATCCGGGAGATCGGTATCCGGATGTCTGTGGGAGCCAAGGAAATCGATATCCTACTTCAATTCCTGACAGAGGCCATCGTTTTAAGTGTGATGGGTGGGATCCTGGGCATTGGTGTTGGTGTTACTGCCTCAAAACTAATTGCCAAGATTAGCGGCTGGCAAACCCTGATCTCACCAGTATCGATTGCCCTGGCATTTCTCTTTTCCGGCAGTGTGGGTATTTTTTTTGGATTCTATCCTGCCCGGAAAGCCTCGAAACTGGATCCCATTGAGGCACTGCGATATGAATAAGGAGACTCAACATGATGCGCCTATTAACCAAATTATCTATTTTGATATTTTTCATTTTTTTAATAATACAGGGAACGTCGGCCCAGGATATGGAGAAATCACACTCCCTTTCCCTTGAGGACTGTATATTGAGGGCATTAAAGCATAACCTGAATGTTAAAATAGAAGTATTAAATCCACAGCTTTCGGATATTTCCGTGTCCAGGTCAAGGGAAAAATTTCTACCGGAACTGTCCATTTCATTTACGAAACGAAATACAAATTCTGCCTCCTACTCCTGGCTGGATGCTTCTGACCAGGTTGAAACACGATACCAAAATTATTCTGCGGAGGTGAGCCAGTTTCTTCCTATAGGAGGCAGCCTCTCTGTTTCTTTAAATAGTGACGAGACTGATACGAATATGAATTTCCAGACCATCAATCCCAGGTTTGGTAGTACCTTGAGATTGAACCTCAGCCAGCCGTTGTTAAAGAATTTTGGATTAAAGATCAACCGCAAAGAGATCATTATTGCCCAAAACAACCGGGAAATGTCAAAGCACCGGTTTAAAACGGTTCTTCTTGAAACCATATACAATGTCGAAGATGCGTACTGGAACCTGGTTTTCAACATCGAAAACCTTAAGGTAAAACAGCAGTCCCTGGAATTAGCAATTGAATTATTGGAAAAAAACAGGCGCTCTGTGGAGATTGGCAAACTGGCTCCTATAGAGATTAAAAGCGCCGAAGCAGAAGTTGCTACAAGGGAAGCTGATATCCTTCAAGCACAGGCTTTGGTGGGCAATAGTGAAGACTACCTCAAATTAATCATAAATCTTAATGCCGGAAGCCAGGAGGTAGATCAGGGGATTATCCCGACTGACACCCCCGTTATTGAAAAAAAGGAGATTACAGTTGAGCAAGCGATTCAAACAGCGTTTCAGTATAGACCTGATTTGCAAGAGAAAAAAATAGATATAGAAAATAAAACCATTGAAGTAAAATATGCCAAAAATCAACTTCTACCGGATTTGAATCTCCAGGCTTCCTTATGGAGTCCAGGGATATCTGGGACGCAGATTTTATACAAGAACGACAATCCCCTAACAGGTGAAGTGGTGGGAACGATCCCGGGAAATGCATCAGATGCTGTAGAAGATGCTTTCAATTTCCCCTATGAAAATTGGTCGGTCGCTTTGAATCTAAAAGTTCCACTAAATACCATTTTCTCCCGCGCCCAACTGGCCCAGGCCAGGGTGACACTGGAGCAATCCCAATTAAAACTCAGGGAGAAAGAACAGCAGATTCTGCTTGACATTAAAAATGCCGTCCGTGCTGTACAAACCAATTACAAACGGGTTCAGGCATACAGGATTGCCAGGGAACTCACTCAAAAAAAACTCGATGCAGAAGGGGAAAAATTAAGAGTAGGAAGGAGTACCAATTACAATCTCCTACTCCAACAGAGGGATTTTTCAACCGCCCGTTCAAATGAGCTCAGAGCTGTTATCGATTACAATCTATCTCTTGCATACCTGGATAAAGCACTTGGAATAGGCCTGAGAGAAAAAAATATTACATTTTAAGGAAGGCCCGAGGAGCAGCCTGCCCCCCCTACATCCTGAGCACTGGTCATTGCCCGGTGACCCGTGGCCACTGATCCCTGAAGTTTTCAGGAGTGCTGTTCCTTTTGACCCACCAGAACTTTACGCACGACTTCTCCAACTTTCTGTAACTCATATGGTTTCGGCACAACTTCAGAAAAACCATATTCGGAGAAGTTTGCCATAACCGGATCATTTGAATATCCACTTGATACAATCGCTTTAACCTCAGGGTCTATCTCAAGCAGCTTCTTTATTGCTTCTATGCCTCCCATACCGCCTGGTACTGTTAAATCCAAAATGACAGCGTCGAATGCATTCCCGGAATCTTTAGCCCCATTGTACAGTTCTATGGCTTCGGCTCCATCCCTTGCAAATTCTACTTCATATCCAATTTGTTTAAGCATTTCGCCTGCAACATCTCTTACGACCTCCTCATCATCCATTACAAGAATTTTACCAGATCCTGAAACAACTTTTTTCTCCATTTCTTCTTTTAATGGAATTTCTTCAAAGGATGCCGGGAGATAAATAGAAAATGTTGTTCCCCCCCCTACTTCCGATTCCACTGTAATATGTCCGCTGTGTTTGCTAATGATAGAATAAGTGATAGCCAGGCCAAATCCACTACCTTTCTGTTTTGTCGTAAAATATGGATCAAATATTCTCTCAAGATGTTCCTTAGATATGCCGATTCCTCTATCTTTTATGGTTATTTTTACATATTCCCCCTCATTTATAGGAAGAGCATGTTTTTCACCAATAATAATATTTTCAGCAGAAACCGTTATCGTCCCTCCTCCTGGCATTGCCTGGTCAGCATTAATTATTAGATTGTTTATCACCTGGCTCATTTGTCCTTCATCAACGTCTACAAACCAGAGATTTTCAGGTATAAAAAAATCACAATTTACATTGGAACCTCTCAAAGTGAAATAGACGGACTCTGTAATCAATTCTGCAATAGATGTCGTTTGCATAATCGGGGTTCCACCTCTTGCAAAGGTCAGTAATTGTTGGGTTAATTTTTTTGCCTGCAGTGCTGCTGCCTCCACTTTGGTTAAAGCCCCAGACACCTTGCCATCAGGGTGATCATATAATTTCGCTAATGATACGTTGCCGATAATAGCCGTCAGAATATTGTTGAAATCATGAGCAATTCCACCGGCAAGAATACCGACTGATTCAAGTTTACTTGCTTTTAGAAGTTCTTCCTCAACTTTTCTTTTTTCCGTTATGTCACGGAATACCAGGACCACCCCAACGATACGACTCTCTTGATCTCTAATGGGTGCGGCACTTTCTGCAATGATTCTTTCTCTCCTGTTTTTTGCTATAAGAATCACATCCCTTTCCGGTCCGATTACCCCTCCTGTTTCTACTACTTTTTTAAAGTAATGATGATACGGTTGATGGGTTTTCTCGGTGACGATGTGAAAGACTTTATCAAGGGATTTTCCCACGGCATCTTCATGGGCCCATCCGGTGAGTTCTTCAGCGACTTTGTTCATCAAGACTACTTTCCCTCCTATATCAGTGGTGATAACCCCATCGCCAACCGAGCGGAGAGTTACACTAAGACGTTCCTTTTCTCCTGCCAGCTCTTCCACTGCTTTCTTATGCTTTACAACCATGGCAATCTCATCTGAAACAAATTCCAGAATCTCCATGTCCTTTTTTGTATAGAGAGACGCATCCGTATAACTTTGAACAACCACTACACCGATAATTTCCTTCTCTATTTTTAACGGAACGCCAAGCCAGATCTTTGCAGGTGTACCTACTATCTCTATTTCCCTTGTTTGAACCAATTGCTCAATGACTTCCTTGGTTGCAAGAATAGACTTACCGGTTCTTATTACATAGGCAGTAAGCGTCTTCCCCGGTGGAAAAGAAGTGAAACTGTCTTTTTCATCAATCAAAATGGGGAGTGAGAGTGTATTGCTTTCTCTATTATATAACGCCACAAAGAAATTGGTGGTATCGATGATTTTACCCAGGTAATCCCTTATCGAAACGAATAACTCACTCAGGTCTTTTGTGGTATTCACTGCATTGGCAATATTATACAAAGTGGATTGAATTTGTTCGGCTCTCTCAATATTCTGATAGGCAAAACAGGCGTTTACAGCCGTGCTTAACTTTTGGGAAAGTCCCAAAATCATATTCCCCAGAGCTTCATCCACCATCTCCCTATTGGCAAATACCAATTGAATGAGAGCAACATCCTTTATAGGTACAATTAACACCGATTGTTCTTGCCCTGTAATGATAGTACAGTATTTTAAAAAGTCCTTCCCGTCCCTGTTTTTTATCAAAGGTTGTTGGTCTTTCCATATTTTTTCAAACGTATCATGGAAAAAATGAGCTTTTTCTTCAATATCTGGCTTGCTTAATTTTAATCCTGCTCTTGCTCCCATTATGATATTCCCTTTCTTCTTATCTTCACGAATCCAGATATTTCCACGATGGGCATTGGTTCGATGAACAATGGTATGAATAACTTCGTGGAGCATTTCCGAAAGATTGAGACTATTCCCAATGGACAGAGCACATTCGTAAGAAATACCTAACTTTTTAATTATCGAGATATTTTGTTTTTTCAACGTCTATTCTCCTATACCGATAACCACTGTTTTATTGTGTAATTCGATATATTTATCACCTATTGAGGCGATTTCTCCCAGGCTTAAAAATCCGAATACAAAAACGTCTGTTCCGACTTTGTCTTTAATGATTTTCAATTCATCTTTAAATCTATCTCCCAAAGATAAAACTCTCGTTATGCAATCCATGAGTAGTGCTTTGGAGGGGGATATTTTCTTTTTGGTTTCAAACGTTTTTCTAGCATGTTCAGCGGCCATACCTGCGGCTTTTATCATTCCGTCACTGGACGCTTTCATAATCATTAGCATTGAATTTTTTGGTATTTCACTTCCCAATAGGATGTTATTATTTTTATCAATCCCCAGGAGAACGCGTAACACAATCTCATCATCATATTTTAACAATCCAATAGGGTACGATTTCGCAATTTCAAGAAAATTATTCTCTCTTAATTTCTTCCCGCTATCTTTCTCAACCACCTTTTTATAATAGTTAAAAGCGGGTTCCCAGTCAATGGATTTTAACGTATGTTTTTCCACATCGCTCGCAATAGCAGGACCGTGTATAGGCTGCCATCCATGACCCATTCCAACAGATATATAATCCTCGACAGAAGCGATGATGGCTCCCCGGATAAAAAAATCATCACGGGTGAATAGGGATAGGTGGTCCGACTCCCTAAGACTCCCTGCACCTCCACCAATAAAACTTATTTCTTTTAGGCTCATTTCATACAGGGTTTCTATAAGGAAAGGAATATTATTTGCATAACCATCATTCAGGATTAGCAGGCTCTTTGTGTTTTCCGAAATGAAGTTTTTGGAGAAGGTTCCATTAAATTCATCCATGTTTTTTATGACCTCGATTGAAACAGGAGAGCGGAAGGTGCAGCCGACAACTCCCTGTCTAAACATGGAACCATTGTAAATGACCTCCGGGAAGATCCCACCCCATACTGTCATTTTCAATTTCTTGAGCAGCGGTTTTATCTGTTTAAAATTAAAAGGTGTTTCCTCAGCAACAAAGAGGATAATCCCTTTGGCATTGTCTTTGCTAAGCTCCTCTAAAAACACCTGCCACCCGTTTAATTCCTTTCCATCAAAAAAAATTACCTTTTGAAACATGGTTTATCCTCTATGCTATGAAAATATTTTGTTTTAGACATAGTGAAATTATAAACGAAATATGAACATATTTCAATCTTCTTCCTCTCCTTTCTTATTGATATTTTTTTTAATTTATGATATTAAATTATTTTTTGGAGCCGGTCAATTCATTAAAACCAGCGAAGGAAAATATAAGAATGCTCAAACCGAGCCGGGCGTTCCGGCGGACGTTAAGGAATCAGGCAGTGCTTATAGGACCAAATGCTAACCGTCATACCCCAATGGCGGGAGCCTGCCTATCTAAATCCACTTGAGGCAAAAATAAACGGAATTGCCCTTATCCCCAGGCATTGATCATATAATTAACATTAAAAACGGAGGGATATAAATGAATTATTCTGAGCAATTAAAATTAGAAGAATATCGATCACTCCTGGAAGAACATAGAAAGAATCGAGCTTATATATTTGAGAGACCAATCATTATTTTGGGTTTGGCAGCAATTGCGATACAGTACTCCTATAAATTAGCAATAGGACAATTCGTCTTAGCTGGCTTAATATTTATTCTATGCTATAATCCTTGGTTTACTGGGAATAGATTGCAGAGTGACGCTCGAATTATTGCATACATACAACTTTTACATGAAGGTAAATTAAAGTCTAGATGGATTGGATGGGAATCCAGTTTAAGAGAGTATCGTATCTGGAATGAAAAACATAAAAAAAATGGTGATTTAAAAACATTAAAAAAACAGAAGCTTGATAAGAGTGCAATACCTAGTCGTCTTATGTTCTATCCTGCTATATGGACATTGCATTTTGGTATAGTTTCATTGGCCTTTATCGTAACTGCAATTACTTTAAAGTGGAGTTCTCTATTATCAATTGATAAAGTTGCTGGCCCTATTGCCACTTGTATAGCAACAGCCATTTTTATGTATTATGCATTTATAGAATTATATCCTAGTCAACTCAGAGAGAAGATAGAATTAGAACGAGCAACCTGGCTCTGTGTTTTTGAAGAATTTGACAAACCTAAAAAAATAACGTCGCCTAACAATGAAGAAAACTCAACACCGCAACTTTGAAACCTGAAGATTTGATAATAAGGGATTTTTTGGTTTTTTGGGGACAGGCCAGAATTAAAAAGAATTAAAATATATTAGACAAAATAAAATGAAACCCTATTTACCATTCCGAAGGCCTTTTATAAGCTTTTTATTCTATTTCATCTTAATCACAATTATTGCTCTAGCATCGAATAAAAGTGAAATTATGTCTTTATTTTTGTTTTTGTTCCCCTGGTTAGCATTGATCTTTTTTTTTCTAAACATGCCTTTTATTAGAGCGGCTTTTCAACAATTTAGGATGCACGAATCAAAAAAAATGAATCATGTACTTGAACATGGAACTGTATATTTTCTAAAAGAACGCTATGGTAAATACTCAGGAGTAGGAGGAAGCGCAGATTATGATGGTTTTAGAGTTTCAGGTGTAAAAAAGAAAAAACATATATATGAAGCTTTTAATAAATTAGTGGAATATATTTTTAAAGAAAAGCGTTGGGAACACTTAATGACATCTAAATTATGTGGTTCGAATATTGTTACTGCTCAAGGATTTGGCATTATACTATTGACAGTTACAGGTTTTGTTTTAATATTTCTTAAATTAAAAAATTTTGTATCTTTTATCGTTTTGGGTTTAAACATCATTATATATTTTTTACTTCGCTATCCTCTGGGGAACTTTGTACAAAAAAAACTATTCCTTTCATTTAATTTTGAGAATGCTAAAATCGTTGGTATAAAACGGGTGAAAAAGGGACTTTTTGAGGAAGGTGGAGTATATTTTGTGGAAACTAAGATATTAAAGAATAAAAAGGCTCAGTGCAGCGAAGTAAGGAAATGACGAGCCGTTAAAGAAGTTAACAATCTTAATGATGAATGATAAGTGATAAATGACGAAGGAATGGAAGACCCTGAAAAAAATTGACAGCTCGCGTGGATTTTCCAATAGCAAAAATTTTTCCCCAGCTGATGAATCATGAAAACAATTTTTATTCTAATCGGCCCAAAAGGCAGCGGTAAATCATATATCGGAGAGTTAATCGAAAAAACTCTTTCCATTCATTTTATGCCGATCGAGCCGTTATTCATGAAGATCAAAGGCAGCAGGGACAATACTGATGAATCTTATATAAAAGAAGGCTTTGCATTGGTTGAAAAGGAAATCCATCATTGCCTCATTAAGGAAGGTAATGTGATTATTGAACAAACCGGAGCAGCAGATTATTTTATTCAATTCCTAAAAAACCTGGAATCAAAATTCAGGGTAAAATTGATCAAAATTTATGCCCCCCTGGATATGTGTAATAAAAGAATCAAAAAAAGAGATTCAAAAAATCAAATTCCAATCTCCCAGGAACTGATTGATAAAATAAATAAAAGGTCAATGTCTATTAAACTGAATTTTGCATTAACAATCGATAATTCCAAATCCACAGATACGGAAATTATCGAGTCGTTTAAAACGATTTTAAAAAAAGGAGATATTAATTACCCATGTTTATTTTAATACTTACATCGCTTGCAATATGCTCGGCAATACTTTGTATCCGTGCAAAATACAGAGGTCCGAAAATTCACATTTATCTCTTTAAACCCCTTACGACGATTATCATTTTTGGAATTGCCTTGTATGTTGGATCGGATAACCAATCGTTGTATAAATATTTCATTGCCTTGGGCCTCATTTTTTGTTTATCAGGAGACATCTTTTTAATATTGCCATCCAAAAAATTTATTTATGGGCTTATTAGTTTTTTATTTGCTCATTTATTGTTTTCCATCGCCTTTGCCAGCTCTTTTAAGATAGCTGTCACATGGTGGCTAATGGCTGGGTTCACATTTATTGCAATAATTTTAGCAAAAATACTTCTTCCATTTGTTGAAAAGATTAAAATACCAATCATTATTTACATATTGATAATATCTCTTATGGCCTGGCTAAGCTGGGAACGTTTTAAAATCCTAAACGATACATTCTCTTTACTGGCAGCAGTAGGGACGTTATTTTTTCTGGTTTCCGATTCGGTTTTAGCACTCAATAAATTCAGAAAGAAATTTAAAAGTGCAGAATTAATCATTCTTAGCACATACTACTCATCGATCTGGCTAATTGCATTATCAGTCTCAACAAAAATCATTAAACTATAGGATGGAGTTGTAAAGGACAATGGAAGCTGATCTTAATGATAAATGACGAAGGAGGTCATTTTATGGAGGAAAACATGAATTTTAAAACTCAAACAAATTTTCTGAGAAGAGGAACCGGGGTAATTCTTCTTTTTATGGCGGTAATGTTTTTAAGTGCAAAAACTGCCGATGAAGAAAGGAAGATTGTCTCCGTTGTAAAACAATTCTTTACCGTGCTGGAGCTCCGGGATGCTGCGCTCGCTAAGGAAATCCTTATCCCGGAGGGTGTTTACTTTTCCATTCGAGAAAAGGGAAACGATGCCTTGGTCAAAAATTCAAATTTCCAGGAGTTTATATACAGCCTTCCCAATTCGAAGGAAAACTATAAGGAAATCATGCGGAACCCGAAGGTTCTTATTCATGGTCGTATAGCAGTACTTTGGGCCAATTACACATTCTACCGGAATGGGAAATTCAGTCACTGCGGTGTTGATGCCTTCAGCCTGCTCAAAACCAAAAACGGGTGGAAAATTGCAGGAATCATTTACACTATAGAGAAGACGGATTGTGGTAAATTCACCAAACCTAAAAAGTAATTAGTTTCCAGGGAACAAAAAGGAGGGGAAAAGAAAATGAGGGGAGAAAAATTCTCCTTGACATCTCTTATTTAATATGGCACTATGGTTGAGGAGGTGAAAAAATGGGTAAGAAAATGAAACTTGATCTAAAACATCTTAAAGTTCGCAGTTTTGTAACATCATTGAGTACTGATGAAAAATCAAAGATCATAGCAGCAGATAAGGCAAGAACGGTGGATCCATGGGAATGCATGATTAATTATACCGAAGATTGTACCGAGAATTGCCCAAATAGTTATCTCGATACATGCTATCCAATCTGTGTCGTATGATTGTTTACGTATTAATGATAAATTTCATTTAAAAAATTACACTCCACCACAATTTGTATTAGGTGGGATTTTTTCTCATTTATATTTATTACAACACTGGGTAAAGCAGTGTGAATGCACTCCCGTTAAGTGCAGTGACATCAAGAGGTGTGGAGACCGCACTCATAAACATACGTTCCCCCCTCTTCTCGGACGGCCTGATAAGATGCAGCCCGCGTACCGCGGGCTGCGAGTCTTTGTCTTTTTAAATCACTTTAATTTGCTATTTACTCTTCTATTATCCTGAAAGACTTACTGTAGCCAATTGCATCGTCACCAATTATTCTTATGCAGTAATCCTCTTCAGGGGAATATTCGAAGTCATCCGCCACTTCCCAGACAAATACACCTTTGCTCATCGGAACGTCTTCTCCAATGACAGCAATACTAACGCCGGTGTTTTTAGCTTCGACGACTTCAATTGTCAAATACTTCTCCGTTACCTCTGTATGTTGAGAAGGGCTCCAACTAATTTCATACTTTTCACCTATTTTCACAATGCCTTCATAGGGTTTTATCTCAACTGCAATCGGTGTCAGTCTAAATGCTCGAGCACGGATGGCCAGGTCATAATCCCATTGTCCTGAATCATACCATGATCCAGGCGATCCATCTGCCGATTCCCAGCATTTTGCAGTTTCATATACGCAATCGGTACCATCATAGCAGTGCTCTATAGCAAGGGGATAATCGTAGGTATCAGTATCTACTTTTAAAACCACAACAAAAGAATCTCCCGGCCTAACCAGTAAATTCCTTGAGAGTCTGAGTCTCTTAAATCCTCCGGTAGCAAAAGTTATGGAAGGTTGATGGCGCAATTCTTCCAAGGGGCCGTTGGGGTCGCCGATATTAAAACTTCGATAAATCCACGATTCGACAATGGTGTTTCCGTCAGGTATCCAGGTTTCTATATATTTAATGGTTCCCAAAGAGGTTGCTTCAAATATCACGGCTCCATAATATAAAGTTTCTCCAGGTACCCCGGATCCTGCCCAGGAACTGGGTCCGGTTTCATCATAATAGTATAACCTTCCTAACATATGTGGAATTGGCCAGAAGAGATGGGACGCATAAAATCCTGGACGCTCACCGCAATTGGCATTATAACCGGGGTCATAGGCAATATAGAAGTATCCATCTTCACCCCAGTCAGTATCCCAACTGTTTTGGCATATCCACGCACCATACCTGTAGGGGGGGTTATCTCCATACGGCATTGTATCATCCCAGCCAACGATTTGCACAGAATGATTACTGGCTTGACCGCCAGTCCAAAATAAGCAATAGGTGCCATCATAAGTACTAAAACCGGGGAAACTGGCGTACATGGATGTCTGAATAGGACCATAATCGTAACAATACTTTTTGATGGTATTCACATCGTAAGGGATCCGTGTCCATCCAAAAGATGCCAGGATAGGGGTGCACTGGTCATATATACATTGATACCAGTTCCCCCACTGCCATGGATCGCATTCTTCTGGAACAGCTCCTTTCGTGCTCAACCAATTGGCCACCATAATGGCCAAACCTCCTCTTACCCCAGGGGGGTCATCATCATTCCATGGACTGCAATTAAAAATGGTTCGTTCTGCAAGATCATAATAATTTCCTGTGTCCACCAGTACATTTGCTTCAAATCCTTTCAAGGCACCCCAGACCCAGCAGGAACCGGTCCAACCCTGGTCCCCCACGGGACTCACGCCGTTGTGTTCTCGCCAATCCCAAATTCTGGGAAGCACAGTCGCGACTTCCGCTTTTGGTTGTGTAACCGGATCTGCATGGAGCTCCGGTATCAATCCAAAGTTTTCAATAGGGGCTTTAGCTACATAATCTTTAAACGCTTTACGAATGGGTGGGATTTTCCCGATATTCGCTAAATATTCTAAATTTGCGAGACGATCGGGTTGAATGATTGGTTTAACCTCTGCGGGTTTCGTATTACCACTAAATAAAGTTAAAGAAATCGTTAAAAAAACAGCAATTGAAAGAAAAATCAAAAATTTTTTTACTGTCATTCTTTCCTCCTTTTTTAGTTTTTGGGTTAAAAGTATAAAACGTTTTGAGGAAGAGCACAATACAACTAAAGTTGTACTTTTGGTTGGATTTTTAATTTTTTTTATGTACAACTTTAGTTGTACCTTAAGGCGTTTGGTTGTACGACTCAATCAGATTAATGGTTTTGGTGGCTTATCTATATAAGGGACATCTGAAACAGTGCGGGTAATAAAAATATCAGTATTAGCATAAGCGTGTTCCCCGTTTTCAATAATTATTATTCTTTCCCTGTTGAAAATATTAATGGAATTGGATTTTATCCGGACCAGCTTATGATATCAAAACGATCAGATGTTAAAACCAACCATTGAATACTCGGTCTTACCATAAATGTATTTTTCAGCCTCATACACAGTAAAGCTTTCGATTAAATCATCGAGGTGCTTAATTATTACACTATTTGGAAATTTTTGGTTGGAGGCACATACCGATAATTTATAGTTATCATCAATATTATACATCCTAAAATATTTGTCATGGTTACCTTCACCTTTAACATTATTAAGTTTAAAATGTATGTTGTGGTTATCTTCAGCTCTAATTGAAAAGGATTTCAGAGGGATGGACAATCCCTTTCCTTCTGCTTTTATATAGCTCTCTTTTAAGGTCCATAACGTAAAAAAATAAGATAATCTTTCCGAAGCACCCTTATTCATTAAATCAATATGTTCATCATAAGAAAAATAATTTCTTGAAATATCAAAATCGATGGATTTTATCTGTTCGACATCAATACCGATAGGATTATTATCAATGGCACATACTATCCAGTTCCCAGAATGGGATAAATTAAAATAAAAATCATTCAAATTATTTAAAAATGGTTTTCTATATTGGTTAAAGGAAAAATGAATAATTTCATTTTCCAATTTGGTTTTCTCCACAATTATATCTCTTATCATCAAATCTGCCAACAATCCCCGCTGGGCATCTTCCCAGTGTAAAAATCTATTAATTTTTCTTCTTTTTGAATCGTCAACGAAGTGGCAAAGGTAGGCAAATAGACTTTCTTCTAGCTTTTCAGTTGATTGTAGGGCATATATTTCAATCATGGAGTTTTTTTATATTTCATTAGTTCTGACTTCTTTACCTTCAATATTCTTATTTATTAATGCTTCAAACTGGATTCTAGGATAATACGGATTTTTACCAAGACATGACAAAGCATGTTTCAATCATGCTATAGCCTGACTTTATGAAGAAGTGGTGAGATTTTTTAAAGGGAGGATTTCTCTCAAATAAAAATATAATGGTTAAGACCAGATTCTTTCAATCTTTACATCGATTTCAACCGGAGAGTTTTGATCAGAAGCAGTGATTTCGAATTCCCAGGTGGTGGGAGTGGTGTTAATTTTTTCCGTACCATTTTTAATCTCTTTTTTAAGAGCGTGTTTGGGATTGTCTGTGCCCCCGGCTGAGGGTCTTACCTCAAATGAGAAGCTTTTGCTGTTTTTTTCTGCTTCAAATTCATAATCCTTTTGTGGCTGAATGATCTGCTTTTGTTCAAAACCCTTGATTGACAAATTGGTTCCCGATTCAGGATTAATGTCATTCATGATGATACCTTTGAATGTGTAATTCATTATTTTCCTCCATTATTTTGAAATTTTTTTTCTCTGAATGAAGATATATAGTGTAAAAAAAATCCTAAAAAAATTAGTATTTTCTCACATACTTGTCATTTGAAATTCTTCTATAAAAATACCAAAAGTTATTACAATTATCATCAAATCACTATCGAATGGAACATTAATTGTAAAACCTTCACTGCTGTATTTTTTCTTTAATTTTTCTATTGTATCTGGATTAAAATATCCCTGACATTTAATTCTATCATAGGAGATCAAATCATTAATATATTCAATATTTCTTTTTAATAAATAAGGGCTTCCTGGAGCGACAAATCCAAATTTCTCTCTTTTAACTATTTCTTCTGGTAATAGATCTTTTGCCATCTTTTTTAGTATATATTTCTCTTCAAAATCTTTTAATTTCAAGTTCGGTGGAATTGTGGCCACAAATTCTACTAACTCCTTATCTAAGAAAGGATACCTCGCTTCAACTGAATTTGCGAGTGCCATTCTATCACCATGATCAGAAATTAAATGATCGACAAGACGTAATTTGAAATCAAGATAAGATCTTTTATGAACTATATCTCTATTCATTAATTTCTCTTTATTTACAACATAATGATTTAGACAATCAATCTCTTTAAAATTCTCATTAATCAGATCTGAATATAATTCACTCTTTACTTTTCTAAAGGAATATTGATTCTTTTCATAGAAAAAATCTTTATCCCCCCATAGTTTCTGACGTATCTTATCCTCATAAATTGTTTCAGCACTTATTACTTTTTTTTTCATCTGTCTGAGTTTATCAAACCGATAACCGACATAGCCTGCAAAAAATTCGTCTGCACCTTCACCGGTTAAAATTACCTTCATATTTTGTTTATGAACTAATTCTGAAAGAGCTAATGACGCAGTGTTATAAGTTTCTTTTAAGGGACATTCACTATAGTAAATTGCTTTTGGTAATCTCTCACTTATATCTGTAAATAGGAATAATTTTTCATTATGAATAGAATTAACTAATTTAGCAATTGTTTTTTGATATTTCGATTCTGATATTTCTTTCTCCAAGAAATCAATAGAAAAAGAACGCCTCCTTTTATTGGGTGTTAGTTTATTTGTTATAGCAGTAATAATTGAAGAGTCTAATCCTCCGCTAATATAAAATCCAACAGGAACATCAGACCTTAATCTTAATCCCACTGATCTGGTAATTAATTCATTTAATCTTTCAACATAAAATCTTTCGTCTTTATCGAATTTAGTTTCATTAATCTCAGGGTAATCCAGATCCCAATACTCAATATCTTTAATATTATTCAAATCTTTGACAATTATATAATGGCCATTTTCTAAGCTTTTTATATTTTTTAACATCGTTCTAGGGCTTATTAAACCGGGAAAAGAAAAAATTTGATCCAGGCCAACCAAATCTACCTCTTTTTTAACTTCTGGATGTTCTAAGATCGCTTTAATTTCGGAAGCAAAAATAAAAAAACCGTCAGCAATGGTATAAAAGAAAGGTAGAACTCCAAAATGATCCCTAGCGCAAAAAAGCTGTTGATTATTAAAATCAAAAATCACAAATGCAAATTGCCCATTTAATTGATTTAGAAATTCTGTCCGATATTCTTCATAAAGATGAATAAGCACCTCAACATCAGTTTTCGTTTTAAATTTATGCCCTTTTTCAATCAATTCTTCTCGTAATTCAATATAGTTGAATATCTCTCCATTACATATTAGGATAACTGAATTATCTTCATTAAAAATCGGTTGCATACCTCCTTCAAGGTCAATAATGCTCAGCCTGGTGAATCCAAACGATAAATTCCCATTGAAGTAGAAATTCCTACCATCTGGACCACGATGCAACATTCTATCTGTCATTTTTTTTGTAATGGAGCTATCAATTCTTTTCTCCTTTTTTAAATCTAATATTCCGCATATTCCACACATAATAATACCCCTTTAATAAATGTAATGACCATCTAATGGCCACCTTAAATAGTCACCCTCCCAGATTCTAGTTAAATCTGTTTCCAGTATTTGAAAAATTTTTGTGGTTCTTTCTTTCATCATACGTTGATAAATTTTTTCTTTATGAAAGTCAATAATATCATTGGCAAAAGGGAATTGCTCTGGATTAACGAAGCGAATGGCACCATTGCAATCTCTTGCGGTTATCGATGTATTTTTGTTATAAAGACTGGGAGAGAAAGGGATATCCAGGAATCCTTTTTCAAACGCTTTTATTGCTCCCATCGCAATAGACCCATTTCCTAGTATTTCGACTGCTTGCATAATAGCTGCCACTTCCCTTTCCAGCAGGTTTATTTCCTGGGCAACGTTTTCTATATCTACATTGGTATCCATTGCTTTACGGATGCCTGTTTGTGTTAGCTTGAGGCCTTCGCTATTATCTTGTTTGCTGGGGATATGATGTGATTCTACGGGGGTTTTGGTGAGTATTCGCACTGCTTTAGCCAGGGTGCCGGTTATCGAGGAATTGAGGATCAAATTCCTGGCTTTCTGTGCATCTTTGGGGAAAGCAGCCATATATTGATGAAAAACCGTAGAGATTGTACAATCTATGAATCCATATTTTTCCAAATAGTATCGGGTCATTCGATCAAGGACTTTTATGGCAGCGATATCCTGGCAGCGATTGCCTTGTTCAGCCAGGCCGACGCTGATGCAGCGAACCCCGGCTTTAGCAGATAAGAGGGTTTGAATAATATTAATACTTATAGGGATTGCAGGTTCGATCAAGCAGCAGGTAAGAGGGCCGAAGAATTCGCGGTTGATGACCACCTGGAAGTTTCGATAATACCATTCTGTCAATTTATCTACATATTTCCAATAAGTCAGTGATTCCACCGGGGACGTATATTTATCGTAAGGAAAGAGATAACATAAAAATCCGCCTTCCACGGAACTGGCCCCACCGGCCAGTGCGATTTCGTAAACCAGGCGGTGGTCTGGTGAGCCTGCCCTAACTTGGAAAGGTGTTTCAATAGCAGCCAGGATATCTTCAACACCTTTCACACCGTGAATGGGTACAGGATATCCATTGAGAACCGAATCGTTGCCTCTTTCCGATCTTAATACGCCTTCTTCAGCTTTGCGATACATTATTTTTCTACTGGCCGCATCCAATTGTACGGATGAGACTTCCAGGTTGGCTTTTCTAAGAAACTTCAATATTTCAATTTCATCACTGGTGTGGGCCACGCCGGTGCGAGGCTGCAACAGGGGGCCCGAATAAGCACATTGACGGTTAACAATAAGATGGTGTAAATTTTTGATACAATTGCTGTGATTTTTTTTTATATTGGCTCTGCGGACCCCTTCACCCGTGGGCCAGGTTCCCAGCACCTCATCCCTGATGGAAAAAAACTCCCGGTAGGTTAAGGGATCGTCATTCACATGTTCAACCGTGGATATTTGAATTTGTTTTTCATTCGTTAAATTTTTCAGTGGTTGCCGTTTAATAGATTTTTGATAAAATTTTCTTAAAAGTAATTCCAGGATTTGCTCGCTTTTGATGGGTTTAGGAGATACAATATCAAATCCCATTTTTCGATACTTCCGGATAACGGTTTCACTGTTTTCTTTTACAGACAAGTTACCTCCCAGGCACCATATCCTGGATTTGCCATTTAGTTCATTGAATTTTTTTAAATGGATGGGAAATTCTTCTAAATAGAGGTCTGAATGACCATTCATACAAGAAATAAGTACAGCGTCAAAATCGTGAGCCCTGTTGAAAAAATCTTCCAACCGGTTTAATATGCCAAGATTCCAGGTAAAGAACCCTGCTTCCTTGAACATCGTTTCCAAAAGGATCATGCCAATGGAATGAGAATCATCTCCAACGCTGCCAATGAGCAATCGATAGGTTCCTGTCATAATCCCTACTCCTTACTGTTGTGCTGATTATTTATTATGCTTTTACGCCCTGCTGAATATATTAAAATTCACTGTTTAACCTTTAGAGGGCGAATTCTTTTTTGTTGAGATGGATATTGTATATTAAAAAAATATATTCATTTTTTTGGTATATCTGTTATATGAAGTTCCCACTCGTCGGTATCTTCATTGTCAATGAATTGGTATAATTTCCCTTTATAAAAATCAAAGGGATACGGTCGAAGGGGGTCTTTTTTGGCGATAGGTATAAATATTTTTTCCAAAAATTTTCCTTTGTCATCGAACATAAAAAATTCCGTTTTTCCATCCTGCTCTTTATTGGTGGATACGTAAACATATTGATTATCAAACAGGAAATTGCCAATAACAGGAAAATTAGGTGCGATTTTGATCATACTCTTCAATCTCTCATAGACCTCTTTGTACTCTCTCTTGAGCAAATCATGGATTGCCTTTTCATCTTTAGCCGTCATTTTACGTTTCTCATAGGGCTGTTCAAAGGTATGAAGCAATCGACCACTTTTATCATATACATCAATCACTAACCCTTCTTTACCGGATACAAAAATCAAATCTTTCACTACTTGACATTTGGGAACTTCTTTGCCAATGATGATACCTTTGCCCCCTTGAAAGATGTGTTTTTGCCGGTAAATTTCTTTGATTCGTTTAAAATCCGGGTTGTAAAGGTGAAATGCCCTGTATATAACGCCCTCATCCTGTACAAAGGACTCACCCACAAAATTTTCCCCTAGCGGTTGAAAAAAATAAGCAATGGAAGCTCTTTTTTCTTTAATAAATTCCCCATCCAGCGTAAAATAAGAAACTTTATTTATACTATTGACCAGAATATACTCCGGCAAAGCATCAATTCTCAGTGCATAGTCTGGGGGATTTATTTTAAATTCCCTGGGACCGTCTCCCATTCTCCCGAATTTTTTTATTAATTTATAATCTTCCAGGGAATAGATGGAAATAGATGTTCCTTCAACGACAAAAATCCTATCGCATTTGACCTTGAGATTTTCTACTTTCAACAGTTTCGGGAAGGTTACCATTTTGGAAAAGCCATAAGAAACATGCAAGACCAACAGGATACAAGATACAGTTAAGACTCTTAAACCCATTTTCGTTTTCTCTTTTCGATTAATATGCATTTTATTCCTCCTATATTTGTTATTTTATTTAATTATATGCATCAGGTGCATGTGGTACCTATATTGGTTATCCAATTGTTTTATTTTTATTGTGGTTTAAATTCTCTATTTTCATTCCTTACCGCAATTTGTTGAATGGCCAAATTGTGTCTATTTTTCTCTCAAATTCTTCTTTTCTTTCGAAAAAGAATAGAATTTTCCATATACTCTTCAAAGGAATTGCCAGATACTTTCTCATTAATGGCCCCCAAAATATAATAATTGATGGTTGCATACTCAAAGTGCTTACCAGGTATATCATTTAAATAACGCCCACGATCCTTCTTACGGTTTACTGAAGCGCTTCGGCATTGGCACCTTGAGGCATAACCGAAAGGGTTTTCCAGGGAATTCCGCTGGAATGCTGTAAGCATTGCCGGATGGTTATAGGGATTTTTTGATTTTTATATTGAGTATAAAACCAATAACTTCGTTTATATCTTTGTGGACAACTAAACCCTTCATGTTTAAAAATAGTCCTTAATACATCATGACGCTTAAATAAATCATTCTAATTTAATCTAGCTCTCACTCATTATGAATACGATATGAAATCTGTTCAAAATAAGCAGATGAATCCTTGTCATATAAAGCGTGAAATAACATAGTCTCCTGCATGTGAGAAAGAGTGTATATTTCTTCTAGCAAATATTCTTACTATAATCCATCCACATCTTCTATTGCCAAACCTCTATAAGAAAAATCACTGGGGATTGATTCCTTCTCTTGCTTTTGGGAACAAAAAGAAATGATCTTGCTCAACTCGGTTTCATAACTCTTTATTAACTTTGAGATGGTATCGGATTTAAACTGCTTCTTATTATAGGCAATCAATATTCTTAATCTACCTCTCTCAATTATCCCAGATACATCTAACTCATAAACCATCTGCATTCTCTCACTATGCATATTTCCAACTGACTCTCTGGCAATATAAAAAGAGGTCTGCTTTAAATCCGCATCAAATTGGCCTAAATAATTAAAGCTTATCTGTGGTTTAAAATTAAATTCTATATCTAATTTATGCTCATTGGAGGTCAAATATCTTAAAATACCATAGCCAATCCCTTTATTGGGAACTTGATGAAGCACTTCCTTTACCTCTTTAATCTGACGACCTAAATCATTTCCAAAAGATATATCTAATATGACTGGATATAGACTTGTAAACCAACCTATTGTACGACCAATATCCATATCCTCTAAAATCTCTTCTCTGCCATGCCCTTCAAGAGCTATTAAGACCTGACTATTTCCAAAAGTCTTCTTAATACCCAAACCTAAACCCGTCAATAATATATCATTTATATCTGTGTTAAATGCATTATTTACACTCGATAATAAAAGTTTTGTATCACTTTTATTCAAACTGAAGGATAAAATTCCTATGTCTTTAACAATATTATCTTTATTATCAAAATCTTTTGGAATTGAAGCGACTGACATTGATTCTAATTTCTTCCAATAGGATTTCTCTGTTAAAAATGACTCGCTGTTTGCATAACTTGATAATTTCTCTGACCATGACTTAAATGAATCAGATTTTAACGGCAAATCAAAACCCTCTCCCTCTTTATATTGATTGTATAAAGTCTCAATATCTCCAAATAGTATACGCCATGATATACCATCTATTACCAAATGATGAATAACAATTAATAAACGATCTCCATCTTCTAAATGAAATA
>Ga0180438_10001386_pt1 | contig 43217 bp, 83 predicted proteins | sample SS_ome_12_FD_132455 | JGI IMG/M metagenome (GOLD analysis project Ga0180438, IMG submission 132455) | Hypersaline lake sediment archaeal communities from the Salton Sea, California, USA - SS_3_D_2 metaG | ecosystem: Environmental > Aquatic > Non-marine Saline and Alkaline > Hypersaline >...
CACCGTAAGCATCCGCTTGGCCTCTCGCGGATGGGGCGACTACTCGCCTGTAACGTGGACGGGTGATATCCGCCGCCCGGACGCCGAGATCATTGCCGAGTGTGAGGCTGCACTAGCCTGCGCTAGCGACGTTGACGCCATGCCTGCCGACATCACCGCGCTGGTGGTTGCGGCACGCGACAAGCACAACGCGCCCAGGTCGGAGCCCAAGCCCACCAAGCGCGGCCCGGGCTGGTGCGAGCGTTGCGAGTCGTACTGCTATGGCGATTGCGAGGCTCATTGACATTCAGCCCGGCCGGAACGCCGGGCAAACAGGAACGGCCCCCAGGCGAATGGCGCTGGCGAGGGGGCACAGAAGCGGGCATGGGGTATACTACTTGCAGAAAGGGAGGGCGAGAGATGGACGCTTATTACCGGCGCATACACTTATCCCAAGGCCACTGGTACGAAGCAGCGCCCGAGGACGCTTGGTGCGAAGAGGCTTGCGGGCCGCTGTTCTCGTGCTGCACTCGACGGGCGCGCATACAAGTCCACTACGCGGACGGCTGCACACAGTACATGTGCGCCAATCACGCAACGCGCTCCGGGTACGACTGGCGCAAGGCAGTAGCCAAGGCTAACGTCCGATAATCTATCTTCTGTTGCGTTGATTGGGGGGAGGTTGGCTAACCATGCGCATGTGGATGATTTCCCCGCACTTGCTCTGCCGCAAGCACTTGCTAGGTGAACACGTCGAAATACACATGCTGTGCGGCGCGATGCAAGGCGGCAAAAGCTTGGCGGGGCACTTGGAACGCGGACAACTTGAACCGCAGAACGCGCAACGTCGGCACTTGGAGTTGGTTGTTGAGATGGCACGGCGCGGGTACAATCACCGTTCGCCCCTGCCGATTGTTCATGTGCGCCCGCACCAACACGGCTACGTTAACGCCGAGCAGTCTCAACTTGACCTAATCGCCCGTTGCCCCGATTGTCGGGCTAGAGCGGAGGAAAGCTAGCATGGACCTCAAAACCTTTGCCATTTCCGGCGCTGTGGATTTTCACAGTTTAGTGTCGGAAACTTGACAAATCAGAGTCATACTGTAAGTAGGAGGGCGCAACGATGTGGGTAGACATACACAGCGATGAGGCGCAAGAGAGTAAGGCAATCCGCGTCAATGGGCACGCAGACAGCGTTCTGCTGGTGCAGAGCGTACAGACCGCAATCAAAGCCCTTCCCCCCAAACTGCAAGAGGTGGCATATCTGCTGTACTCGGGGGAGAGCGAGACAGGCACCGCGAACAAGCTGGGAATCAGTTGGCACACTCTAAAAAAGCGGATAAAGCGCGTTCGGGCGGCGTTTCGGGCGCAGGGCGTGACGCCGTGAGAACCTTTCTGCACCACGCCGGCAAGGTTGAGGAAGTCACCAACCAGGCACGCCCTCCCCTGCCCGCGCTCCCGCCTCTGCCCGAAGACGAGCGCCATCCGCGCCCCCGTCCGCACAGCGGGCGCACCGGAAAGCCTATCGCCAAGTGCAATTTGGTGGGTCTAGACGATGACGGAACCGTGCCGCCGTCGAGCGGAACCCGCCCCAAACAAATCAAACGCAGGCAAAAGGTGGCAGAGTGCCACAAAGCCAAGGCGCTAATTGTCTGCGCCGTTTGTGGCAAACCGTGGGAACGCAAGCCGAAGCGCGGCAGACCGTGGACAAAATGCCCGAAGTGCCGCTAACAGGAGGGATAGCATGGGCAAGCACAGCACCAAGACCAACAAGCGTTACCGTCGCCAGCGCGACGATATGCGGCGGCACATGCTGGCAATGGAGCGCGCCGGGGTCACGCCCGAGGGTGTTGCGGCACTCAAAAACGCGACGGTCATTGCCGAACACCGCGCCGATGCGGCAGAGAAGAAGCTGCGCAAGGTGTGGGGTTGGGTGCGCTGGCTGTTCGGGGCGCGGTAGCATGACCGGCTATTGCGCATTCTGCGGGAGGTGGCTTGACCGTTACCTAGGCCGTGACCCCGTCGACCACATGTGCCTTTACTGCGCACGCGCAATCGTCCGGCAATTCTTCGCCTTCCCGGGCATCCACCACGTTGACCGGACTGCGGCGGCAAAGGTGCGGGCAGAGGGAACCGAACGGGACAAGCGCGTGTTGCGCGTTGCTGAGAGGCACGCGGCGAAACGGAGGGGTGAGCGATGATTGTCGATTGGCGCGCGCACCTACAGCGCGAACCGTGGCGGTTGCCGCAAATCTACTACCCAACCAACTCCAAGCAACAATGGGACATGATGCGCTTTCTGTGGCTGTTGCGGATGTACGAAGACACCACGGCGTACAACATCTACATGTGCTCAATGCTCGATCACCTGGAAATCACTCTAGAACACGCGAGAGGTTCGCACACGACAGTTGAGGCGCTGACAAACTATTGCCGCGAGAAAGCGGCGGGAGGGTAGTAGTGCGCCTGCCGTCGATTAACCAACTCACCGCCTTGCCCGCCGAGTTGTTCGGGGAGCCGCCCGAGAACCAGCACCACGTTAAGTCAATCGCCGTCAAGTATTGGGAGATACAGACAGTGCTTGACAAGGCAGAGTCGGCATTGCGGGATTGGGTGGCGTCCACCGCCGTCCAGGCGTTGCCCGAGTACGTTGCGACGGCGCACGATGACGGGCACCCATGCAGGTACACGGTGGAGGGCTACGGGCGCATTGAGGTTGGCGAGGACGGCAACCTTTCGATGGTGTCACAAGGGCAGGTGGACTTGGAGGGCATATGTCAGAGCGAGGGATTGTAAAGGTCAACCGCGCCAGTCCGTTGGCTACGGTGTCGGAGGGGTGGAGTCAAGCGCAGGTAGACTTGATAAAGCGCACCGTGGCAAACGGCACCACAGACGATGAACTAGCCTTGTTTCTCTACACGGCAAAGAAGCGCGGTCTTGACCCGCTGTGCAAACAGGTGCATGCCGTCATGCGCAACACAAAGGGTGGTGACGGGCAGTACCGCAAGGTGATGACCATTCAAACCGGCATCGACGGGTATAGGGCGATTGCAGAGCGCACCGGTCAATACGCTGGCGGCTACCGCAAGGATATTACCGAGGGCGAGGGGCACCCGGTTGAGGTAGTGTGGGCTGTCCGCAAGGTTGTGCAGGGGCAGACTTTTGAGGTAGAGGGGCGGGCTAGGTGGGAGGAATACGCACAGACGTATTTCGACAAGAAGTCTCGGCAGCAAGTCCTGTCACCCATGTGGCGCAAGATGCCTTACACGATGCTTGAGAAGTGCGCGGAGGCCAAGGCGCTGCGCATTGCTTTCCCCGAACACTTCGCGGGGCTCTACACGCATGAGGAAATGGGACAGGCAGACAACGATGAACCCAGCCCGTTTGTCGCCGCACAACTGGAACAGCCTCCCGAAGACGCCGAGGTCATTGAGGCCGAGTGCGTCGACGTGTCAAACTCATCGGCACCGGCAATCACCGAAGTTACACCGTTCGCACCAGGCACAGACACAATCAACAAAGGGCAGATTGGTGAGTATGTGCGGGCGCTAAATAAGGCATATCCCGATAAGGAAACCCAGGAGAAGGCGCACGCATGGTTCAAAGAAAAGTTCGGCGGCAAGAGCCGAACCAAGTGGACATCAGCAGAATGGGAATGGGCGATGGCCCAACTTAGCAAAAAGGGAGGGGAATAGTGGCAAGCTTCAATCAGTGGATAGGCATTGGGAACCTCACGCGAGACCCGGAACAGAGGTTCACGCCTAGCGGCACCGCAGTTGCCAACTTCGGGATGGCCTGTAACCGCAAGTGGAAGGACAAGCAGACCGGCGAGATGCGCGAAGAGGTGGCCTTTGTTGACGTAGATGCGTGGGGCAGGTTGGCTGAAACATGCACGCAGTATCTGCATAAGGGCAAACTTGTTATGGTGGAAGGCAGGCTTAAGACCGATCAGTGGGAGGACAAAAACACCGGGAAGAAACGGTCAAGGCTAAAGGTCACGGCGCTTAACGTGCAGTTCCTGGGCGGGCGCGACAGTAAGCCTGCCGCTCCCCCCGCGCAACCTAGCGGCGATGTGGACTTTGAATCCGGCGAAGACATACCGTTCTGAGGTGACTGATGCCAAAGGCAACGCTGACTTTTGATCTTGAGCAACCGCATGAGTGCCGGGAACACATGGCAGCGGTGCAGGGGATGGACTGGGCGCTGTTGGTATGGGAGTTATACAATCAGTTGCGGCGATGGGAAAAGGCAGACAAGGAAATCACAGTGGAGTGCGTGCGCGCTTGGCTGTGTGCTGAGATGGTAGACCGCAACCTTAGCACGGATTCTGTGTGCTGATGCCACTACAAGTCGCAGGGTGGTCCGAGAACTTCGAAAACAACAAATCGCGCCAGCGTGACCGCTGCGGGTTTGTCTGCCTGCCGAACAAGCAAAGCGGGCTTGGACTCACCTATATCCTGTCGCTATCAGACGGCGCGACCATCTATGGCATTTGGTGTCTGATGCTGGGCGCGCTGTCCAAGCAACGCAAGCCGCGCGAGGGATGGTTGACGCACGATGGCACCGAAGACGGTGACCCGTGGACCGCCGATGAACTGGCGCTAAAGTGGCGCACAACCGCAAAGCTTATCAATCGCGCTTTTGAAGTGCTTTGTTCTGAAAGGGTTAAGTGGATAGTGACCGTGGGGTGTCCGACCAGTGACCGCGCAGTGTCCGACCAGTGCCCTAGAAAGAAAGAAGAGAAAGAAGAGAAAGGAAAGAATAGCACCGCCGCTAACGCGGCATCGTTTGACGCCCTGTGGAAAAACTACCCCCGCAAGATTGGCAAAGCCCCCGCGCGGAAACTCTGTATCAAACTGGTCAAACAGGGCAAGGCCACATGGGCAGAGTTGACCAAGGCTGTGGAAAACTACGCTGAGGACTGCCGCCGCAGGCAGGCGGAAGACAAATACATTCTGTACGGGTCCACATTCTTCGGCCCGCAAGCGCGCTGGGAAGACTACAAAGACGCAATCCCCACCCCGGCGACATTCAAGCCCACCACCGAAGACGCCGATGCAACCGCCGCAATCCGCCGCAAGGCCCAAGCGCGCAAACTGGCGCAAGACAATTGGGAGGCGGTGCAGCTTGCCGAGGAGCGCGGCAACATCGACGCCACCGAGGCACGCAAACGCCGGGACGCAATCAACCGGAAACTGCAAGCGGAAGGGCTTGAGCCTTTCGGTGAGCAGATTCCTTTCTAGGAGGGACGCTATGAAACGCACCTTTGCAATTCTCGCATGTCTGTTCTGTTTCGCGTGCGTGCCTGTCGGCATCGGCATTGAGTCACGCACCACTGCCGCGGCAAAGCTGGTGCTGCCGTCTATCGTGTCGGTGGAGGTTGAGGAGAAGTTGCCCCCCGGCATGGTCCCAAACAAGCGCAATAACAAGACCCCCGGCATGCTACTGCGCCGCCCGGTTCCTGGCACCAAGAAGTTTTGCGGGTTCGGGTCTGGCATAGTTGTGTCGCGTGACGGGTACATAATCACCAACTGGCATGTGATCGACGGTGCTGCGCGTATCACCGTGCCGCTTGGCGGCAAGAGGTATGAGGCCAAACTGATCGGCGGTTCGCCACTGCGCGACTGTGCGCTCATCAAGATTGACGCCAAGAATCTTACGCCCGCAGTGCTGGGCGATTCGGATGCGCTAAAACCGGGACAGTTCGTGCTCGCCGTTGGCAACCCCTATGGATTTGACCACACGGTAAGCCTTGGCGTGGTGTCCTATCTTGATCGCGTGTGTCCCGGCACCGGACAGGGGTACATACAGACCGATGTGGCAATCAACCCCGGTTCATCGGGTGGCGCGCTCTGTACCCTTGACGGCAAGGTTGTAGGTATCACCGCCGCGATTGTGTCCTATCGCGGTGAGTACGCGGGCATTTCGCTTGCGGTGCCTATAAACGAGGTCAAGGAGGTGCTGATTAAAAAGCTGTTGCAGGACCGTTTCGACCACAGAAAAAAGGCTGGCAAGTAATGACTGCGCTTGAGCGGGCGGCGAAGGCTTTGTACTTGAAAGACTTTGACTGTGCGGCGACCAACAGGGAACTACCAGATGATATTTGGGATCGATTGGGGGTACACGCTCGCCGCACTTGGACGAAAAGAGCCCGCGCCGCGATTCGCGCATACCTTGAGGGCGCTCCGAGGGTGGAAATCCGGCGGGGCAAGAGAGGACTCTGCGGACACGCCGAAACATCTCCAGCTTGCGACCTGTACCACAGTGACGAGTTTGAGGGTAACTGCAATCTGCACTTAGGGGCTGCGCGGGCGGAAGGTGATTGGGTTGTCGTTCCTGGTCCCGGCTGCCCCGGTCAAGGCACCTACGTTCTCGCGGAGGAGGCTCCGGAATGAAGATTTACGTAAGATCCGAACTGGACGAGAAATCACAGGCTCAAGAAGACGCGTACTACGCGGCTGTGAAGATTCTTCGCGCCGCCGGTTTCGACGCGGAATACATCCCGTGCGTCCACGACGATGGAGAGAACCCTGGGCACATTCGGCTCAGGGAAGGTGGACGATGAGTAAGCTGGCGCGGTGCCCGCTGTGTGGGGAGGTTCCGGATACGCAAAGCGACTTGGCGGTCTGCCCCCTGGGCGAGTGCCCAATGAGCGAGTCCTGGCTTAGCGCTACCACATGGAACCTCCTCGCCCGCCTCGTGCGCAAGGGCCGGATGTGGGAGTGGGCCGAAAGAGCCGACCGGGCTAACGGCTGGCACTGGCCCGAAGTAAAGACCATAGCCCGCGACTGGTGGCGTGACAGGAGGGCGAGATGAAAGCGCCATTGCGCAAGGTGTTACGGGTCACGCGGTCACCACTCAACCCCAAGCGATGGGTGCTGGATTTGGAGTGCGGCCATGAACTATGGGTGACACGCATTCGACGCCCCTGCGCAACGCGAGTCCACTGTGAAGAGTGCGAGCCTGATGAGCGCAACAGGAGGGCGAGATGAGCACACTCTACGAAGAAAGCGCCGACTGGAGCGATTTCCGGTCCCAGGTACTTGAATTTTACCACTCCAGCTTTACCGAAGAATACATGCGGAGCTGCGAGTTTGCCGATTGGGGGGGGCTGGATGAAGACCCCAGCGCCGTGTTGGTGCTTGAATCTGATTACTGCACAATCTACCGAATCCAGCTGGTGTTCTGTCCGGTGCGCCGTGAGGCTTGTGTTGCGGTAAACGGAGAGCCTTATCTCGAGTTAAGCGGTGCTGGTCTGTATTGCTGGCTGTGGCACGAAGAGTGCCGTTTGCGCCGCGAAGCAGTCGACCACGGCGATGCGCGTTGGAAGAAGTGCCAGACGTGGGGACTAGAGCAGAAAGCCCGCGCCGAAGCCGCCGAGGCCGAGGTCGAGACGCTGCGGGAGGCGCTGGAACCGCTTGTCGCCATAGCGTGTGTGAGAGACGGGGACACCGGCAACGAACTGGGCTGTTTCTGCGACGAAAGCGACTGCGAGCGCTGCGGAGAGTTATTCGCCGCCGGCCTCGCCGCGCTAAAGGAGGAGACGTGATAACCAGCTATTGCCGCGGGTGGAAAATAATCCGCAAGGGCGGCGCATGGGTTTACGCCGACACCGGCGAGCCATGTTGGGGCGCGTCCGACAGGCGACCATGCGCGCGCTGCGGGCAGGAACCAACACCAGAGGGGCACGACGCCTGCCTCGGAACCTTACCGGGAGTCGCTGCGGCATGCTGCGGGCACGGCACGACCGAGCCGTGGATAACTACGAAGGCCGAGCTAGCCGACAGGAGGGCGAGATGAACACAGACGCACTGGTCGAGATGCGCGCATGTAAAGAGGCTGTTGAGTGGGCCGCGGCGCAGAAATCCGCAGCGCAGGCGTGGAGGGACTGCGAGCGCGGCGATTGGATGCTGTGGCTTCTTGGGCGATTGTCCGGCAAGCCGGGGTCCAAGAAACGCAAGCGGTTAGTACTCTGCGCCTGCGAGTGTGCTAGGTTGTCGCTTAAGTACGTGCCCAAGGGCGAGGACCGTCCGCGCAAGGCGATAGAGACCGCCGAGGCGTGGGCACGTGGCGAGGGTCCGACCATAGAGGACGTGAGGGCCGCCGGCTACGCTGCAGCCGACGCCGGCTACGCCGCAGCCTACGCCGCCTATGCCGCCGACGACGCAGCCTACGCCGCCTATGCCGCCGCTTACGCCGCAGCCGCCGCCTACACCGCCGACGCCGCCGACGCCGCCGCCGACGCCGCCGCCCACGCCGCCTACGCCGCCTCTCTGGAAGGCACTCTCCGGCAGTGCGCGGACATCGTGCGCAAACACTACCCGACGCCGCCGAGGTTAGGCAACAGGAGGGCGAGATGAGCGGTGACGCAGTAGACCACGAGGAGCACTTCGCGGGACCGGAAAGGATTGAGTTCGGTTTGTGTCTGTGCGGCCGTTGGGGACAGTTGTGCGAGGAGGGCAAGTGCCTCTATTGCACGATCCGCTCCCTCCGCGCCAAGCTGGCCGAGCGGGAGAAGGAGATGAAGCGGCTTAAGAAAGAGGATGACTGGCTCAACGCCGCAAACGACAACCTTGCCGACCGGCTGCAAGCCGCTTGGGAACTGCTATTCGAAGTGGCCGGCCACTCTACGTGCCGAGGTGGATGCGATGAGTAAGCGACCGTGGGCAAGCGAGAACCCGACCGACCCGTGGGAAGAATACGGACGTTGGATCAAGTGGATGGAAGCCCGCCTCTTGCCGGGATACGGTGAAGATGAACGGCAAGAGGATTGGGACGGGTTGCCGTTTTGGCTGTTGCCGGGCATATACGCGGCGTGCTGCGACCTTGCAGACGGGAGGAACGCCGAGGGTATGAACGATACGCCAAAGACACAGTGCCCGCGTTGCGGAGCTTGGGTGGAAGACTTTGACGGGTTTGGTGTGTTGGCGCATGAGGCGTGCGGGTACTGTTCGCATCCGTCCGGTTACGGTGGGGTCTGTCAGATATGCGGCGGGAACGACGAAGACCCCACGCACACTTGGGGTGCGAAGTGAAACACACTAACGCCCGCAAGGTCAAGGCTGACGGGTACACGTTCGCAAGCAAGGCAGAGTATGAGCGTTACCTGTCACTCAAGGATATGCAGAAGTACGGGCATATCAAAGGGCTTGAGGTTCACCCGCATTTCACGTTTGAGGTGAACGGGCGCAAGGTAGGGCGCGGGTACACGGCAGATTTCCGGTATGTGACGGGCGGCGACTTCAGCAGATTCCAAGAGGTTGTGGAGGACGTTAAGGGGCGCACGTTCCTAGACTGGCCGTTGCGGCGTGACCTGTTCCGCGCCTGTTATCCGTCGATAGAATTTCGCATCATCCGCAAGACCCGAGAGGGATTCGAAACGGAGGTGGTCAAATGATACACACCGTTCCGCTAATCATGTTGCTTGTCGTGCTGGTGCTGACGCTGGCAAGCTTGGCCGTTATCGCAATCTCAAAGCTTCTGTGGAGGTGAGGCATGCGGGTGTTTACCACGGGCGCGACCAGGGACACAGACGCCGAGAAGCACGACTATGACGGATTTTTTTCCCCGGCGGTTCTGCGCCGCTTCGGTGAGTACATGCACCAGCACCGCAAACAGGCAGACGGAAAATTGCGCGCGTCCGACAACTGGCAGAAGGGTATTCCCCGCGATGTGTATCGCAAGAGCGCATGGCGACACTTCATTGATTGGTGGGAAGCACACAGGGAAGGCGACCACGCCCGCTGCATGGAGGCGGCTGCGGCGCTATTGTTCAACGTCATGGGTGACATGCACGAAGCGTTGAAGGAGAACAAGCCATGATTGACGCAAGACGACCTAGCAGGCGCAATCTAATCTACTTGGCGGGGCCGATACGCGGCAAGACCCCAACCGACCGCCGCGCTATTCGGCGCAACGTCAAGCGGGCAAAGCTTGCGTCACAAGAGTTGTGGCGGCGCGGGTGGAATGTTCACTGTCCGCACATGAACACCGATCTACCCGACGAGGGGGACACCAACACCGAGGCGCAAGACAAACAACTTGGCTTTGATGACTTTATTGCGGGAGACAAGGAAATCATTTCTCGCTGTGACGCTGTGGTCATTCTCCCCGGCTGGCGCGACTCGCAGGGCACGCTTGACGAAATCCAATTTGCCGCAGACAGGTGCATTCCGGTGGTGACGCTTGAGCATATGCTGCCGGGTTGGGAGGGGTGAAGTGAAGTGGCCTAAAGACCGCAGAACGGAACTGCTCAACCTACAAAGTCTATTGACCGAGGTTTCTTATATCGACCACGGTAGCGGAGTTATTGAGCGTCTACAACACTGCATTAGTATCGCAGAAAACCTAACGGCTACTGACCTTCACACGGGGCGCGACAGTTTCTTTCAGTTTCTTGTTAAGCAGTGTGCAGGGGAGGTGTGATAGTGCCGTACATCCTCAAGAAACTGTGGCCCGCCATTCTGACCGCGCTCAAACCGCTTGTGTTTCTCATGGACAAGTGCGGTTGGGTCAAGGGTCATTGCGTTGCCGTTGTGTGCGAATTTGCCGGACGCTTCGGCATAGCGCAGGGCGGCACACGCTATGACCACTTGTCTGCTATGGTGTCACTGTTGGCAGACGCGCACCGCGAGGCGCAGAGGTTGCTTGACGCCTACGAAGACCTTGCGCGCAGCAAGAATGGCGATGTGCCGGCATACGCTGAATTGCGGGGGGAGATACAACAGAAGTGGTGTGACCTCAAGAACAACCGCACAGGCGGCGACCAGGCACCCGCGCATGTGCGTCAGCAAATCTACCACGAACCGGGACAGTAGGAGCAACGCATGAAGATACTACTTGGCGCAGATTCGCACTGTGGGCACATGGTGGGCTTGACGCCACCGGGGTACAACCCCGATTCGGAAGCACATCCCGGCTACGAAACGCGCAAGGCGCTGTGGAAGTTCTACGCGCAGGGCATTCGCAAGCATGGCCCGTTTGACGTTGTGGCGTGGGATGGTGACGCAATCGACGGCAAGGGCTTTCGGAGCGGTGGCAGCGAGTTGATTACAGCCGACCGGAACACGCAATGCGACATGGCGGCGCGGTGCATTAAGGAAGCGAAAGCGCCCAAGGTGCTGATGACCTACGGCACGGGATACCATGTTGGGCAGGATGACGATTGGGAAGACCGCGTGGCCGATGCGGTCAAGGCCGAGCGCATAGAGTCCGAGGGACACTATGACATACGCGGGGTGTCGGTCAACATGCGGCATCACATAGGCGGCACTTCAAGCGTAGCCTCACGCTTCACTGCACTGAGTAAGGAGAACATCCGCAATCTCCTGTGGTCCGAGCATGACCAACAGCCGAAGTCAGACCTAATCGTGCGGGCTCATGTGCATGTGCCGCGAGTGTGCGGGGAGCCGGGCGACTGGATGGCAATAACCCTGCCTGGATTGCAGGGGCTTGGGTCAAAGTTTGGCTCTCGCCGCGCGCCGGGGCTTATCGTTCGCTTCGGATTCGCAATGCTTGAGGTGGACAAGCGCGGAAATTGGGACTTGGGGTGGTGGATAGAGCCGCTTAAGATGCAGGCGGCGACGGTGACGAAGCTGTGAGGTTCAACAAATCGGAGGGAATCACCGTGGACGCTGAACTCGCAAAGCAGTTGAGGGCGCTGGGCGCGGACCCGCAGAAGTGTCTGCGCACAAACGACGATGCTGTGTATGACGCGCTGGAAAAGCACTGGAAAGCGCACAAGCTGTGCCCGTCGATCAACACGCTTGCGCAGACGTTGAGCCTATCGCGCTGTGTTGTGCGCGATGGATTGGCGCGACTGGTGCAGGCGGGAAGGGTGTTGCATCCGAAGCGGGGGGTGTATGTGCCGAGGGTGGCGGGATGAGTGCCTACTGCTGCGAAAAGTGTTGGGGCGATGCGTACTACATGGCACGCGTGACGGGTAGACCCCAACACGAATGCTATACGCTCTTGCTGAAACAGCGCGATAAAGAGGGGCGCATTTGCACTCCAAGGGAACAGGCGGGGCAATGGTGGGATGAAGAGCGCCAGTGTGACAGTCGCAATGGAGGGCACAAAGCATGAATACAACCAAGTTCGTTCTCTACGGTGTTATGATTGCTTGCCTGTTCATTGCTGGCACGCTTGACGCTGTGGGCGGCAACTGGAAAAGCGCAATCCTGGCTTGCATGTATGGTGCGGCCAATGCAATCATCTTCTTTTGGCGCACAGGGGGCGAGGCATGACCGAGAAGCTAGGTCCGTTTGAGCTAGGCAAGGTGCACTGCGTGGATTGCCTGGAGGCCATGAAGGAACTGCCCGACGGGTGCGTGGATGCCGTGGTGACGGACCCGCCGTATGGGATTGGGTTCAAGTACAACACGCATGAGGATAAGACCAGCGAATACCCGAGTATGATGCGAACCGTCGTGACTGAGTGTAGGCGCATTTGCGAGGGTCCGCACTTCTGGTTCCAAGGGATGCCCCATGCGCCCCACTGGCACGACTGGTTTCCGGACGAGTTTCGCATCATGGCTGCCTGTAAGACCTTTGTGCAGATGAGGCGCGGACATATCCAATGGGCCTTCGATCCCGTGATTTTCTGGGAGGGGGAAGGTCCAGTTAATGACCGAATGCGAGACTGGCTTGTATCTGGCCCCGAGTTTCAGAAGGAAGACATTCCGCACCCTTGCCCCCGTCCGCTCGCGCACATGCTCCGCATTGTGTCTACGGTCACGGGTCTTGTCCTCGATCCCTTTGCTGGTTCTGGCACCACCGGAGTCGCTTGCGTCAAGACCGGCCGGCGATTCATTGGGTTTGAGATAGACCCCGAATATTGCCGGATTGCCAATAAGCGGATAGAGGCGGCGCGCAAGGGCGTGACGCTCAAGGAACACAGGACGGGACAGGCTAGTCTGTGGGGAGAAGCACAATGACTGAACGCCCCGAAATCCGAGAGGCCATAGCGTCCGGCAAGTTGCGAGTTAAGCGCGGCAGGGGGTTGCGTGCTGTCAACGGGCTGTGGAAGATTGTGCGAAAAAACATCGGACAAGCCACATCTCGCCAGCGCGAGGCGCTATACCTGTATGTCAAGCACGGGCTTACACTTGCGGAGTGCGGAGCGCACATGCGCATTACGCGGCAGGGCGTGGACGGTCTGTTGCGGAGGTTTTTCAGCCGTGTAGGGCTGTTGTAGGGGGTTGACAGTTGCCTACTATTGACGCGGGTCAGAGGGCTAAAACCTCCCGAGCCGAAAAGAAAAGCCCTCCACCGGTACGGGGTGCGCGCGTTCGAGCGGAAAATGCTCCGCGCCACCCCTGCCGGATAGCCCCTAGCACCAGGGAGGACACATGAAACGCCGCGACATACTCAGCGTCAAGACCTGGCATGTGGGTGGTTGCAACTGGAAGGCGATAGACACGCACGCGATGCCAAGCCAAGACGAAGTAGGCGAATGCAACTCAGTCAATCAGAAGATACACCGACTCAAGAGCATGACGCGCGGCATGAAGATACGCACCACCGTACACGAATTGGTGCACGCGCTTGGACTCGACGAAGGCGCGGCGGCTGTGGCTGAACTGCTGGCCGGCGTGCTGATAGACCACAAGGTGCTGTAATGAGCCTGCGGGAGAAGATCGCGCGGGCGCTGTGTGCCGATGCTATTAAACCGGCGGACCTGCCTTGCGCTGACTGTACGGAAGACGGTAAATATGTGTGTGGGTGGGACGACACCGCCGACGCCGTCCTCGCCGCGCTCGACGGGCCGGTGGTGGAGATACCGCGCGGGATGCCGGGTGTGCTGGGGCCGTGCCCCGTGACGGCCGGGTGCCGGTTCGGGTACTACGGGCAATGCGACCTACAGAAGGGCGGCGGGGAGTGCCCCGGCCCAGGCAAGTACAGACTGGTCAAGGTGAGATGATGCCCATGCGCCGATCCGACTACCCGGAGAACTGGGAGGAGATTTCAGAGCGCATCCGCTTTGAACGGGCGAATAATCGCTGTGAATGGTGCGGCGCAGAAAACTACAAGCCCCACCCCGTCACCGGCAGTAGAGTCATCCTCACCGTCGCACACTGGAATCACGACAAGATGGACGTGCGAGACGAGAACCTCGCCGCCCTCTGTCAACGCTGTCACCTGTCCTACGACCACGACCGACACGTTCGCAACGCACGCGCTACCAGGGACGCCCGGAAAGGACCGCCTCGTCCGACTCGACGACAACCGGGGGGAGGAAAAATGAGCTTTGGAGTGGACTGATGCATCGCGTTGAAGTCTCTCTAAACACGGGCGACCCTTCACTCCCTAGAGTGCGGCGCTACACGCTCAAAGGCTACAGCGATATAGAAGCCGGACGGCACGCTGAAGCGATTGCCACGTGCGGCTTTCGGGATTGGGACGGCGAGGCGTTCATCTACTATCCCGCTTGGCGCGTGCGCCATGTGAGCCTCATTGGCGTTAAGCGCCCTGGGGAAATGTAGTGCAGCGCACAACGAACCTGTCCGACTCCGTTTGCGCCTTCTGCCGCAATGGTGACTTTGCACAGCGGGAGGTATCGGACGGACAGTATGCGACGTTGAATGGACTGGTGATTGAGCGCATCCGCGTGGTTGAGGGCGTCGAATGCGACCACGCAGAACTGAGGGTCAAGACGCTTAACGACATGCGCGGCGAGTTCATGCCGTTTGAGTCCTATTGCCCATATTGGCAGGCACTTAGAGATGGCGACGACTGAACAACTAACTGAACTGCTAAAGGTTGCGGTGCAGATGCGCGCAACCGGTGCAACGTGGCGGGAAATAGGCGAGGCAACCGACAGAACGGAAGGCACTTGCAGAACATGGCCTGTGACACATCGTAACGACTGGAACAAACTGTGGAAAGAGCTAGTGCCAGCACTGGAAGAGGTTGCAGCACAGGCAGCTATGGCAGCTGTGAAACGCCAAGAGCAGTTGGCAATCAAAGCTAAATCCGAGTCAGTCAGAGCTAAATGCAACGCTGATGTAATCGCATTCGGCAGCAAAACGATGACGCAGAAACAGGATGTGAAGCACAGCGGACAGAGCGTGGTAGTAAAGTTTGTGGAGGGGAAAGAAGATGGCAAGGCTGACGATTAAGCAGGCTTATGAACTTGGCGATGGTTGCGGATTCGATGTTGCATTCGACCCCGCAATACAGGACGTTGACGATATGCACGCGCAGGCGCTTGGGTACAAGAACTATGCGGACCCCGACCTGGTTTGTTATATGTCCGACGGGATCTATGTCCTCGCCTGCACCAACATCCTGTTTGCCAAAGAGTTGAAGGCGCTGGCGTATGGGTGAGAAGCTGCCGACGGTGATCGTGCTGACGGTGCATGACCGCGAAAGTATACCGCATGCGCTGGAGACTATACACAAGGCGCTTATGAAAACCGGCCTAGTACGCATGGCCGACTCCGCCCGCCTGCTGGACTTGGAGGCGATGAAGAAGGAGTGCGACTACGACGCGCTATACCTTGACGACTGCAACCGCGACGACGTAAACGAGGTGCATACGCGGTACGGCTTCAACGACGCCCTCCGCTTGATGGGCGCTTGCGGGAGTGGGAATGGTGGCGACAGAGGGCAGCGAAGTGGCGAGTGCGGATAGTAAACCTGTCAGCTTGACGCTTGAGCAGTTCAAGGCGCTCACGGTTCGGGTCGACGTGCTGGAGGCCAAGTTTGACCACATGGAGTACCTGCTACAGCGCATTGAGGACGCCTTTGCGGTTTATCGGGCGTTGAATGGCAAAGATGCACCCCGAGACTGAAACGCCCCTGCTCCGCTTCCTGTGCTGGGTGCTGTGTGTTGAGTGTCTGATTGGGATTGCGGTGATACTGGGAGGTGCGGTATGGGCGCGCTAGCCATGTACTTCCTGGCAGGCTTGGGACACTGCGCACTACTCGCAGCTTGGGGCAAGACCGAAGACGGCTGTTCCGATTGGCAAGAGGCGCTTGCGGTGTACGGCACGGCGTTAACTGCGTGGCCGGCCTTGGATGTGGTTATGCTGTGGATGGTAAATATCAAGTGAGAGAATCAGACCGCTTCGCCCTGGTGCAGGCTATAGGCTGGGGCATTGTGGCACTGCTCTTTGTGCTGGCGCTTGGGAGGGGATGCAATTGGATGAGCAAGCTGTAACGATTGAGTTTGAGAACGGCGCAACGCTCAAGATTCTGCTGCCGGAGAGCCCTATATCTTGTGTCTGCGCCGCGCAAAAGGGCGAAGACAAGCCACAAGATATGGTGGACACCGGGTATGTGCTGTGTGGTTGTCCCATCTATCTTGACGTGTCCGCAGAGTCGCCCAAAGACTTGAGATGGCTTTTGCCCTTTGCTACGGAACGTCTATCGAGAATAATGTGCAATAATGGGTGGATTGCGGACAACAATGGACGTTAACGACCTCGCGCTGTACCTGCAACAGTTGATGTGGGACATCTGCGGCTGGGCGCTGCACTACCCCGAGGCATGCGCTATCGCGCAGAAGGTGATTGACAGGCAGACGGAAGAGGAGAGGGGCGGGCGGTGACAGAGTGGGGCGATATCCCCGAACCGCTGTATATGCCCAATGACCGCGTCTTGCTGGCGGAAGATATCAACGCGCAGGTTGTGGGCATCGTGTGGGATGGCACAGGGTGGACCTATCGCGTTGCATACTGGCAGAATGGCGAGTATCGCACGGTAGACGGATTGCTTGGATACGAGATGCACGTATGAACCCCCTATCCATCCCCCAAATGATCCCCTTCATCGGCGCGTGCGTTGCCACCCTCGCGGGCATCGGCGCTGCGTGTATGGCGGCGCTGTGGGTGAGGGCGCTTAGGGATTGGCCGTGGTAGGCAACATAGACGCCGTGAAGGCCATGAAGAGCCTGTATATGCATGTGTCTATCTTCCGCACCCGAGAGCTGCGCCTGCGCCTGTGGTTAGCCAAGTGGCTGATTCGTCTGGCTGCGCTTGTTATCAACTGCGAACTTGAGATATACACCGGATGGAAGCAAAGACCTATTGACCGAGATAACCGCAACCCTACTGCCTAAGCAAGCTATTGACTGACGAACGCACAATCACATTCACGCCCCACTCGGGTCAAAAGCCCATTTGGGACGATCCCGCACGCTTCCGCGATGTGTGTTGCGGCAGGCGCTTTGGCAAGACATATCTCATTGCTGCTGAGTGCGTGCGCACTGCGTTGGGATACGGTGTAAAGCATGACCTGGCCCCGCGCGTGTGGATTGTCGGTCCTACGTACAAGGTGGCAAACGAAGACTGGTCAATGCCCGGCGGTGTGCTAGACCTAGCCAAGCCTGCTATCAAGTCGGTGAACCGAACAGACCGCATAGTGTACTTGCTCAATGGCGGCATTATCGAGGTTCGCACCGCCGACCGAGAGGACAACTTGCGCGGTGGTGGGCTTGACCTCTTAGCTATTGATGAGGCGGGGCAGATATCCGAACCTGCGTGGATGGCGCTGCGCCCCACCGTGTCAGACCGCCGGGGGCGTGTGCTGCGTGCCGGCACACCCAAAGGGCGCAACTGGTGGTATCGAGAATGGATGAAGGGTCGGCCGGGGCCGGATCACGCTGAGCACTACCAGTCTTGGCAGATACCTAGCTGTGAGTCACCCTACTTCCCGGCAGAAGAGTGGGACAACGCTCGCACCGACCTCCCGGCCGATTGGTTTCGGCAGGAGTACGAAGCTCAGTTTTTGGTTGACCAAGCTGCCGTGTTCCGCGGCCTTGAGCGGTGCCTTGTCGGCGGCGAGTTTACCAAGCCCGATCCGCAACATCGGTATGTGCATGGCCTCGACATTGCCAAGCAACAGGACTTCTCTGTGTTAGTCACTGTGGACGCAATGACCAAGCGGATTGTGCATGTAAAGCGGTTGCAGCGAGTAGAATATCTCAACCAGGCCGAGACATTCAACACTATCATAAACAAGTACGGTGGTGGTGGCGTGTGGGCCGACGCTACCGGTGTTGGTCCCGCCCTGATTGAACCCTTGCGCGTGCGCGGCGCTGATGTTCACAACTTCCAATTTACCGCACAGAGCAAGCGCGAGTTAGTCGGTAACCTAATAGTTGGTATCGAATCACGCGAACTGTCAATCCCTCAAGATGGCGACATGGCAGTGCTGGTGCGGGAAATGCAAGACTTTGAATACAAACTGAGCGGCACCGGTCAACCGCAGTATGGTGCGCCCGAGGGGATGCACGATGACTGCGTGTATGCCTTGGCGTTGGCGTATTGGGGGCTGCACAAGTCCGGCGGCGGTACCTTTGTGTCTGAACCAAACTACTAGAGAGACTGGATTATGGCAAGCATAGACCATACTGAACTCGAACGGTTGCAAGCCAAGAATGAACACTACAACCAGGCTGCGCCGTCTTGGGATTGGAGTACTACTCTACAAGAGGGTAAGCTTTCTGTCGCCGAAACCCGCAAGAAGTGGATACCCAAAACCACCCGCGAAGAGGATGGGGATTCCGGCAAGAAGCAGTACGATAAGCGCATAAAGATTACCCAATATGCGCCGATTACGCCGGGGCTGGTGACCCGCATTCTTGGCGCGGTGTGGCAGACCGAACCAACCCGTGAACTGCCCAAGACCGGCGATCTAGACCAGTTTGTTGCGCGTTGTACTCGCAATATGGTTCGCAAGGAATCGCTGGGCTCTGTGTCGCGCCAAGCCCTTGAAAACGTTCTGTGGCATGACTACTGCCTTGCGTTACTGGATAGGCGCGCAACCAATGAGCCTCATCATACAAAGGCAGATGACAAGAGACTAGGGCTGGAATGGCCATATGTCACGCTATTTCACCCTACACAGGTGTTTGACTGGACGTTCAATGAAGACGGCGACCTAGATTATGTCAAGTTGGTTACTCAGCGCAGAGAACGCCCCAATGTTGTAGTGACAGAATATCGTGAGGTCGAAGCGGACAAGGTTGTATGGTCTACGCACCGCAAGTCTGACGAAACCGAAACACTCAGCACAAAGACGGTTGAACTCGAAGGACCATTAGCCGAGGCGGGATTGCTGCCAGTTGTGGTGTGTAACATAAACCGCACTGATGGCTTGCGCGGACGCTCACCACTGCGGGGCGCGCTATCTGCTGAACTCAATGCCATGTTGCTGGCGGCTGACTACAGATGGGACTTACACCTAAGTTCACACCCGCACTTGGTAACGTGGACAGAGCGCATGTTGGGCGATATTCAACCCGACTCCAGCACTTACACGAAACTGAAACCCGGCCGAGACAGCGAGCCGGCAGAAGACATGAAGTGGGTAGAGATTGCCGGCGCGGGGCTAAAGGAACAAGCCGAAGCCTACAAAGATGCTCGCGCCTCAATCTACAGCCAAGCCGAGGTTGACCCCAAGGGCGCACTAGGCAACCCGGCAACCGGTGACGCCCCGTCAGGCGTAACTGTGGCATACCAGTTCACCACCAATGAAGCGCGCTTGCTGACGGCTGTTGCCGAAGCTGCCGACTTGTTTGAAACCGAAGTTTTGCGATTGGTTGCGATAGACAAGGGCATACTGAAATTCGAGGAAGCAGACGAGCAGATTAACACTCTGTATTCTAAGGACTTCGGCCTTAAATCACAACAGTCTATGCAACACGATGTTAGTTGGTCACGCATGGAGAACGGCCCCGAGGCAACTATCACCAAGATTGCTCGCAAGAAAGCTAATCTTGCAATCGCCGGCAATGTTGACCAAGCTACAAAGGAAAAGATTATCACCGAATCGGAAAAGGGCTATGACCCGCCCCGACCCGAGTTTGGCGACGAAGAGTAACAGCGTGATGACCTACACAGGCAACCCGGCTTACTACACCCGCCCTGCCGACAGGACGGGCCGGGGCGGGCACGAGCAGGTGATCCATCCGTGCCCCATTGCCACCCTGCGGTTGTCGGTCACTTCCGGATGTGACCGCGGGGCGTCTTTTGAACCTAGACCGTGACCGTGTCACGGTAGCCCGTTAAGGGAGTACCACCATGGCAGACCCGACCAATTCGGGTGGCGGCGACGGAGAGCCGAAAAACACTCCGAGTGTGGACGTTGACGCTATCGCTAGCAAGGTGCTTGAAGCACTCACGCCCAAAATGGCCGACATGGTAACTGGCGCGGTCAAGCGTAACGTGGGCGAGGCTTTCACCGCCAAGCTAGAGGGCATCGACCTTGAAGCACTAAAGGGTTTCAAGCCTACCCCGAAAGGCGACAAAGAACCGGGCAAGGACAAGAAAGATCCCGACGCTGGACTAGAGTTGAGCAAGCTGCGGCAGGAGCTTGACGCGGAGAAGGCAGAAGCGGCGAAGTGGCGTGCCGTGGGCCTCCGCGCAAGGGTGCTTGAGGTGGTAGACAAAAACAACGCCTCGCAGGGTGCCCGCGACCTCCTAGCTGACAAGTACGTGGCGTCAGTTCAACTCACGGACAGCGGCGAGTTGGCATACAAGGTTGGCGATGAGTACAAGCCGCTTGGGGATGTGGTCAAGTCATTCCTCAAGGACCGGCCCGACCTTATCAAGTCCGATGCCCGACCCGGAACAGGCGCAGGCAACCAGTCCGGTGCCTGGACCGAAGCAATGCCCTCAAGCATGGCCGAACTGATGAAGGACAAGGACGGCAAGCCCACGCCCGAACGGTGGGCGCGCTTCCGCAAGGCCCACCCTGACAAGGCCGCCGAACTCAGCTCAAAGGCTGGCGGTGGCTTCTCGGGCGGTGTCACCGGGGCTATTACTCCCGGCCAACATTATCGTGCCACGCACGGGGCGCAGTAACAGGAATAGATCATGGCTGATGGATATCTTCTCATTGGCGATGTGGCGATTAATCCCGATCTCGTATTGGATTACGCCCGCGCCAAGTACAACGATCTGACGGCAGAGGTTGCCGCGCGTGCTGGTGGGGCTTTCGAGTTCCTGCCCGCTTCGCCGGATGTCAAGCCGGGGACCGACGTTAACGCGCCGACCCTCAGTATGCTTGGCGCTTCCAGTCGTTACGATCTGACCTCCGAAACGGATGCGACAGCTACGCAGGCCCCCGACAGTTCTCAGCGTCGGATGCCTGTCATGTCGCAGGTCAACGGCCCGTGGAAGTTCGCGGACGCCGCTATCCGTGGCTACAAGATGAGCGAGGATCAGATTGCCGCCGAGTTGGGGCGTCAGATGGCCGAGCGCATCTTCAACTACCGCAAGCTTGCCATGTACTACGCGGTTTATGGCGCTGCGGGCGTGGTGACCACGCACGTTGAGACTGAGACGGATGCTTTCGATGCCGTCGATTTCCTCGACGCGAAGGCTTCGCTGGGCGATGCGTCCAACGGTCTGACCACGGTCATCATGCACAGTAAGCAGTGGTACAGTCTGCTCAAGGACGTTGGCAACACCGCGAACATTACGGGCGACAGACTTGGCGAGATGGTCTTTGTCCGTGGTGGCATCCCGGCGCTTGCTGGCATGAACATAATCCTGGACGATCAGGTGCTGACGGCTTCGGTGTCGGCGGGCACGCAGTACAGTTGTATGCTGCTCGGCCCCGGCGCGCTCAAGCTGGCTCCGGCCCCGAACAGTCCGCTTGTCACCTTTGACCAGGGAATCTCAATTGGTCGCGTGACCAAGCTGGTGACCGAGGATCACTTCGCCGTTGGAGTCGCGGGCATGGACTATGACGGTGGGCAGAGCAACCCGACCACGGCCAACCTCCAGGCAGCGGGTAACTGGGGCACGGCCTACTCGCACGATCACCGCGAGGCGAACTGGGCGCTGTTCCGCACCATCGAGACCTAAGCAAGGTCTCTCTCTTAGGGAGGGGGGTTTCGGCCCCCCTCCCACCCGGAGGGGTGAATGAAAGCGGCAGTTTTGATCTGTAACGGCGAGAGCGCAAAGGGGTATCAACCGCCCTTGGACGCCTACTCGCTGTGTCTCAATGACGGGTTCCGCAGGCATAGGGCGAATGCGATATTGACCGTGGACTGTCCCGAGAGTTTGCGCGAGGAGTGGGTTGCTTGGCGTGGTGACGCCAAGATTCTCGCGGAACACAATGCGTTCTATCCTGCTGCACGCGACGAAAACGGGCGCAAGTGCAAGGACAATCGGCACCTGTTCCCATGCCGTCCCATCATGGACAAATACCGTTCATCCGCCGCAGTAGGCTTGGCGTGGCTTGCCTCGCAAGGCTTCAAGTCTGTGACAATAGTGGGCATGGACGCGCTCTATGGTGGCGGCAAACCCGGTGCTGTCTACTCGCAGAACGGTCATGCGGATATGCTCCGCGAATACGCCCCGCAGTTCCCCGATGGCCTGTTCATCCTTCGCAACGGCGAAGAGGTTGCGGCGGATGAGCAGTTTATCGGAACCCTTGCCACCTTGGGCCGACCTAGCTCAATGGCAGAGCCGTTGTCTCGTAAACAACAGGTTACAGGTTCAAGTCCTGTGGTCGGCCCCACGCCGGCCACTACAACGCCCCCAATCCCGCAGAAGTTGGTTGAGTTTGACCTCTGTACGGACTGTACAAGACAGTGCGAATTCTGTGCGCCCAAGGGGTCTGCGATTCATAAGCGGCGTAAACGTAAACTGACGTTGGACCCCGAGCGGCACAATGCGGTCATTGACTCGCTGGCTGAATCGGGCTTTGAGGGCACTATCTGCTATGCGGGGCACGGCGAACCGCTGTTGCATCCTAAACTACTGAAACTTGTCTGTCACGCGCGTAACGCATTACCGAATGCAACGCTGTGCATCTACACCAACGGCGACCTGTTGACCCCGCGCCTGCTATCAGCCTTGGGTGTTCTTTTGGATTTCGTCGTATTCGATAACTACGATGACGAAACAGGGCGCAAGGTTTATGCCGCTGTCATTGCATCCACTATCCACCCGTCACGCGTGCGCTGTATGGATCATGTCAACGCCAAGCGCAAGTACAGCAGTCGGTGCGGAGAGGCAGGAAAGTCAACTGCCTGCACCGAACCCTGCACTGCTCCGCAAGACCGGCTGTTTATGGCTGCTGACGGAACCTGGCGTCTTTGCTGCGAAGACTACGGATGGAAGGCCCGCTTTCGTGCATTGACGCCGTGGAAGCTGAACGAATCCAAGCGGTTTGTCAAGCTTGCAGAGCAGTTGGCGGCAGGCAACCGCAGTAAAGCCCACCCCATCTGCGGTAAATGTGACCGCGTGTTTGGCGACCCTGCACCGCGCATGGAGTCTCACCCGCGCCTTGTGGATATTGACCGCTTGCGCCCCGAACCGACATGGCCCAAGGTCAAGCGTGGACTCAAGCGCCTTGTCATCATCCCATGTTGCGCCAGTTCGCAGGGCATCGACCAAATACCCGCCGCCCGCGTGGTGCTTGACGCTATCGACCGCCGGTCACGGGTGAAGGGCAAAACCCTGCTTCTTTGGAACGACCCCGAGGTCAAGCAATGCCCGCCGGAACTGCGTGGCGATCCAGATCAGCGCGTGGTGTTTGAGTATGACCGGGCGCTAGGCTGGGCGGGTATCAACTTCGGGATCGGTGAAGCTTTCGAGTATGCATTGCGCGAGGGCTATGACGCAGTCATAAAGATGGACGCCGCGGACTGCGCGATCATGCGTGACGGCTGGGACGCTTGGTTGCTAGAAGGCTTGCAACCGGACGAAATGGCCGGATACGTGCAAGTGCGTATGAAGGGGTGGGCGGATGAACCGCTAGGGCACGGCAAACCAGGCCCCGACGCGATGAACCTCGCCGCTCTGCCGTGGTGCGCCGACTACTGCGCGCAGGGCATGTACCACGACGAATGGACACAGGGCGGGTGCTACGTGTTAGGGCGCGATGCCATACAGCACATGCTTGATGTTGTGGGGATGCCCACTGATGCAGAGGCGCGCATAGGCGAGGACCGCGCGTTCAGCGCCCGCGCCCAAGTGCTGCAACTGCCCATTAGGATGCACCCCCGCATAATGTCCTTCTTTGACCGCCAGTGGGACTACTCGCTTGACGTTGCGCGCTACTGGCGTGACAAGCGCGGGTGCGCGGTGATACACCCAATACGCAACCTCAAGACGCTTGAAACGCTGTGCGGGGAGCGGGCATGAGTATTCGAGTGTTACGGGGTATCCACACTGGTAGGCGGGCGTGGATAGTTGGTAACGGCAAGAGCCTACTGCAGACCGACCCTTGCACACTGGCAAAGCGCGGCGAATTGACCTTTGCTTTTAACGCGGTATGGCGCTGGCCGAAGTTCAAGCCTACGTACTATTGCGTAGAGGACAGGCTTGTCGCCGCCGACCAGGCCAAGGATTTCAACGCTTTCCAAGCCGACTGCAAGATTGTCGCCGCTGACCTTGCGCACTGCTTAGACGCCGATGTGTTTGTAGCCTTTGACCGGTCACACGATGACTTCCCGAGGTTCAGCCACGATTCTGGGCGCGTTGTATACTGGGGCGGCACTGTCTCATACATGGCAATGCAGCTTGCCTATTACATGGGTATACGCGACTTGTATTGCATAGGCATGGAAGGGTACAAGGAAATTCCCGAAACCGCCGAGCGCGACGGGGCGGTTATCACATCCACGCAGGACGATGACCCGAACCACTTTGACCCCGCCTATTTTGGCAAGGGCAAGAAGTGGCATGACCCCTGCCAGGAACGCATGAAGGAAGCGCACGCACGCGCGCGCGAGGAGTTCGCCGCCGCTTGTGGCGGCATTTGGAACTGTTCACCGGATGAGGAGTGGGGGGTCTTCCCCCGCGCGGAGTTTGACAGTGTTATCGCCCGCGACTGACCCCTACGCCGGGTTGTCACAGGATGAGCTTGTGGCAGAAATGCTACAGCGCCCGACGTGGCGGCACCACCACGGCATACCGCAGTTGCAGTGCATGAAAGACCTCTATATGGCCTACGTGCGCCGAGTGGGCACCATGTATCGCATGATTGACGATGCGCTGCGAGTCGCGGGGGTCAATCTGAAAGACACCGTTGCCGCAGACATTGCCACCGCCGAGGGCTTTGTCGCATTCCGCTATGCTGCACGCGGGCTCAAGCGTGTTGACTGTTTCGAGTATTCACAGGACGCGATAGACCGGTTTCAGATGGTGCGCGCGTACAAAGAGATTGACAACGCGGAAATCTACCGGTGCGACCTGTCCACGCCCGATTGGTCACAACAGTTTGGCGGGAGCTACCCGCTCGTGTTCTGCCTTGGCATCGTCTATCACATGGAAGACCCGTTTAGGTTCCTGCGCAACGTGGCCGCGATCTCTTCTGATGTGTGCATTATCGAATCCGACACTCCCAAGGAAGCGGGAGAGCGCGGCCTTGTGCTGCGTGACTCTGAACTAGCGGTAAGCCCCACCGAAACCCGCCGGGTGCTTGAAATGCGTCCGAGCCGTAACGCCTTGCGTGACATGGTGATTGACTCCGGTTTCAAGTCCGCTGTGTGGATAGAACCCCCGGTCGATGCACCTTGTCCCTACCTCACAGGCAAAACAAAGTCCGTTCTGTTGGCGCGCAAATGACGAACCCATACCCCGAGAGCAACACCCCAGAGGAGAAGCTAGCGGAGGCTAATGCCTTCTCGCAGGGGTACTACTCGCCCGGGGTGTTTGAGTGGTGGACCGAGCATCCCTACAGGGCTTGGACTCTGCGCCACATCATGCCGTACCTTGACCTGTACGACAGCATCAAGGTTCTTGAACCCGCCTGCGGGTGTGGCGTGAACCTAGCCAATCTTCATTCGCGGTTCCCGAACTGCGAATGCACGGGCGTTGAGTTGTCACCGCAGGGCGTGGAGGTTGCCCGCGAGTGTGCGCCGGGTGACTACAGGTGCGGGGATGCCGAGAACCTCCCGGTGGCCGATGAGTCACAAGACTTGGTACTGTGCATTGCCGCTGTCCATCATTTCCGCGACCCGCGCCGGTTCCTGTTTGAGTGCGTGCGGGTGCTGAAACCGCACGGCTATCTCTACTTGTTTGAGCCGCACGGGGCAGGGCTTGAGTTGACAGAGGAGCAGGAGCAACGCGCCGAAGAGGTACGCGAGAGCATACGCGCGGCGAACAAAGGCCAGCCGGGACCGCCCTCCACTGGGTGCGTCCGAGCGGCAACCGAAGTGCCGTTTGACCTTGAGGCCGTGGCACTAAGCCTGCAATCACTTGACATGATCCCGGTTGAAACCGGGCACAGTGAGTACCTATCAGAATGGGCAAGGGGGTACAAGGTCGGTTGGGAGTCTGCCGCCAACTTCGATATGACGCTGGACGGCGGCACAAAGTTCTATGGCGTCTATGAGCGGAGGGGAACATGACAGAGACGGAGGAAGCGCGTAGGGCGTTTGTGTTGGCCTTTGTGCTGAATTGGACTCGCGCGGGCAAGCACGCTTATCAGTTGCCTAGCACGGCTTGGGAGCGAATGCCCTCGGGAATGCCAAAGACGATTGAAACAGCACACGCCTGCTTAGTGACTTATGCCAATGACCTCTATGATAGCGTTGAGAGGTTAGCATGAAGACGGTTGCTATTGTACCGATGAGGGCAGGGTCTGAGCGAGTGCCGGGGAAAAACAAGCGCATGCTTGGAGACAAGCCCTTGTATCAGTGGGTGCTTGACTCGCTGGCAGAGGTGGCGGGGATAGATGAATTCCAAGTGTGGACCGATGACCCCGATATAGACGGGTACAGTCTACCCGCCGACGTGGCTAACGGCAGCATGAACGATGCAATAGGCTACATCCTGTCCCGCACAGATGGCGATATCTTCTTGCAGACACACGCCACCAATCCATTTGTGTTCCCGCACGAGTTTGCCGGGGCGCTAGAGCGTTGGGAGCAGTCGCCCCCCGAGGCTGATTGCTTGCTGTCAGTGGGGCCGCTCCAGCAGAAGCGGTTTTGGTATCCCGACTGCACTCCGGTCAACCACACGCCGCAAGAGCTTATACGCACTCAAGACCTGGCGGGGGTCTATGAGGAGAACTCTTGCATATACATCTTCCCGCGCAGCACGTTCGCCCGGTTCGGGTCACGCATAGGGCGATGGCCCGTGCTGTACTCAATGGCGGAAACGCTGGACATAGACACCGAGGTTGATTGGGACAAGGCGGTTAGATACGTAAAGGGCGGCAAGTGTTAGTTTCCCTGACGGGCGCGCTCACGCTGGGCGGGTGGCTACAGACCCGCTCAACCGAAGTTGCCGAAATGGTTGCCGCTGCCGGGTTCGATTGGGTGTGCGTTGATATGGAACACGGCAGCGCAGACGTATCAGACCTACCGGCGCTGTTCTGCGCGATTGAGCGGCACGGGTGTTCGCCCGTGGTGCGTATCCCCCACCATCTGCCACACTGCCTGTTGCGGCGGGTGCTGGATATGGGCGCACGCGGGATTATCGCGGCAAACGTAATGAACAACGCAGATGCCTATCACCTTGGCCTGTCGATGCGGCGACCGCCTAAGGGCGACCGGGGATGGGGCTACTCGCGCGCAAACCTGTGGGGCAAGACGTTTGACCCGGCGGAAACCGGCATGAACGTTCCGCTTGTGGTGCAAATCGAAAGCAAACAGGGGTTGCGCTACCTGGCCCGCACGCTCGACCTGGATGGGGTGGCAGGCGCGTTCATCGGTCCGCTTGACCTTGCCGGCGACTTGGGGCATCCGGGCAAGCCGGGGCACCCCGACGTTATGAAAGCCAAACAGGAGTTTCTGGACATCTGCCGCGAGGCTGACAAGCCCGCTGGCTGTCACATAGTAGAGCCAAATCCCGAACAGGTACGCGCCGCACAGGATGCGGGCTATCGCATAGTTGCCCTTGGCACTGACGGGGTGTTTCTGAACTCGCAAGCTTCCGCCGTGTTACGCATGGCGGGGAGGTAAGACATGGCACTGACCGCTGCACAGACGCAAACCGTATACGAGGCTTGCGGACTCCGCGCCGAGGGCAACACATATCGACTGCTCAAGTTCCACGCCTTCACCACGCAGAGCATTACAGAGTCTTCAACGTCCTATGACTACTCCAACGTCAAGACGCTGATTGACGCGAACCTTGCCGCGCTGTCCACCAACGCGGAGACTCAGCTTGGCGATTACATTACCAAGTACGATGACACCGCAACGTCCAGCGTGAAGCTGCGCGGCGAGGTTATCTATGACGCGCAAGAGGAGCATAGATTCGCGCGCGACCGTATCGTCAACATCGTGGGCATCGAATGCGCGTTGATTGACGAAGTGCAGCGCGCCCGTGACGCGATGAACGGTGGGCGGCAAGGCAGCGTGGTGCGGTAGTGGCTAACGCACTACAGACGATCCGCAACGCTTACGCCACCGGGGAACTTGCCCGGTGCAAGGGCGTTGACGGTCTGCAAATCTCGCTTGACCACCAGGCAGACGGGGGCACCGCGCTATGGGCGCGGACCCCCGATGGCTCAATGCAACCGGTGGACGATGGCAACACCGTTGAGGAATTCGAGGTGCGGCAACTCATAATCCCCCGCCAAACCGGATTTACGGGGCTGATTTCGGAGGGTGACGAAATCACGATAAGCACAACCGGTCTGAGCATTTCCAGCAACGTCTATCAAGTTACAAGCGTGGACTCCGAGAAGCATGACGCTATCTATACGGCAAACGTTGTGCGCAAGGTGACACGCAGGAGTGCGCCCTAATGGCAGACCCGACAGGCAGTTACGGCAAGTTCTACGATGCGTTGTACGACGAGGTCAAGGGCAGCGCGGCGCTAACCGCCAAGTACACCGGTAGCGGTTCCGCGTCCGTTCAAGTCAAGCAGGGTTGGCATCTGTGGACAGACGCCTCGACCCACGAAAGCCTAATTGCTGACGGCCCAGTCATCTACGTGGAGCCGGGTTCGCTCAACGGTTCGCCCGATTCGCCGGACTCTGCCAGTTTGGAGTGTGAGGCGCGGGTCATCATCTGTGAGTACTTTGACCAGTCGAGCGCCAATGACCTTATCACCTCCATAAACTTTGTTGACGCACTACGGCAGGAAATAATGTCCGAGGCAGACGGAACGGGCGGGACAAGTTCTTGGCTCCCCAAGGGCGGCAACGTGCGAGTGACGATGGACCCGCCCGAGAAGGTTGATGACAAGATCAATGAGGTTCGCACGGTGCTGACTGTGCGCGCCTACGTGCCGGAAAGCGTATAGTGCAAGCCGATCCCGTCAAGTCATATCTGCTGTGGCGCAACGCTATGGCAGGGCGCACAGACGAGTTTGAAGCCCGCATAAACAAGATGTGGCGGCGCTACAAGCGCGATGCGTTGACAGACGGGGCGAACGTGCGCAAGGCTCTATTGGCGCAGGAACGCAGACTGTTGGTTCAGAAGGGCGCAAAGTTCATACAGCCGGGGATGCACACAATTGCGCCGTTCCGAAACACCGTGGACCGCACCCTAGCCAGTTGGATTGACAAGGAGTTTCGTAGGCTGCGCCTATTCCCCGGCAAGGACAAGCGACGGTCAATCGAGGTGTTCAACCGTCTATGGGATGCCAGCAAGGGCGGGCCTAAGTCAATCATCGAAATGTCACACGATGCCGCGCGCAAGGGACTCATTGAGGCCAGCGGACCACTTAGCAAGCACGCGGCGGCGGCAATCAACAAGCGTGCAGGGCGACGGCTGAAAGCGAACATGCGCAAGGCTGTGGACAATGCTGGGCGGCAGTTGAAAGGCCAGCAACAGTCTTGGGCTGACAACATCATTCGCGCGCTTGAGCAGGCGAAGCACCAGGCGGCAATGAACTTTGTTGATGCCACTTCGGGACTCAACCCCGAGAGCGCGATACACGATGCAATCACCAAGTTTAAGCCCCCGCTTGGCGTTTTGGCGCTGTCCTATCTGACTCACCCGCGCGCCGCGTATCGTTCCACGCTGGCGGCAGGGGGCGAGGCTGCGGGGGCGGTTGACTATATGTATTACCTGCCCGCCACCGCCCGCGTTGCCGCAGAGCCGCACGGGTTTGGCGCTGAGCATCATGCGCAAATCAAATCGGTGCGCCAGTGGGAAGCGTTGCGCCGGAAGCGCAAACAGAAGCGCCCCGGTTCATTCATATTCACCACGGGCTTTCACGTTGGGGACAAGGGCTATCTACTGCCAATCCCCGCACTGCTGCGGGATGCCGCGCCCGAGATAGAGCGCCAAGAGCGGCAGAAATGGGTTGAGGCGCTAAAGGAAGATGCCGCGTAATGGACATGGATGTTAAGTTTGACGCGGGGTGGGAGCGATGGACGCGCGGAACTGAATTGGGGCGCAACGCAAATGAACAGGGCTTGCGCCGCGCTGGCGCTGAAACGCTACGGCAAATCGGTATCAACTTTCAGAAGCGCGGACGTCCACGGTGGAAACCGCTGACCAGGGCTTACAAGAAACGCAAGCGCAAAGGCTTGGTTGTTCCGCATCGTCAAATGTCCAGTTCCGCACGCGGCTTGGGTGACAACGTGCTTACGGGCGCACTGTTGAGGGCTACTATAGCCCGTCCAAAGTCGAATCTCACGCGGTTCTATATCGACCTGTGGCCAAATCCAGCGATTCGGCTGAACAAGTTGGCTGTGGGTCGGTATGCGGACTTTGTAGAGCGCATACGTCCGTTTATGACAGTACCGCGCTCGGCGCTCAAAGACGTTGCTCTAGAATACGAAATCGGTTTTCTCAATGTTCTCAACGGAGTGCCGGACCCGGTGGGACGGCAGTTAGGATAGGAGCAAGTACATGGCAAAGTTTATGAACGGTACTGCCTCATTCAACAGCGTGGCATTGAACGAGGTGCAGTCTTGGGAGGTCACCGCCGGGGGTGAGCGCATCACGCACAATTCCGGTGTTGACCAGTATCTCACTTGGCAGGCGCTTGTCAAGCGGGATGTGACTGCGCGGGTGACCATTGACGATGTGGCGCAGGCTGCCGGCTATGACGATGTGGCGGGCGATGCTGCCACTACTCTGTCGCTTGTGGCAAAGACGGCAGATGGCGGATCAGATTGCACGGTCAGTGGCTCCGCGATGCTGACCGAAACCACGTTCGGTGTTCAGCACGACTCGGCAGACAACAACTGCACGCTGGCTTTTGGTTTCGTCAGTTCGGACGGTTCTACGCCGCCACTGACAGTTTCCTAGTCCACAGGTAGGGAGGGAATAATGGCTACCAATTGGAGAGAGCGTAAGGCGTACATGGCAGACGAGCGGTTTAGCGTGTCGCTGGACCGTTTCGTCAAGGCGTTTCGCAGGGACGGCACCGCACCGCCGGGGCTACCCGAGCAGTTGCCCGCTAAGGCGTCTGCCGTGGTGTTCGCCCGCGAGTGCGGGATTGCCAAGCTTGGACCCGCCAAGCCAATCATGCACACCGACAGGGACGGAAAGCCGTCAAGTTACGCCCACACGTACCACCCGTTTCCCGTGGGCGGGTTTGGGGTGTTCGCCGTGCCGGGACATCGGTATATGATTGTCGAGGGACCGCCGGACAGAGGTACACCCGGCGGGCGTCCTGGTTGGGAGTACTATCAGACTTGGACGCAGGGCGAAGAGGTGGAACCCGGTCTGTTTGAACTGAAGCCGCCCGAGGTGGACAATGGCTGAGTTCAAATTGAACTGCGGCGAAACCTTCACGCTAAATACCTGCCCGTTCGATGAGCGGGGGCAAGCGGTCTTCGAACTGGTTGACGAGGGCATACGCGAAGGCGAGAGCGCAAACGCATATGTGCGCCGCGCCGTCTTGGCCATTCTCAAGGCGTGCAACCCAGATGTGGTGCCAAAGCTGGTCATGCCGGATTGGCCTATGCTATGCCATCGGTTTGATGAGATACTGAAGACTGCCGTTGGTGACTTGGTCGATAGGGATGACTCCCCAAAAAACGCAGACGCGCCCGCAACTTCAGAAGATGGTTGCGGGCAGGACTCCGCAGCCGAGGGCTAGACACAAAGGGCTACAACATTGCCGAGGCACTTGAAGTGGTTACCGGCTTGGTGCTGGCAAATCAGTGGCCCCCGGCGCAACAGTGGGCAGCGCATGTCAATGTACGCGCCGACTCAGACAAGCGCCCGCTAGGTGATGTTGGGTCACTGATAGGACTGTAGATATGGCAGCAGAAGCAAAGATCAGAGTGCGCGCAGATGGGGTGGAGCAAGCCGCCGCATCCCTCGGCAAGATGTCCAAGAACATGCAACGTGTCAAGCGTGCGTCTGACCACATGACCATTGCGCAGTGGAAGTATGACCGGTCGATGAAACGCGCCCGCTTGCAAATGGCGGCGGAAGCAGCGGCGCTCAAAAACCGTCCAAGCTTGTATGCACGCACCAAGGCTGGACTTTTGAACATGCGCACGGCAATGGTGGGTGTTGGCGTCTACGGTTTTGGGCGTCTTGTCACCGGCAGTCTACGCGCCGCCAACGCCATGAAGTCTGCCGAGAATGGCTTTGTGCGGTTGACTCGCGCGCGCGGGATAGGCGGGGCGAGGGACCAACTGCAACGGTTCAACACCCAACTAGACGGCATGATTGACCGCGCGACCGTGGCAAGCATGGCTTCGCGTCTTATGGCAACCAATAGCAGCTTGACCGTTGACAACGTTGCCAAGATTTTGCGGTACTCCCGAGACTGGGCCGACACCACCGGACAGGAACTGCTGCCGGTTGTGCAAAGCCTGTCAAGCGCGCTAGGTGGCATGGAACTGGAAACGCTGCGCCGCTTAGGTCTAGAGGTGCGCTTCCAGGATATCCTAGTCAAGGAGGCGAAAGCACGCGGCAAGACAGTTGCAACTCTTGGCGAACAGGAGCGCCGCCTCATCAAAACCAAGGTAATCATGGATGCGATTGCTGCCAAGCACGCAGAAATCGGACGCACCGTGTTAACCGCAGCAAACAATATCGACCGCATGAACGCGAACTGGCAGAACTTACAGGCCAAACTTGGCGAGGGGTTTGGGGAGCTTGGCGGTGGGGCATTGCAAGTTGTGGCGGACACGATGCAGGGCAAGACCAAGGACATATTCACCCGCGCCGGCATGGATGCCCCGGAGGGTGGATTGATAGACTCAATCTTTCCAGATTGGATGAAACCGGGTATTGCAACTACTGCGGTTGGTTTTGGCGAGTATGCTCCACAGGGTGAGGCCATTAAGGCCCGCATGAAGCGCAAGGCGTATGAGTTGGGGCGCGCCAAGCAGATGATGAAAGAGACGGGCGCTGTGCTAGCCACGTTCAAAAACCCTGTGTTCCGCGTGTTCGGAGGTCACTAATGGCGACAATCGCAAGCTTTGACTCTCTGACATTTGTGACGCCGGTCAACGCCGCGACGGCTACGGCATACTACGCACTGCGCGTCACAATCAGCGGAGGACAGGAACGCTTGGCGCGGTGGACATTTCCTGGCGTGGACGGGCAGAGCGTTAAGAAGGGCGGTGCTGCGCCAGAGGTGGTCACGCTTACCGGATTCATCGACGGCACAAGCCTTGCGAATGCGGCGACAGGAAAGTCGGCGGTGGACGCAAAGAAGAAAGACCAAACCGCCGCAACGCTAAACCTGTTCGCAAGCGCAATTTCGATCAGCAACTGCATAATGACCAAGGCAGACTGGGGCGATATATTCCCCGGCGCGACCGGGCATTATTGCATACCGTTCACTATCACATGGGAGAGCACAGGCTAATGGACCTCACAACCGTAATCACGATGAAGATTCGGGCGCAGGCGACCAAGGATGTTGACATGGACGCCGACCCGCTGTCTACGCTCGCCCATAAGGCTGGTCCGTATAGTTGGGCAGATGGCACAGGCGCGAGCCAGGCAAATCAAGTCTACTTCGACGCACATTCGATTGCCGGAAGCGCGACCAAGGATTATGACCTCGCCGGTTCGCTGACTGACGTATTCGGTGACACCATTACGTTTACGTCGATCAAGGCTATTCTGATCGAGAACACCGACGCGGATTGTATCCTGCATGTGGGCGGCGGCGACGATGGAAGCGGCAGCAATGCCTTCGACACTTGGATAACGTCCGATGCCGACGACGGATCAGAGAAGGTCATACTGCACCCCGGCGGCGCTATGGGGCTTGTCAACCCTGCGGCTAACGGGTACGCGGTGACTGCTGGCACCGGAGACATTCTCCGCATCACCGAAGCGTCCGGCAACGCCGGAGCCTTTGAGATTACGATCATAGGCGAAGTCTAATGTCCGTATCCGACTGTGCCTACCACTGGCTTGAAGTGTCCATGCGAACATGGACAGAGGATACAAACCTGTCCGCAGTCGCATGGGTTAAGCAGACTTCCGGCGCGGGCTATGCGTCAGTCCCTCAAGGCGTGGTGCGCCGCCCCGGTCCTATGCCCGACCTGTTGACGCTCACGGTACACGGTGACGGTGGCAGTCATACAAGCCGCGTATTCGGCGAGAACAACGTCGACATGATAGAGGAGAGGCTGGCAGACGGCACAGATGGATTTGATGATGAACTATTGCCAGTCCCGCCCGCCTACGGCACAGACTACAAGCCGTTTCGCATGGTGCGCCTTATGCGCGCCGACAATGCCGACAGTGAGGCGGACGGCAAGTGCGTATTCATGGGGCTTGTTACCGGACTGACATATGACTTGGGGTCCGATACGTGGACCGTCATTGTTTCCGAGATTGCCCGTTGGCACATGAACAAGATCCCGGTGCGCGGCGAATACATATTCAAGCCAGAGGAGACCGGCGACGACCAACATGAGTTCATTGAGAACACGCTCCCGACATTCAACCCGCAGGGGCGTCCGAATCAGTACTACAATGACTCAGACGAGGCGCAAAACCAGTTCATTAACTGTGACTTCAATGCGCAATGGAACCCCGACGCTGACCCGCAGGCATACGAGCAGGTTACCGGCGGCACAGGCTATGCGCGCTCTTGGACTTATGGCAGCATTCTCAATTACCTGCGCGACCAGTACAACCAGGAAGCGGACTCTTCCCCGCAGACAAAGGGTTTCGGCGCTATCAGCACCAACCTGTACCTGGATTGGGAGGAGTGTTCTAGCACCTATTGGGACTTCCTTAACACTGATCCCGACTCAGAGAAGCCGAACCGTGCCGCAGACTTGACCATAGGCGGCATGTCGCTTGCCGAGGTCATTGACGCTCTGGTGACCCGCGCCGGTCCCTACAGTTGGTATTGTTCGTGGGATGAAGACCAAGACAAGTATGTGTTGCACATCTATGACACGCAGGAAGGCGAGACAAACCAAACCACGCAGCAGAAGACCAACATAACGCTTGCACGCGGCAAACCTAACGCAGACGTTTCGACAAGTGAGCCGGATGTTGTGGGCGGTCAACTGTCGTGGTCGTGGGACGATTCGCTGACGCAGATAAAGGCGCTCGGCGCGAAAAAACGCCTTGAAATCTCGGTGGATACCACCGCCGGAACTCTTGTGCAGGGTTGGGACGCAAGCGAAAACGCGACCTATCGCGGCGACGGTGACAAGAATACGCAGAAGTTCCAAGCCTTCTTTCAGCGGTTCACCATCGCTAAGGACATCGACTGGTCAACGTGGTTTAGCACTGACGCCTACTATGACGGTCCGCGCGAGCCGTTGCCATACCTTCTGTCAACCGTAAAATCTCCCGCTTCTGACGGCAGCTTGCACCGCACTAAAATCAACCTGTTGGCATGGCGGTACAAAGACAGTGCTTGGGAGCCAGCGCCGGACGGTGTCGGATGCACCATACATCCCGACGGGTCCATTTGGCTGACGGGGCGCGCAAAGGACGATAGCGCACGGTGGGCGGATGACGGGTCAAGCGGGTATCCCATCCGCGTGACTCTCGCCGTGGAGATGGACGAGAGGTTGACTACATCCACCTCCCCTATTGCAGACAGCGGCGTATCCGACTGGCCGACGATTGAAGGTCTTGCCGACAGTCCCGACAACATATATGAGGCGCGGGTGTTGGCGTACCTGCCTAACGACGGCGCGACCGGACCACAACCGGTATTGGACAACCCAACGTCCACCGATGAACTCGGCACCGCCACCGGACCCGACATCATCCGCGACGACTCCGAATCACTTGAGGCAGAGGCTAACCGGACTCTGCGCATCTTCGCCGCGCCTCGCCTCACCGGCACAGTCGAAGTGTACTATATCCTAGAGGCTGATTGGGACTATTACCCCGGCGTGATCATACGCGAGTTGGAAGGCGGCGGCGACAGGGAAGACATGATAATCAACGCCGTTGTAAACAACATCCAATTTACAGAACTCGACTCAGAGAGACAAACTGTCGTCTACGGTTTGGAAGAGTGATGAGAGACAAACTTGAAGAGAAGCGCGAACTGCGCGCCCGTGAGCGGCGCGGGATGCTCAACGGCGACCCGCGTATAGCAAAGACGGGCGGCAACGCAGGCACAAGCGCTGACCCCGGCAATACCGGACCGGTAATCGACGCGCAGACAATCACCGTTGGTTCGCATACCGACTGGTTACGCGAGGACACACTACCCGGTTTGATGCTTGTCGGCACGCCTGCCGATGCACTTGCGATGACTCATCCGTCGCTTGAATTCACCGACGACGACCCGACAGGGGCTGGCGACCGCAAGGGTCTGCAAGTCAAGATACATGAGGACTACAGCACTGGCGCTGGATGCCACATAGGGCTTGACGCCGCCGGACTCTTCATCCCAGTTTCGGCAGATGGCACAAACGCTGTGCAGGAGTTTGCTGACGGGCTGTACGTTGAGGACTTGTCTGGACAGGTGTTGGCGTTAGGCACCGACCCCGCCGATATCCAGGCGGTAGACGGTACAGCCAACCAAGACCCCGGCGGCGGACCGGAAGCGGCTGCTATTGACCACAAGCACCATTTTGACGGTTCGGCGTTTGCCGGAACAGGCATACGCTACATCGGCGGGACTTTCGAGGCGTGCAACCCGGCGGGTCAGACTGGGCCGACCGGGCCGACCGGGCCCGCTGGACCGACTGGGCCTACTGGCGCGGCCGGACCTACCGGCGCACAGGGACCAACCGGACCCGCCGGTGCAACCGGTCCGGCTGGACCTACTGGTGCCACGGGCAATACGGGTCCTGCAGGGGCTACGGGGCCAGCGGGTCCAACCGGAGCAGCGGGACCGACCGGTGCGGCAGGACCGACGGGCGCACAGGGACCAACAGGGGCGGCGGGACCCACCGGCGCGGCAGGCCCCACTGGTGCGACAGGCGACACCGGCCCCGCTGGACCGACAGGCGCAACAGGAGGCACCGGTCCAACCGGTCCGGCGGGACCGACGGGCGCCACTGGAGGCACGGGGCCGACGGGACCGACAGGTCCAACGGGACCGGCCGGACCCACGGGTGCGACTGGCGATACCGGTCCGGCGGGGCCAACAGGTCCTAGCGACCACGGCGCGCTAGCCGGACTGACCGACCCGGCAGACCATGCTTATGCACTACTCACTGACGGCACGCGCGCAGGCGCAACCTCGCAGGCGCAAGACTTCGGCAGCAACGGTATCCAAACAGACAGCATTGCCGAGTCTACCGGCTCAGCGGGTATTACGCTGGCGGATAATATTACCGCCAATGGCAATATCGCCCTTGCCGCCGGTGTGGACATCACCGCCGGCAGCACGGCGTGCGATATAGGCACTGCTGCAGCGCCGTTTGGCACGACGTGGGCAGGGGGCTACAATGCGATCAAAAACGGCGCGTCCTCCTTCTCGACGTGGGCTTATTCCAACAATTGGTGGGAGTGCCCGTCCTTCATTGGGTATCGACATCGCGGTTCCACCGCGGCGAGAGCTGCGCTCCAGAGCGGCGATTTGCTGCTTCTTCTCTCGGGCCGGGGGTATGATGGCACTTCATTAGATTACGTCCGGGCCGGTATTCTTATCGCCGCGTCCGAGAACTGGGCAGTTGGCGCCCATGGCCGCGAGATCCAATTTGCGACGGTGGCAAACGGCGCTACCGCCGCGTCAGCTCGGTGGTACATCCGCCAAGACGGTCGCCTGCAATCAGCTATTGACGGAGCCGCGGCCACGCCGTGCATCTCGTGGACCAGTGACCCCGACACCGGCATCTACCGTATCGGGGCGAACAACTTCGGCTTTGCTACCAATGGCGCGAAGATAGCCGAGTTCACTACGGCAGGGTTCGCGATCGCCAACACGAAGCATCTGCTATTTGCCACCGATGGCGGATCAGACATAGGCGCCACCGCTTCGCGCTCCGGTGATGACTTCTCCGACAATCACGTCTCGGGTCGCCACAACATCGACAATGTCCTCAGTCCCGCGCAAATCACATCGTCGCAGGACGATTACAACCCTGCCGGGCTTGACGCCGCGGGGGTGCTGCGACTCGATGTGGCGGCCAACGCGCCTGTGCACCAGATAACGGGGATAACAGCGCCAACTACTAACGCCAGTGGGAAGATACTATTAGTCTGGTGCGTGGAGAATAATGGTGGCGGCGGCGTTGACCTGATGGACGAAGATGCAAGCAGCGCCGCGGCAAACCGCATGCTGTTAGGCAGCGACATTAATGTGAATGAAGGCGGTCCCGGCGTAATGCTGTGGTACGATAATACCTCAAGTAGATGGCGACTTGTCGGAAAGGAGGCGTGATGATTACCTTTGACGCGAAAGGAGGGGGCACATGACCGAAGAACCCAAACCGGCAACCTCAGTTGAGAAGGACATCACGCCCATACCCCAGCCGGACATAGACAAGATCGTGCTGGAGGGCGGACTGAAGATGGGATTTCGCGGCGGCACGCGCCACGGGTGCATTCGCAAAAGCCCCGACGACCTGCCGCAGGCGGTGAAGGACTACCTGTTGGCCGAGGCAGAGGCGATAGCCGAGACTTGGAGGAAGTAATGCCACTAAGCCAACAGGAACAACAGAACATAATCCAAGAACTGACTAACACTACCGGAATGCCCGCCGCATTTCAAGGTGACCGGATTGACGCATATGTCAACGGGCTGATTCAAGCAATCAAGGCTCTTGCGTCGCGTGTTAGCATCGACCAATCACCCCCGCCTAAAGGCGCAGAACCAAAATGACCGGACAGAAAGCCCTGGACGTTCTGCTCGCTGAATACTGCTTTGCCACCGTGCTGGACGTTGGCGCGGGGAGCGGGGCACATGCGCAGCAAATGTCCGAGGCTGGGAAAGTTGTCTTGACTGTCAATCTCAATGGTAAAGCGGACTTTACCGGGCGCTATGAGGACTTAGATATTCAGGGGATGTTCGATTGTGTGTGGTGCTGTCATGTGCTGGAACACCAACCGAATGTCAATAGGTTCCTGCGCGCGATTCACCGCAACCTCAAACCCGGCGGCGTGCTGGCAATCACCGTGCCGCCGCTCAAGCACAACATTGTCGGCGGGCATCTGACGCTGTGGAATGCGGGACTTCTGCTCTACAACTTGGTGCTTGCCGGGTTCAACTGCCGACACGCCCGCGTTATCAAAGCAGGGTACAACATAACGGCAATCCTCAACCGAGAGGAAATAGAACTACCGTCGCTTCGGTATGACGGCGGCGACATTGACAGGCTGGCGGATTTCTTTCCGCCGGGATGCTCCGAACGTTTTGACGGCAGAGTTGGGAGGGGAACCCTATGAAAGCCGTTCTATGGCCGTACCGATTTACGCACATGCGCGATACCTGGCGTCCTCAAACCGTGTGGATTGTGGATGCTCTTAAGAAATGCGGCGTGACCGTCAAGCGCCATCCCGACTTCGGTTGTTGCGGGCTCGAAGAGTTGCCGGTCTACGATCCCGAGACCGACAACCCGGCAGACATAGGCATCTACAATCACGCCAACCAGTCCGAGATTATCGGCAACGTGCTTAAAACGTCGGCAAACTGGTTTATGAAGCCGACAGTTCCGGACGAGTACCACACAACGCTGGACACCTTGGGCTATGGTCCGTTTTCATTTATCACATACAATCCCCCGCCGCTTGAGCGTGTGAAGCAGGAGAACGTCAACACGTTTTTTCGGAAAGAGGTTGCGCACTGGCTTGAGAAGCGGTCAACAAAGTGGGGCAAGCAGTTTGAGAGCAAAGACGCCGAGTGCCCGCATGAGGATTACCACTTAGTCATAGGCCAGTGCGGCGGCGACTCAGTAGTCACAAAGATGGATTTCGGCCACTACTTCACGAAGCTGGGACAGATATGCGCCGAGTTGGCGCGAGTAGATACCCGCCCGGTTGTAGTTAAGCTGCACCCATACGTTGATGGTAAGGACGGTAACACTACAGCCATGACCGACTATCTCAAGGGCAAGCTTGAGGGCATCCACACGCGGGTGCATGTCTACGGTGGGCGCACTAACATCCATCCGTTTCTTGATCGGGCGCGTGATGTTGTGCTCGCCAACAGCGGAGCAGGCTTTGAAGCTATGATGCACCATAAGCCTATTATCGCGTGGGGCTTTCCGGAGTACCACTGGGTAACCTACGATCTGCGCCACCTCTGCGAAATGGGATTTGCAATCTCGCTCAAGTGGTTCGACCGTGAGCAGCAGGACCGATACTTGTACTGGTACATGCGGCACTATTGCTTTTGGAATCAGCCGACAGCCTACCGCCGGGTAAAGGAATTGCTAGCATGCGTGACGACGAGCGCGCAGCACTAATGGTCGATCTGCAACACCTGGCAAGCCTGCGGGGCAAGATACAACGCGAGATAGACGTGATGGACGTTTGGGACTACCGCAGGCCGGAGCGTGAAGCGGCCCGCGACAGCCTGGACCGTTGCCTGTCGGTGATATCCCGCTCTTTGCGCCGCATTGACGAGACATGGATTGGGGGACATTAGGGTGTCAGACACAAACGGCAACGGCAGGGCGTTTCGGTCTTTCTGCGATTGGTCACTGCGCGCGCTCATTGCCGCAGTGCTTGGCGCGGCGTTTGCACTGGGCGCTGCTGCATACGCCAAGGCGAACGAGGTTGCCATAGCGCAGGCAGGCACAGCGCGGGATATCGAATACATACGCAAAGCCCTAGAGCGTATCGAGCGCCGCATAGATCAGAGTCATTGACGGTTGCCGGGGCGTACCCAAGCGTGCGGCCCCCTCCCCGCACCCGCCCCGGTAACCACTCTTTCAATGTGAGGGGACGGAGGTTCTGATGGGTGTTGAAAAGCTTTTGAACTGGGCGTGCGAGAAGTGGCCGAAGTTGGCTAGTTGGAAAACTTCGATTCTCGGTTGGCTTGTCGGACTCGGCATGATTCTGCCGGAACTGTCCGACCTGTTGGACGGTGACGCCGCCACCGAGTTTGAGTGGGCGAAGGTTGTCGCCGGTCTTGGCGCGTTGGGGCTTGGTTGGTTCGCCCGCGACAATGACAAGTCGAGCGAGGATGTCGGCAACTGATGCCAGCCGGTATCAGCTTCGCGGGTGTCATCGAAGCAATAGCCCGCGTGCTAAAGGTCATCTTTGGCATGGACAAACCGGGCACCGTGGAAGTGGATATAGTCCAGCCGATGCCCGGTACTAAGTTGTCCGACGAACAAATCCGGCATGACTTAGGAGTTGGCAGTGAGGACACGCCGTCTGAAGTGGAATGAAGTAGTCACCTGCAAAGACTGCGGGTACAAAGCGTGGGGCTATGAATTTCCGATCAGACAGCGGAAGCCGCATGTCTACATTCGGCGGCGCTGTTGGGAATGCCAACGCAAGAAACAACGCGCCCACCACCACGCCCGCCGCAAGATAGATGCAGGATATGTCAACCGCAAAAGACATGAAGCCCGCACCGCACAGCGTAGTTTGAGGCGTTTAGTTCTCAGTCACTATGGACTCCGATGCGCCGCGTGTGGCGAAAATGATTTGGCTGTGTTGTGCATAGACCACATCCACAATGACGGAGCCAATCACCGTAGACAAATAAGCAAGCAAGGCAAGGGCGGCAATATGAATTGGTGGCTTGTCAAGCAAGGGTTTCCGAGTGGATTTCAAACCCTGTGCCACAACTGCAACCACGCCAAACAGGTAAACGGCGGGGTTGTGCCCACACACCGCATCAAGCGGAGGAGGGAACATGCGCAAGGTCATATTAACACTGGCAGTGTTGGCAATGTTGACTACAGCGTGTACGCTTGGACCGGTTATTAAAGACCGCTACACGTTCATTTATCCTGGAAAGCCGTTGCAGATACTCAGCAACAGCACAGTCACCGGGCGCAGGCTTGACGGGCAGGGCGGTGTTACTAAACAGCGGATAGGCGGCTGGGTCTGTATGCCGCCCGAACACTGGGAGTACATCCAAAAGCAGCTTGAGGAAGCCGAAAAGCCCCGCTAGGCGATAGCATCCCTAGCCCGACTCCCCCGTCACCCCCGGCGGGGGAGTTTCATTATCTGACATTTTCCGTCACATTCTGTGACACAAATTCGCACATACACTGACGCCCCGCGTCAACCTCACTGATTCACTCAACATTTAAGCTACGCCAATACGCCGCTTGCGTTTTCTTGCGCTGTGGCACGGGGCTTGCTTGTCTACAGGCATGGACACGCGAGAACACACGCCCCAAGAAAGCGCGGGAATTCCGAATTTTCCCCTTGCCCTTTCTGCGGGCATGGGGTATACTACTTGTAGAAAGGGAGGGATACGATGAAGAACCTATTTGACACGCGAGAGGCCACCTACACCGGAGACTGTGTACAACCCAAGCCCGGCAGCAAGGGCGAGGCTTGGCGCCACCCGCTGCACTTCGCTGACGGCGTGTATGGCGGGTGCTGGTGCTTCGATTGCAACGACGGCAACGGCGCCTACTACCTCGAAGAGAACGACCTCGAATTTGCCAAGGCTGAGAACGTCCGATAATCTATCTTCTGTATTTTCCACTTGACATTTCTGCGGGCATGGGGTATACTACTTGTAGAAAGGGAGGGCGAGAGATGAGATACTCACTCACCAACAACCGCATACAGATCACCGCAGAGCCGACAGACGCCTGGACCGGAGAGACCAGCAGCGACGGACTGGTCATTGACGACATGATCGCTTGTGGGCGCGTGGTTGCCAAGGACGGCCGGCGGCTGCGCCTCCGTATTACCCTCAACGGCAAGCCCGAGTTGGCCGCGCTCGTATCCGAGTTGGACACGATCAGAGCCAACACCGTAAGCATCCGCTTGGCCTCTCGCGGATGGGGCGACTACTCGCCTGTAACGTGGACGGGTGATATCCGCCGCCCGGACGCCGAGATCATTGCCGAGTGTGAGGCTGCACTAGCCTGCGC
>Ga0180438_10001387_pt1 | contig 43182 bp, 42 predicted proteins | sample SS_ome_12_FD_132455 | JGI IMG/M metagenome (GOLD analysis project Ga0180438, IMG submission 132455) | Hypersaline lake sediment archaeal communities from the Salton Sea, California, USA - SS_3_D_2 metaG | ecosystem: Environmental > Aquatic > Non-marine Saline and Alkaline > Hypersaline >...
ACACAGGCTGCCACACTGACCTTCTCGTCAGAGACATAGCCGGCAGCATCGCCATGGATGAACTTGACTTGATCGGCGACGCCGAGTTCTTCAGCACGGAGTTTTGCTTGCTCGGTGAACAACTGGCTCATGTCGATGCCGATGCCGATGACGCCGTGATCGCGTGCCCATGTGCACAGCATCTCCCCCGAACCACTGCCGAGGTCGAGCACTCGGGCCCCCGATTCCAGACGCAGCGCCGCGCCGAGAGTGGCAAGCTTTTCGGGTGTGATCGGGTTATGTATGCGGTGAGCACTCTCAGTGATGTTGAAGATCCGTGGGATATCCAATGCAGAAAATCTCCTTTCGGGTGTGAATAGATTCAGTCACTACCTAACAATGTTTAGGCCGACCCGCCTAACACAGCAAGGCCGGTCTGGTGTCCCGCATAAGGCACCCGCGAATGCGGGTGCGGCCGAGGCGATTGCTCTTGGGGCCACAAGTCGAACGCGGTTGTTAACCCAGAGAGGGGTGTAAACCAGAGAATCTGAGAGTTTTGGTGCAGATTTTTGGGGCGCGGGAGCAACCATGATGGTTGCTTTCGGACCCCAGACTCTCGGACTCGAACCAGAGAATTCCACCCGTCCGGTCTCCTTGCGCCTAACCCTTTGCCTCCCGTATCTTACGGAGAGAATGCTGGCGCGCAAGTCTCCAGCGCTCTCCGTTAACTATCTCGTCGCCGATATTCCGCATCTTGCGTCTGGCTCCTCAGGTAGGACTCGAATTCGCCGAAGGCGCGTGTGCCACATGCAACCTGACGGTCAATCCGCCTCAGGCGGACTCGCCCCACCAACTTGGCCCTTCAACCACGCACGTCCTTTGCCGCTCTTTAGGAAACGTTCTCTTCTCATCGCCTCCGCGCGTGAATCGTAGCCCTCTTTGTGGGCAAGTCCCCAAGGGCCCCTGTTGCGGGAAGTATACTTCTTGCGGTTCTGAGAACGGTCATTGTGCTCCGCTAGGCGGCGGTCAAGGTCACTGGTCTGGCCGACGTACATCTTGCCGTCAGGATTCACTAGTACGTAAACATAGTACGCCATGGGAGGAAGTCGTCCATGAGAAGAAGCTCCTCCGGCAAGACTCGCCCTACCAATTGAGCTCCCCTGCAAAAAGCTCCTCAGGTAGGACTCGAACCTACAACCTAACGGTTAACAGCCGCTCGCTCTACCAATTGAGCTACTGAGGAATCTATAGCACGTAACCTATTTTACGCGAAGAAGTAGAATCGTCAAGCAGGCCATGCGACCCCAGCCGGTCCGCAGCGACTACCCCTGCCTCGTCGCCCTGAGAATCTGCCCGAAGTAAACCCGGTGGAAGTCTCCCTTCGGGTACGCGGCCGCGACGATTTCCGGATCGAGGTTTGCATTGACGAGATCGTTCGAGTGGATGACCTTGCACTCGTAGTTGATCACGCACTCCTTGATGATCGGACACGCAACCACTTTCCCCGGCAGCGGAGTCAGGTTCTTCTCTGCGAACTTGTCGTGGTCTCTGCCCGATACGCTCCCGCAGTACATCACCGTGTCCTTCAACTCGTCGGGAGGAACGTTCACGGTGAACTCGCCGGAGCTCTCGATCAACCCAAACGTATACCTCGACGGCCTGACGAGCACTATGAACACCGGCCTCGACCAGATGCTGCCAATCGTCCCCCACCCTATCGCCATGCTGTTGGGCTTGCCTTTCGCCTTCTGCGAAGTGAGAAGGATCCCGCCGGAAGCGAGACTCTCCGCCGTCTGGGCCATCGCCTCCTTGTAGTCGATTTCGATCAAAGCCATCGCCGTACCCCTTTGACTGAGTTCACTCGATGTGCAGCCACACGATGACCAAGGGATCCTCCTCGCTGCTGCCCATATGATGATTCTCCCCCGGCTCGATGATGATCACATCCCCCGTCTTCGCATCGTGGACTTCTTCTTCTACGGGAAGACGCCCTTTTCCCTGAAGAACGATAAAGATCTCTTCAACGTCGTCATGCACATGCCGCTCTTGGTTGGCATGGGCCACTTCGCCGGGCTTAAAGACGTGAATCCCGCCCTTGGTCACCTTGCGGCCTGCGACCAGGTCGCCGAAGACTGTCCCGCCGACATCGCCCTTCAGTTGATTCAAACGGATCTTCTTCATCTACGCCCCCTCATCTTCTGTAGCTGGTCCGCACGAACTGCCTCCATTGACGCAACAGTACGATTGTACCCGTTTGGACGTGGAACGACAGGAGAATGGGGCAGGAAATTCGCGCACTTCGACGGACGCTTACGGTCAACCCCTAAGGAACTCCAACACCACCGCTGCGGCCAACGCAGCGATTGTTACGGCTCCCAGTATGCCGAACGCCCACAAGAGCGGGGCCGGAAGGTCGGGCTGGATTAGCTTCGCCGCCCACGCAGCCAAGGAGTCAGCGCTGATTTTCACGCCGCGCCGTCCGTGGGCGACGGCAACAGAACCTGCCCCGGCAAAGACTGAACCTCCGGCGGTCATCCGCTGAAACAAATCCTGCTCACTCAGATCCGGGGCGGCACCGGCCCTTGCCTGAGCAACCAGCTCTTCGGATAGCTCCGCGTCGCTTTCCCCTCCTTCCTCCGAAGGAGCCTCTCCGTCCTCTGAACCGAAGAGCGTTCGCAGAGCCGTCTCGTCCTGTTCGGTCAGCTTCTCTTCCGCTCCCTGAGCCGTGGCCGAATCCGCCGCCTCGCTTCGAGGTGCGGCTTTCGTCTCCTCGACTGCGGGTTCCTTAACTTCCTGAGGAGCTTCGTCCCCTCCTGCGTCAATGTTCTGTCGGCCTTCCCCAGTAACCTGGGCGAGGATGGCCTCGACGTCCAGGTCGTCGGAATCCGCCAGACCGTTGGCATCTGTTCGAGATTCCTCCACTGCCTCGTCGCCTTCTGTCTCTTCACCCTCCTGGGAATCAGGCGCCGCCACAGCCTGGACTTCCTCGGCAACGTCCTCCGCTGCCGGCACTGCCTGCTCTTCTTCGACCTCCTCTTCCGCCTCCGCCTGCGGCTCTTCGATCGGCCCAACACCCTCAGGCGCAGGGTCCTCCTCCTGGGGAGTCTCCTCTGCCACTGCGGGCGATTCGGCCTCTGCATCCATGTCGGCAACGGACTCTTCAGATGCCTCTGCCGCTACCTCCTCGAGCAAGGGCTCTTCCGGCGTTTCCGGCGCTCCCTCGACCGGCTCCCGTGCGTCGATCAGATCGGCGCGCTCTTCGCCCACATCTTCCGTCTCCGGCAATATCTCAGCCGCCTTATCAGGCCCGTCCGTCCCATCCCCGGTAGAGGCCTCGGCCTCCTCCAGAGCCATCATCGCCTTCGCAACAACGGCCTCGTCGAGCTCTTCTTCCGTAGCAGGCTGCTCCTCGGCCGCAGCTTTCGGCGCCTCTTCCTCGGGAACGGTTTCCGCAGCCGATGCCGCTTCGACCTCGCCCCCTGCCTCGGCAGCAGCGGCGACCTCCGCAGCTTCCTCGACTGATGGCTCTTCGAGTGATGTTACTTCGGCGGCCTCTACAGGTGTAGGTCCCTCAGCCGACCCCTCAGCCAAAGCCGCCCCTTCAGCTTGAGCAACGGTCTCGGCCCCCTCGGGAATCTCCTCGCCTTCGTCGGATTCTCGTTCCTCCGCCACCTCCGCCGCCGCGCCCCGCTCTGCTTCTTTTTCAGCAGATGCCATCACCCGAGCCAATAGCTCGTCCGCAGACGTGTCATCATCCCCGTAGCCTTCCGAGACTTCAGCGACTGGGGTCTCTTCCGGCTCGGTCTCCTGCTGAACTTGCTCAACCAATGCCCCATCGGCGGCCGCCGCTTCTGTCTCAGCAGGCAATTCCAACCCACCCAGGGCATCCTCGTCCGCTTCAGACGGAGCCTCCTCCGCTTTCTCGCCGAACACCTGTTCGAGCAGAACATCCGCCTCGGCAGCCGCATCCACCGCCGGCTCCTGAGCCGCCGACTTTTCAGCCGCGCCTTCTTCAACAGCGATTTCCTCGACCGCGACCACGTCGCCAGCAACCTCCTCGGGCGCAAGCTCGGCCACTAGGTCGTGCATCAGCTCGTCCTCGCCCTCTTGCCTGTCGGGCCGGCCTTCCGTGCTCTCCTCCCCGGCTCCTCCACGCGCAGGCTGCAAAATGTCCGCGAACGGGAACTTCGCGGCCAAGTGCGCTCCGTCCTGCTCATTTAGCTTCTTCATCATATCGACGAAGCTTGCCATCCTACTCCTCTACGTGCAGCACGGGCCTGGACGAAAGCGACTTCGCGGCTTCTTTCACGAGCCCCGGCGAGACGGCATCGGTGTCTTGGGCATGGCCCATGAATAGAGACAGGTCGCACACGGAATTTATGCTCCTGGGAACGCCCTTCGACCAACGGAATACCTCGTCTATCGATTCGCTGGTGAAGACGCCATTGGTCCCCTGGGCCACCGACAAACGATGAGGTATGTACTCTTTGGTTTCGTCCTCGGAGAGAGGTATGAGGTGATAACGAAGCTCGACAGCCCTGCGGATGAAGGGAATCCGGTCGATCGTGCCGACCACCTCGGGCTCGCCCGTTATGATGAACTTCATAAGGTCTCCCACTTCATCCCGCATGTTGATCAGCAGCCCCAGCTCCTCGAAGGTGGCTTTGTCCCGGATGCCGTGCGCGTCGTCCACTATCACCACCAGCCGTGCGCCCCTTTCGGATGCCTGCTTCGCATACTCGGACAAGGCGTGAATCAGGTCCGCTTTCGTGTAATTCAGGGGCTTCCCGCCCAGCGCGTATATCACGCTTCGGACCAGCTCATCAGGAGGCACCGAAGGCATATTAACCACCGCCACCTCGTACCCTTTGCCTCTCAGCTCCCGCCCGGCGCGAGCGCACACTAGCGACTTGCCCGTGCCGAAATCCCCCGTCAGCAAGGCAGCGCCGCGATCCTCACTGACAGAATAGAGAATCCTCATCAGCGCTTCGGAATGCGTGGGAGAGAAGAAAAAGAAGCGTTGGTCGAGGTTGTTCTGGAAAGGCTTCTCCCGGAGTTTCCAGTGATCTTCGTACATGAGACTAATCCGCCTCCGCCCAGATCCGGCCCTCCGGCGTAATAATGACTTCGAACGCAGACGCTGTCAAGAAGCAGCACCCAGATTCGGCCCTAAGCCGCCCCCTCGCCTGGTCTCAACCCGACCAAAGTCATCTATCGCAGGCACGTTACTCTCCTTAATCTTTCATCGTCTGGTTGAGCATGCAACTTTACGCCGCGCCGGAGATTTGTGCCCCTCCCACCAGGCGCAAACCGAAGCCTCCGCCTACCCGCCCGCCCCTCCTTGCTCCAGCCCCGTGTGCCGGGTACGATCAACAGGATGAAACGCCCCGGAGGAATTCGCTCGTGGCAAACCCTATCACATCCAGCAATACGGCGATCCGAGACGCTACCGCACACGATGTCGCGAAACTCGCTGCCATCCGTTACGGCGAGGCTGTCCATCGTGACCGCGTCTCTGCGGCCGATGGCAAGTGCCTGCACTACCTCGTGGTGACGGAAGGTGAGGATATTCTAGGGTTCGGGTGCGTGGTCTTGTCCCAACCCCCGTCTTGGCCCACCGTCAAACACCTGCCGCAGATCATAGACCTGTATATCCGCCCCGAGCGAAGAAGTCAGGGGCTCGGCCAGGCTTTCATCCGCACTGCGGAAGCGATTGCGCGGCGCGCGGGCTGCGCCGAGATGTGGCTAGCGGCCGAGCCGGAAGCAAACCCCCGTGCGCTTGCGCTTTACGAGCGCCTGGGGTATACCGCGGTCAACACGGTCCCAGTAGAAGAGCACTGGGAGTTCGTGGATTCTGACGGCGTCCGCCACTCCGGGATAGAGCATTTGATCCGCACGAACAAGCAATTGCGCTGACCTCGCACGGGCGGCCGCTCACGCACTGAGGTGAGGACGTTTATGGATCGCTTCTACGTACCTTCACTTCCCGACTCGGGGAGAATTGAGCTTTCGGGTCCCGAAGCGCACCATTTGCGTGACGTGAGGCGTCTGCGAGCGGGCTCCGAGATTGTCCTCTTCGACGGCACCGGCGCGGAGTGCGTGGCGCGTCTCGAGAGAGCGCGGCGGGACCTGGTTGTGCTTGACGTCATGGAGAAACGAACCGTCTCGCGAGAACTCAACTGCCGGATTACGCTCGCGGTCGCGCCCCCAAAGCGCGACAAGATGGACATGATCGTAAGAAAGTGTTCTGAGCTTGGGGCATTCCGAATCGTGCCCACCATCAGCGAGTTCACCGTGCTGAAGCCCGGCGAGCACAGGGTCGAGCGATGGCGCAGGATCGTGATTGAGGCCTCCAAGCAGTCTGGAAGAAACGTGGTGACAGAAGTCCGGGAGCCTGTCCCCTTCAACGAGGTGTTGCCTCTCGGAGAACAGCACGCGATCGCCATCATGCCGGATCTCTCCGACGATGCGCTGCCAATCCAACAACTGCTGAACGACGCCGAGGCGACGGACTCCGCCCTGTGCCTGATAGGCCCCGAGGGAGGATTCTCGGAAGCCGAGAGGGAACTCGCCCTGCGAGCGGGGTTCACTTTGGTCCGCCTCGTGCCATCGATACTCACCACCGAAGCCGCCGGCATAGCCGCCATCTCCATGCTTGCCTACGCGCTGCGATGAGAAGCCGTCCCGGAGCCCCGGCATGAAGCGATTCCTAATTCGCACCCTAGGCTGCAAGGTCAACCAGTACGACTCCGAAGTGCTTCGCGAGTCCCTGATTTCGACGGGATGGACTGAATCCGAGGACACCCCGTCGCTGGTTATCGTGAACACCTGCACGGTGACGGCGGTCAGCGACGAGAAATCACGCAAGCTCATTAGAAGGCTCCACAGGCGCTTTCCTCTCGCCCGCATCGTCGCCACCGGCTGCTATGCCGAGCGTGATACCCAGGCACTCCTCCAGGTGGAAGGCGTCTCCGACGTGATCCCCGGAAGGAAGAAGTGGGAGGTGCTTTCGGTCGCTGAGGAGAGCGCGCACCAGCCGGCGACCGCTCCTTTCTTCGGAGGGGTCGGCTCGCTCGCCGGCCACTCCCGCGCGTTCCTTAAGATAGAGGACGGGTGCGAGAGTTTCTGCTCGTACTGCATAGTGCCGCTCGTTCGAGGACCCGTCAGGAGCCGTGACCCCGACGACGCGATCGACGAGGCCCGGCGTCTGATTGATTCGGGCTTCCAGGAAATCGTGCTCACCGGCATCCACCTGGGCGCTTACGGAAAGGAATCGGGAAATGAATCCCTGCCGCAGTTAGTCGAGCGCATGTGCGAAATCCCCGGACAGTGGCGGCTCAGGCTCAGCTCCATCGAGATCGGCGAGGTCTCCGACCGCCTCCTGGACGCAATGACTTCATCCGAAAAGGTCTGCCCTCATCTCCACATCCCGCTGCAGAGCGGCGACGACCGAATCCTCAAGCTGATGAACAGACGGTACACGAGAAGCGACTTCCTCGATGCGGTCAAGCGATTGAGAAAAAGACTGCCCGCGCCCGGGCTGACCACCGACGTGCTGGTCGGATTTCCGGGAGAGGGGGAGCTTGAGTTCGAGAGCACGCGCTCGCTGTGCCGGGAGATTACGTTCAGCCGTCTTCACGTCTTTCCCTTCAGCCCCCGGGAGGGAACACTCGCCTTCGCGATGCCTGGACGGCTCCCTCCCACAGAGATAAGGCCACGGGTCGATGAACTCTGCGCACTGGGAAGGACGCTCCAGGATGATTTCGCGAAGCGCTTCATCGACCGGACGGTCGAGGTCCTCGTCGAATCCAAGAGGGACAAGAAAACCGGCATGTTTCGGGGGTACTCCGAGCGCTATGTTAGAGTGATGCTCAATGGCCCCGATGACCTAAAAGGCACTCTGGTTCGGGCGAAGGGCATCAAGACCGACGGCGCAGGAACCCTCGTCGCGGAGCAATCGAACGACTAGTAGCTCTCTCCCAAATGCCTCATCAGCGCATCGAGCCTGTACCCCTCGTGATTGTCGATCGATATGTTCGTCACCCTGTCGATCTTCCACTCCCCTTCCCTGTTCACGAAGTCCACACGCCATCGGCTCTGCGAGCGGACCTCGAGGTCCGACTGTATCCGGTGCGTTGAGGCCGCATCAATCGTCGCGCGCGCCCGCAGGCGATCCACCTCTATCTTCTTTTTCTTAATAGAGATCTCTGCCGGCAAGAGCGACCGAAGAAGCCCCGGCCCGGCTTCCTTCAATCGGCTGTAGGTGACCCCCTGCCAGTTGAAATCATCTGCAAAGAGAGCAACGAAGCGGCCCGCATCTCCCGCCTCGATCGCCTCCTCCGCCTCCTCTATCACAGCGCTGACCCTGCTGATCTGTATCACCGTCCCGAAGATCCCAAGCTTCCCGGACTTCACCGCAAGCGTCAACGCAAACGCGACCATCACCGCCGCGATTACGGTCATCCCGACAACCTGCTTCCGGCTCCACTTCGTCATGCCGCCATTCTAGCGAAGGACCCTCCCCACCGCCAGCGCCACTTGATCCGCCTGGCCGCATGTATATACTTGTCATGGGAAGCAAGCCGAATCGGGAGGTCTCTTTGGGAGTCGTCGGATTGAACGGCAATGGTGCTGGCAGTTCCACCGTCGTCGCCCCGCTGAGCAACTTCGTGTGGGATGGGGAAGAGTTCGTCATCGACGGGTTCGGGGCGGTCCGGCCTCACTCCGCAATCCCTGCGAATATCCGAAACCAGACCTACATCTGCGACCCTGAGAAGAAGCTCGCCGAAGAGGTCCCGCACTGGCTTTGCTTCACCCAGCGGCAGGCCGACAGGCTCGTGCCCCGCGAGAAGGTGAACATCTTCCTCGTGGCGCTCTGGATCGCGGTTCCCACGAAGACAAACGTCAGGGTGCGCTTCGAGTTCCAAAGCGACGATGCAGTGCCAGACGTAACCTGCCATCACGACCGATTCCACTGGACAAGGGGACACCCCGAAGACAGGGCAGAAACAGCTCACCTCCAGCAGGTGAGCGAATACATACCCCGGCTTCGCAGGATCTACCTGGCGAACAGACGGCTTCGCAACGCGCTTCATCTGACCTTCGCCGGATGCATCTCGATCCACTGGCAGGTGGCGTATATCTGCTACAGCGCCGCCGCCGAGGCTATCCTTGCCTACGCTAAGGACAGGATCGGGCACCGGCTGTCGATGGCGTTCGCGTGTCTGACGAAGCGAACGAAGGAAGACAGGGACGCGGCGTATCGCGAATTCCTTCGGCTGTACTACGTTCGCTCGGACATCATGCACGGAAGAGCCGCACAAAGAAGCGACTACGACACAAGCCAACGGGAGCTGGCCAAGCTCACCGACGTGCTGAGAGAGCTATGGCAGGCCGTTCTCGCGTCCCCCGTGGCAGTCGAGGAGTTGGAGCGAGACGACGATTACAGGAGAGAATTCCTCGAGCGCCTTCAAGAGGGTTATGAGGGCCCGAGGATTTCGACGCGCTAGGCAGGTCAGTCCCGCCGCGAGCTGCCCTTGCCTACCTGTCCGAAGGTCGCCGCTTTGACCTCTCAACGGCGCGGACTAACGTCAGGACCACCAACGACAGGAAAACCACCAAAGTCGCGACACTGATCTCGCCCAAGCCTACTGCAACTCCCACCGCAGCCACGAGCCACAGCGTAGCGGCCGTCGTAAGGCCGTACACTGTGCCTTTCTCGTGAAGGATCGATCCCGCCCCGATGAAACCTATCCCCACGATAACGGCAGCGAGAACGCGCATCGGATCCGCTGTTGCGCCGATTTCCGCCCTGCTGGCGAGGCGTATGGCAACCACCCCGAACGTGGCTGCTCCAAGGCATACAAGCATGTGCGTTCTAAGACCCGCCGGCTTCTCACGGGACTCCCTCTCGTAACCTATGAGTGCTCCGCACACGAGCGCCACGAGCAGACGAATCGCTACCTCCAACCATTCCTTCGCAGTCAGATCCATCTTCACCCTCCCTGCAAGCCTGCGGCTTGTCACGGCAATATCAGACACGCAGCTACCTTATACCACTGCACGATTGCGACCGCAACAACTCACAAGGGCTGGGAAGGGCCGCTATCTCGCCTGCCCACCCCCAAGAGAGAACCACAAGACCCGTGCATGATCGAAGTCCCCTTGGCATGCCGGCTTGACAGAGATATTGGGGTCTGATAAGGTGAGATTTTGTGCACCGAAAGGAGCGACAATTGCCCAAAATCATGCCGCGAGTCCAACGTGATGCCCCCGCGCGCGAGATTGCGCCGGTGGAGACCGTAGCCTACCGCATCACCGCGCCCTGGACGATCGAGGCCGAACCCAGAACCATCAAGTCTATTCCGCACGGGACTGTCCTCTTGCGCACGTTGTGGGCAGGCATCTGCGCGGCTGACCTCCGGTACGTCGCGGGAAGGAGACCCCCGGAGGTGCTCCAGAAGAAGCTGCCCCTCGTCCCCGGTCACGAAGGCGTGGCCGAGGTCATTGAGGCGTCTTCCGATGTTAAGGAAGTGTCTTCGGGCGACAAGGTGGCCGTAGTCCCCAACATCCCCTGCTACGTCCAGGACCCGGAGAAGTACCCTGGGATCGAGCAGGCGTGCCGGGCCTGCAGGCCCGGCGGGACCGGCGAAAACTACTGCCTGGACGTGGCCTTCCTGGGGAGCACGGTGGACGGCGTGATGCAGACGCACATGCTTCATCCCGCCTGGGGTCTGGTGAAACTGCCCGACGACATGCCTCTGGACGTCGGTGTATTGGCCGAACCTGTCAGCGTTGCCATCAGGGCCGCAAGACAGGTGGAAATCCCCTCGGACGGACGCGTATGCGTCCTCGGAGCAGGCGTGGTCGGCTACGTCATGGCGCTGACTCTGTCCAAGGCATTCGGCGTCGGCAAGGACAGGCTCACGGTTACCGACGTCCGCGCACCGCGGCTCGAGGCGGTCAAACCCTTCGCCAATACGTCCCTTGCCAGCAACGCTAACGGGCCGTGCAACGAGGAGGATTCCTCAGCCCTCGTGTTCGAATGCGCAGGCGGACAGGCGGCACACCGGACTATACCTCAGGCAATCAATCTGCTGGGGCCGGGCGGCGTCTGCATGCTCCTCGGAGTGACTGAGGGACCGGTGCCTATCCCCACCCGTCTGATTCTCGACAAGGGCCTTACCCTCAAGGGAACCACGCGTAGCATCAAGGAAGATGTGGAGGAAGCAGTGGGGCTATTGCGGGATGCCGATTTTCGTGAAGCCATCGCGAAGGTGATCTATCCGGAAACATATCCTGCCGACTCGGCCGAGTCTATTATACGCGCTGCCCGTATAGCGGACGATCCTGCAAGCTACGGCCGCGTCCTTCTGCGCTGGTGAACCGGGAGGCGGATCGGTGAAAGCGGCTCTCTTCCATGGGCCAAGAGACTATCGGGTGAAGGACATCCCGGATCCCACCTGCGGCCCCTCGGACATGGTGATCCAGGTTAAGGCCAACGCCGTATGCGGCACCGACGTTAAGGCCTATCAGAGCGGGCACTCCCTGATACGCAGCTATCCCGTCATAACGGGACACGAACTTGCCGGGGTCGTCGTCGAAGTCGGAGAGCAAGTCCGCGACTTCGAGCTGGCCGGCGAAAGGCGACGCTTCGAGGAAGGACAACGGCTGGTGGTCGCGCCGGTTGTCGCGTGCGAACGCTGCTCCAACTGCAAGGCCGGAAGGCCCGAGATGTGCGAGCAGCGCGAGGACGTGGGCTTCAAGTACAACGGCGGATACGCCCAGAAGATGCTCATCCCCGAAGAGCTGCTCAAGAAAGAAATATGCCCGGTGTGGGAGATCCCGGGGGGCCTGCCATATTGGACTGCCGCGGTCTGCGAGCCTGCCGCTTGCGCGATCCACGCTCAGAAGAAGATCGCTCGCTTCGGCGGATGGGACAAAGACTCGCAGAAGTATGCCGCCACTACCGAGATCCTTCCCGGGGATGTGGCCGTGGTGATCGGAGGAGGCCCGCTGGGACTCATCCACTGCGAACTGGCGAAGAGCAGCGGCGCTACGGTCATCCTGGCGCAGCGTTCCAAAGGCAAGCTCGAATGGGCGAAGTCCGAGGGCATTGCCCATCATTACGCTCTTAACTCCAGAAAAGGGGAACTCGAAAAGCTGGTGAGGGACGTCTCCGGCGGGGCGGGCGCCGATGTGGTCATCACTTCCTGTCCCGCTCCGGAAGCGCAGGTTCAGGCTCTGAAGATCACCAGGCGCGGAGGATGCATAAGCCTTTTCGGCAGCCTTCCGAAAAAGGACGGCAAGGAAGCTGAGGTCCCGCTTCCGACCAACGTAATCCACAACAACGGCCCTGCGATCTTGGGAACCAGCGGCGCTTCGCCCTATCACATCCCCATCGCGCTCTCACTGGCTGCCAACGGCGCGCTCGGCCTGGACCGCTACATCACCCACCTGTTCCCGCTCGAACTTCTCGACCGCGTCCTCATGGTCAGGTGGATGGTCAGCGAGGAAAACCTCGACGAGGCGCTATCGCAAAAGGGTGACGACTTCTTCACTCCGCTGTCGGCCGCACCGCGCGAACATCTCTTCCAGTCGCTCATGACACTCAAAGGCAGAATCATGAAGGCGCTGGCAGTGCCTTCTATGTCTCCAGAGACTGGCCTGATAGACCTCACCTCGATGCCAAGCGGGGAGAAGCAGGGCACCCTCGCCGAACTCATATCCTGAGGCCTGCAATGGCCGCGAGAGCTTTCGAGCTCAAAGTCAAGAGGACCCTACTGGCCCGTTCTATGCTGACGCCCGGGCAGAAGATCGTGGTCGGCGTGTCGGGTGGGCCTGACTCTACGGCCCTGCTCCTGGCGATGGAATCCCTTTCGGAGCACTACGACTACGGTTGGGAACTCCACATAGCCCACGTGCATCACCACCTGAGAGGCGCTGACGCTGACGAAGACCTGAGCTACGTGTCGCAACTGGCGGAAAAACGTGAAAAGCCGGAAATGTTCCACGTGGAACATTTCGACGTCGCTGAGAAAGCTAAGCTTGAGAAGATATCGCTCGAGCTGGCCGGTCGCCTCTGCCGCTACGAGGTCTACGAGGGGATTGCGACCCGGATAGGGGCGAAGGCTGTCGCGGTCGGACACACGGCAGACGACAACGTCGAGACGGTTCTCCAGAGAATCATCAGGGGAACGGGACTCCGCGGCCTGGGAGGGATACCTCCGAGACGGCCTATCAGGGAGGGCTCGGAGGTATTCGTCATCAGGCCGTTGATCGACTGTTCCCGGGGCGAAGTGGAGGAATATCTCCAGGCGCGAGGCGTGAAGGCGAGAATCGACGCGAGCAACCTTTCGCTGGACTACGCGCGGAACAGAATACGAAACGAGCTGCTCCCTCTCCTGGAATCAGGCTACAACCGGCGCGTCAGGCAAGCGGTGCTGCGGCTGGCACGTATTGCGTCGGCCGCCGATAAATTCATTCAGAGCGAAGCGTTGGACCACGTGGGCGGCGAGCCGTCCGTGTCGGTTCCCGACCTGCGCGGTGAGCCGGAGGCCGTGCAGCTAGCGGCCCTCAGACAAGCCATCGAGAACGCCGGCTTATCCGCGTACCTCGACCGCATCGAGGAAGCACTTGAGCTTGTGCGATCGGACAATCCCTCGGCCACGCTGCACCTACCGAACGACCTGGAACTGAGCCGTTCGTACGATCGGATTGAGGTCAGGCGTAGAAGAGAACCCGAGCCTGCTCCGGAACCCGTGGAACTGCCCGTCCCGGGGGAGGCAAGCTTCGGCAACTACCTCCTTCGCGCCGAGGTGATTTCCGGCACGGACTTTTCGCTGTCCCAATTCAAGAAGAGCAAGGGACCGCTGGAGGAAGCGATGGACTGCGGCGTAGCCGGGCACACGCTGCTGGTTAGGTCACGGCTCCCGGGAGACAGGTTCCGGCTTCTGGGTTTGCCGGGGGAGAAGAAGCTCAAGGAGCTGCTCATCGACAGGAAGGTGCCGAGGGAGGAGCGGGAGGCGCTGCCCCTGGTAGTTTCGAGTGGGCGCATTGTCTGCGTCATCGGCATTGGGATCGACGATCGGGTGAAGATACGTTCGGAAACGGAGCGGGTGGCTGTAATTTCGGCGACCCGCCGCACGTCTCACGAGGAGTAGCGAGAAAGCTCCTCGATGATCTCCTTCGCCGCGCGTTCACACGCTTCCGACATGGGTTCCCCCAGCTCGATGGTAACGGGCTGGACCGCAAGCATGAAGCTCGCCGCTCTGGTGGACTTGGAGAAGAGCTCCATGAGGAAGCCGGAGGACATGCCGTGCGTGCTGGCTGAGTAAAGCCCTGTGAGATCCGTCGATTCGAGGAGCCGTATTTCCCCGGGCTCTCCCCCGAAGTCGGCGACGTCGACGAACAAGATCACGTCGGGACCGTAACGCCTCACAGGCCCGATCCATTTCTCCGGGACCGACTCGCATACGAAGGGCGTAAGCGGTTCGGACACTGTGAGAGCCGACGCGACGCGGGGGCCCAGCGAGTCGTCGGCGCGAAGCATGTTGCCGATGCCCATCACCGCAATTCTGCCTCTAAGGCGATTGGCGAGTTCCTCTTTCCAGTCCATCGCGTCCCGTACCCCAGGCTGCGTGCAACCACAGTGTAAGAAAAGGACACACCGACAGCAAGGTGAGGGTCACCGTCGAAAGAGCGGCAAGAGCTAGCCCCAGACCTCGCGAATCACCACTTGCCGACGGCACGTGGGGCAAAGCAGCCGCATGATGTCGTCGCGGTCCGCGCCAACCTTCTCCTGGGTGGGAGAGGAGTCGTCAGCGGCCACGCCGAGTTCGCGCTGGAGCGCAACTATGAGTGTCGGGTTGGAGAAACGCTTAGCGCCAAGTTTCCTCGACAGCCAGCGGATGTGATCCTTGGTGGTTATGGGACCGCCGCAGTGCTCGCAGAGGTACAACTCCTTCTCGATCGACACGCGTGCCTCTTTCCTGTCCAGGCACGACAGGTCGTACTCGGTAGTGAGTTCGACCCCGTTGTCGGTGGTGCAATACGTGTGGCAGGAGCCGCAGAAAATACACTCGTCGTGATGGCGAGTGATTCTGCGAACGGGGGGACTAGCCTCGACGTCGTCCTCGACCTTTATGGCCTTGGTGGGACATACCTCGGCGCAGGCGGTGCAGCCTATGCAGATATCTTCGTTGAATTTCCCCTTGCCGCGATAGCCGGGGAATGCGGGGGCGGGCTCACTGGGAAACTTGCTGGTGTAAGGTCCGGTGAATATGGCCCTTATAGCTTCTTTGAGTTCACGAATCTTGGGCTTTTTCATCTCAAGCCATCTCCCCCGTTGACGGGCGGTTACTTGTTCTGCTCTTCCTGGTACTTATCAACCACACTCCCCTCCCACAGCCTCACGCCCGAGATGTGAGCACCACGCGCTATTGCATGGGCGGCAACGGGAGAGGTGAGGAGTATGAACGCAGCACAGATCAGCGCCTTTATGCCGAGGGCATTCAGATCCTGCGCGAATGCGTGAACGGCGACGCCGATCAGAATGGATGTTGTTCCCAGCGTCACGCACTTCGTCGCGGCCTGGAGGCGGTTGTAGATGTCCGGCAGACGGATGAGTCCTATTGCGCCCAACAGGTCGAATGCCAGTCCTATTGCGACCAGAGCTATGGCTATGTGCTCAATCATCGAAGCCCCGTCCTTCCAGGTACTTGGCCAACGCTATGGTCCCTATGAAGCTGAGCAGGGCCCAGGCAATCGCTATGTTCATGTAGAAGTCGAGCCCTTGAGTGAGGGCATAGATGCAGGTGAACCCGACGACCAACGTCCCCAAGGTGTCTATGGCGACGGTTCTGTCGGGAGCCGTGGGCCCCATGCCTATCCTGCAAAGGCACAGGAAGCAGGCGAAAAGCAGTATGAAGAGTGCGAGGACATAGAAGGTCATTCGAACACCTTCCTTATGATCCACTCAAAGCGGCCCACTATCATCTTGGTGTGTCGCTCCACGTCACCCTCGGGAACCGAGATCCAATGTATGTAGTAGTCCTGGTCCACGATGTCGACTGTAAGGGTTCCGGGAGTCAGGGTTATCGAGTTCGCGAGGATGGTCTTAGCCACGTCGCCAGTGAGCGCCGTGGTGACTTTAACGATCCCCGGCCGTATGGGGACGTCGGGATGAAGGACACGGTAGGCGACGTCGAGGTTCGCCTTCGCGCAATAGAACAGGAAGTACGGAATGTATATGGCCATCCAGAACCATCTTCTGAGGTCGATCACCATTCCGGCTCTCTTAGGGAAGACATCCCCGAAGAGCGCCGCAATCAGCAGGGAGAAGAACGCTCCCGCGATGAGGGTGTCGTAGTCGTGGCTCCAAGTAAGCAGGACCCAGATGGCCAAAGTTCCGAGGAAGCAAGTTATCTTATTCAAGGCCCACTATCCTCCCAGCACAAGCCTTGCATACTCTGAAGTTTTCAGCAGCGCGTCCCGCGCGGGCTCCATGATCAGACTCTTCAGAGGAGGAGTGAGGAGCAGGACGCCTGCCGCGACACATATGAGCGCCAGGATTATCATTCCAAGACCCATCGCGGCGGGGACCTCTCTTACATTGCGATAGCGCTCGGGAAGTTCACCGTCCAGAGCGTACCTCTGCACTTTCACGAATGAGACCAACGTGAGGAAAGCCACCAGAACCCCCAGAGCGCCCAACCATGGATGCCCGGCCAGGAACGCAGCGATGATTATGATCCACTTGCTCCAGAAGCCGTTGAAGGGCGGAATGCCGGCGATGGAGAGTGATGCTATCCTGCAGCACACCCCGGTGACGGGCATTCTCTTCCGGAGGCCGCCCATTTCCTTAAGCTGCCTCGTGCCCGTTGCATATTCGATCGAGCCGGAGCTGAGGAACAGCAGCGATTTGAACGCCGAGTGATTGAACAGATGGAAAAGCCCGCCGAAGAGCGCAAGTCCCGCAACGACCGTGGAGCCGCCTCGGCTGAGCACTCCCATCCCGACACCGAGCGCGAGCACGACGTAGCCCATCTGGCTGATGCTGTGGTAGGCGAGAAGCCGCTTGAAGTCCCACTGCCCCACAGCCATGAGAACGCCTATGAGCATTGAAACCGCGCCGAGGAGCATCATGATCGTCCCGAAAGCGCTGCTGACAGGGTACACATTCAAGAAGAGCCTAGCCAAAGCGTAGATGCCGAGAGCCTTGATGAGAACTCCCGAGAGCATGGCCGAGATGGGAGCCGGTGCGGACGGGTGCGCGTCGGGCAGCCACGCGTGGAAAGGCACCATGGCGCCCTTGAGCCCGAATCCAACGATGAAGAAACAGCCGGCCATGACGGCCAATCGACTCACTCCAGCCGTTTGGAAGTGTTCGCTCAACTGGGCCATGTTGAGGAATCCGGTCTGATTGTAGAGCATCCCGATCCCGAACAGGACGAAAGTGGAAGCAATGCTTCCCAGGATAAGGTACTTGAAGGATGCCTCCAGCTCTTCGGATTCGCACCCGAAAGCAACCAGCGCATAAGAGGCAATCGAGGCGATTTCAAGAAAGACGAAGAGGTTGAACATATCGCCCGTGATGACGACGCCGTTCATGCCCGCGACCATGAGCATGAAGAGGGAGAAGTAGAGGATCCTGGAGGTGTACCGCACCATGTACTGGACGGAGTAGAGCACGACTGCGAGGGAGACGGTGTTGATGATGAGTAGAAGAAGCCTGCTCAACCCGTCGACGTAGAGGCTGATGCCGACCACGCTCTTGGGGCTCCACCTGCCGACCCACAAGATCTCCCTGGCATCTTCGAAGAGCGAGAGGGTGAGGACGAACAGCATGCCGGCACTGAATATGGAGACGAAGTCGGCGATCTTAGCCGAGCGCTTCACCCTGTGGAACAGCGGCAGAATGAAAGCGGCGCCCAAGGGAATGGCAACCAGCAAGGGCAAGATCGAGAATTCCATATCAGCCTCTCAACTTCCTTATCTTTGACACGTCGAAGGTGCCGTACTTCTCGTAAACTCTTATGGCGATCGCGATCATAAGAATAAGCGTTGCCAGTCCGATCACTATGGATGTCAGTATGAGCGCCTGAGGGAGGGGATCCACCGCGGTTTGCATGAACTCGCGCAAGCGTTGGGGGTCCTCGTTCAGCGTCTTGGTGACAATGGGAGCGCGGCCCCCAGACCGATAGCCGATAAGGACGAGGAACAGGTTGACGGCATACTCCATTATTATGACGCCGATGATGATCTTGACGACATTCTTCTTGCCGACGATGGCGTAGAGGCCTATGACCAGAAGCACCATAGCCAAGAAGTAGGGAAGAAGCTCCCTAGGCATCACTCGTCCTCCTCGTAGCCGCCACGAGCGCCGCGGCGGAAAACCGCGAGCGCCATGAAACCGCCAAACAGGGCGGCCCCGACCTTTACGCCAATCGCGATGTTAGAGATGGGTATAGTCCCTGCGCTTGCCAGCTTGAACGTAGCCGGCTCGGCCCACAGATTGAAGAAGAAAGAGCCGACCCTGTAGCCGACGAGCGCCACAATCAGGAAGGCCAAAGCCCCGATGCTGTCCCACGTCCCGGCCGCGCGCTTGCTCAGGACGTGCAGCGAGAAGTCCTTGCCGAAGGCCAACGTGAGCAGAATGAAGCCGCAGGATAGTATCACGCCGCCGGTGAAGCCTCCGCCGGGGGTCAGGTGGCCGAACAGCACGATGTAGATGCCGAAGATGGTTATGAATTCAGCAACCAGCCTGGTCACTGTTTTAACTATGAGGGACATCCCTCGCATCGTGCTTTCTCCCTATCCTTCGAAGTACAACATAGGCACCGAGAATCGCTGCGAAGATCACGGTAGCCTCGCCCAATGTGTCGTAAGCCCTGAAGTCAAGCAGCACGGCCATGACGACGTTAGCCGCGCCGGTCATCTCCAACGCGTTATTCAAATAGCCCTGTGACACGCTCATAAGCGGCCTTCCGAACCCAACCGCATCCTGGAGGCAGTAAAGGGAAGCGGAAAGCAGAAATCCACCGAACACAAGGCCGCTTCCGAGCGCGAAGACGTCACGATGTTCATCCACGGTTGTGTCGTCACGAGTAACGGTCAGGCGAATGAGGGTTACCAGGACTATGATCTCGACGACGACCTGGGTTATGGCGAGGTCGGGCGCGCCGAGCATCAGGTAAACGAGAGAGAGAAGGAAGCCGACAGCGCCGATGGATATCACTGTGGAAAGGAGGTCGCGCGTTTCGACGGCAATAACCGACCCGATTATCATCAGGCATATCAGAGCGTATATGTGCGGAAGGGTATCGAACATCTGTGACTAACCTCCGCCCTTCATAAGATAAAGCACAATAATCCCTATCACGGCAAGGCCGATGGCACACCACGCGGCGTAGAAATTGAGCACCCCGTTGTGCAGGGATCTCAGCACGCGCACTAGCGAGCCGCCGAACTTACCGAGAGAATAATAGGCGTCATAGGCGCCGGACTCTCCGTCGCGGAGGGCACCCCGAAGGATGGGCATTTCCCTAATCGTCTCATAGAAAGATGTGCCGGAGGCCCTTACCTTCTCGGAGTCCACCTTCTCGCCACCGTAGTAGCTGGAGGTGACCCTGATCTTGACGAACGTGCCGGCCAAGTAGACGAGCAGACCGATCACGATGCCGACGAGGATCAATATGGTAGCCGTGGTGGGGCTCCACACGTACCCAAGACCACTGATCGTCGCACCCTCTACCGGGCTTGCGATGCCGCTAGCGCCAAGGTCGTCCAGGGCCGGCATGAGGAACGCGTTTATCGGGAGCCTGGCAAAGACGCCGAAGACGACGCAGAGGATGGCGAGAACAAGCATCGGCAAAGCCATGAACCAGCGCTCCCCGCCGGGCAGGCGCTCCAAGCCCTTGGGCCGAAGCTGCCAGAAAACCGAATGAAGCACCTTGACGAAAGAGGCAAGGGTAAGGGCGCTGCCGAAGACGGCGGCAGTAAGAAGAACGGGAGCCCAGCGCGTGTCAGCAATCATCACGCCGCGGTAGACTAGCCACTTGGAGACAAATCCGTTGAACGGCGGCACGCCGGAGATCGAGAGGGAAGCGATGGTCATGGTAATAAAGGTGATGGGAAGCAATCGTGCGAGGCCGCCGAGGTGGTCGAGTTCGGTGGTCCCTGCCTTGCGCTCCACTGACCCCGCGCCAAGGAACAGACAGCTCTTGTAGATAGCGTGATTGAGCATATGGAAGAGGCCACCAAGCGCCCCGACCACAGTGCCCGTGCCGATGCCCAGCACCATGTATCCAACCTGGCTGACGGCGTGGAAGGAGAGGAGTTTCTTGAGGTCGTGTTGCACCATAGCCATGAGGACCGCACCTAGAATCGTTATGGCTCCGATGGCCATCATCATGAGCCTAAGCCCACCGCCGATGTCGAACATGCCCAGGGCTATCCTGGCGAGCAGGTATATGCCGAGCAGTTTGTCGACGGAAGCGGGGAGGAAGGCCATGGTGGAGGTGGGTGCGGGCTGGGCGATACTAGGCAGCCAGGTATGCAGAGGGAAGGCGCCGGCTTTCGCTATGGCCCCCGCAAAGAGCCCAAGGAACGCGACGTAGGTCCAGGGCTCGGCTCCCGATACGAAGATGGGGAGCTGCATTCTGTCGAGGTCGAGCGTACCCGTCTTCGCCCACAGGAGGGCCAGCCCGAGAAGTATGGCGGCATCCGAGGCACCCAGGACGACGAAGCTTTTCATGGCGGCCTTTGCGGCGCCCGCCTTGCCCAGCGTGACCAACAGGAAGAGCATGACGGTGACGACTTCCCAGAAGATCAGCAGCAGAAGAAGGTCGCGGGCCAACAGCACGCCGCACGCTCCCATGAGCGCCCACAGCGAGAAGGCGTAGTAAGCGCCGGCGTTGGTCTCGCGCGCAAGGTACGGAAGCGAGTAGACAGTTATCAGGACGCCAAAGAGTCCGGTGAATAGAAGCAAGAACCTGGTGGTATCGGTGGCCGCAAGCGAAATCGCAAGACTGAAGTTCTCGAGTTCAACAAGGGTCCAGCGGAAGGGTGAGACTTCGCGGCCAAATATGCTGGTGGCAAGGCTCAAGACCCAAATGGAGACAACCATCGCGACGAGCCAGCTAAGCCAGCGTGCGCGGCTGCTCAACAGATAGCATATCAGGCCACCTGCGGCAGGTAAGATGATGGGCTTCAGCAGCTCCGTTTCCGGCATTATCATCTCTTAAGCGCCCTCTTGAGCCTCTTGGTCTTTTCCTGGCATAGCTCTATGAGTCCGCGCCCCTTCGCGACGGTCTCGCCAGTCTTCCAGTCCACGGCGGCCACGCGCTCGGTGCAACTATAGCACGGGTCGTTGGCCGCGGTGATGAGCATCGCGTCCGCAAGCTCAGCCCCGATGACGTTCGCCTTGAAAGAAGGCACGTTGACGTAACTCGGGGCGCGGACCTTGTGCCGGACCGGATGGTTGTCGCCGCCGGACCGAACATAATGGAAAGTCTCGCCGCGGGGTGCCTCGGCGTGTCCTATACCCTCGCCCGGCGGGACGTCTCCGATCTCTAACTCGATGGGGCCGGGGCGCATGTTATCGAGGCACTGACGGACTATCTTTATGGATTCGAGGGTCTCTTCGAGCCTGACGAGGGTCTTCGCCATGACGTCGCCTTCATCGTGGACAATCACGTTCCAGTCGACCACATCATACGATGCGTAAGGCTCGTCCGCGCGAACGTCTATGGGAAGTCCCGACCCGCGAGCGGTGGGGCCGTGAGTCGAGTAGGCAATGGCGTCCTCTTTCGAGAGAACGCCGATGCCCTTGAGGCGGAGATGAATGATGGGGTCGTCGAGAACCGCCTCGTAGAGCATCTTCGTTCCGGCCTCGCACTCATCGAGCTTGGCTCGAATCGCGGGGAACTGCTCTTCGGGGATGTCAAAGCGAACGCCGCCGACCTTGTAGACGTCGTAGTGGTTGCGATTGCCGCTGGTGAACTCGCAGATGTCGAGGATAGGCTCTCGATAGCGCCACACCCACATGAAGACGGTGTTGTATCCTATGAAGTGACCCGCGAGCCCCGCCCAAAGCAGATGGCTGTGGATGCGCTCGAGTTCGCCGAAGATGGTTCTCACGTATTTGGCCCGCTCGGGCGGATCGATACCCAGCAGGTCGTCCATTGCGTTTACGTAGGCGAACGGATGACACGCGCAGCAGATGCCGCATATGCGAGCGACCAGGAACGGAACCTGGTCGAAGGTCAAGCCCTCACTGAGCTTTTCGATCCCGCGGTGGTTATAGGAAATGCGGATGTCGGCGTCGACGACCTTTTCGCCCTCGACATAGAGTTGATAGTATTCCGGCTCCTCAAGTATCGGGTGATACGGGCCCACAGGAATCATGGTGCGCTTCATTTCTTGTAGTCCCTCCTGTATGGGTATACACCCTCCTCCCAATCGTCAGACAAGATGAGACGTTCCAGCCTTGGGTGGTTTTTGAATTTGACGCCGAGGAGGTCGTGCATCTCCCTCTCGATCCATTCCGCGCCCGGGAATACCTGCGCGACGGAGTCGATTTCAACTTCCGGTTTGAATGCTCTGGTCTTCACGGTGACAACGATGTTCATGGAATCGAAGCAGTAGTGATAGAGCACTTCAATATAGTCTCTCGAGTCGACCCCGGTGGCCGTAGCCAGCCGCCCGCCGAGTTCGTAGAGGTAACGGTTAACCTCGAGCGAGTGGTCGGGGTGCACGAAAAGGTACGCGCGCTTTCCCGAGGGCCGGTCGATGCTCTCAAGCTTACCGTCGAGGTCCTTAGTTATCTTTTCGACGAGTTCATCGCGCTGCATTTACGTATCCTAGATTACGGAGAGTGCCTTGACAGCGCCGAGGATTATCGCCTCGGGCTTGGGCGGGCACCCAGGAACATAAGCGATAATAGCGTTGGGGTCAATCTCCCTGATTATCTTGTCAGGAGGACCGGCGGCGTGGTAGCTCGGCGCAAACATGCCCATTGAGCAGGCGCAGTGGCCGATGCAGAGCACGGCGCAGGGCTTGGCGGTCTGTTCGTAGACTTCTCTGAGCCTTGGGGCTGCTTGCCGCGTAGCGATGCCCGTAACCAGCAGCACATCCGCATGCCGCGGGCTGGGGACGAGGAGCATTCCGAAACGCTCGATGTCGAACCGGGGGGTCAGGCAGTCGAGGATCTCGATGTCGCAGTTGTTGCAGGCTCCGACATTGACGTGGTAGACCCAGGGCGACTTTTTGAACCCCCATGTCTTAAGGCTCATCTACCTGTCCTCACAACGGATTACCCACGAGCGACAGAATCACTGCGATCACGGCGACGGGCGTAAGCACGAACCAGAAGAACTTGAGCGCGTGATCTATCCTTACCCGTGGATTAGTGTTCTTGACCAATATGAGCAGCACAAGGATGACGACATACTTGAGAATGGATCCGAGAATGGCCCAGCTTTGGAAGCTGAAGCCACCCCAGAATACGGTCACGAGGAAGATCGGCAAGGTCGCAAGCATCATGGCTCTGGTGAGCTGTATAACGGCGAGAGCGGCGCCTGAATACTCGACGTAAACCCCGCCCATTATCTCCGTCTCGGCCTCAGCCATGTCGAAGGGGGGAAGGCCGAGTTTGGCCTGTATGCAGAATATGGCAACGATAAAAGCGATGACGGTGCCAGCCGTAGCCCATACGCCGACGGCCGGAGTGGTCACAAGCTCGCCCAGCTTGAAGGTGTTGTCCTTGGCTATGATGGCGCAGAGTATGGCGAGGATGAACGGGAGTTCGTACGCCAGGAGGGTCTTCATCTCTCTGGAAGCCCCCACCACCCCGTGGGGATTACCGGAAGCCGCGCCACCGGCTATGATCGCAATGGCCGGAATCGTCAACAGGTAGAGCACCACGATGACGTCGCCAACGAACGCCATCTCGGGATCGATGTTGGCGGCCCAGAGGATTGCGGCAGCCACGGAGACGGCGGCGAAGCCCACAAGTGGGGCCAGCAGGAATCCCGTCTTGCGCGCGGCCTCGGGCACGATTGTTTCCTTTCCCAGCAGCTTTATTATGTCCGCCAGGGGCTGGTACCATGGGGGGCCGACACGCCACTGGATTTTGGCGCTCACCTTGCGGTCAATCCACTTGGAAAGCAACCCAACGACGGCGGTACCGACGACTCCCAGAATGTATATCAGCACTATCCACGAGGCGCTCATGCTGCGAATCTATCTCCTCTTAATCGGATGCTGGCCGGCCACTCGCCCACCGATCACCATCAATCCGTCCTTTTCAACTTCTTCGTATTCAGCAAAGCTCAGGGCGTTGGTAGGGCAAGAGGTAACACACCTGGGTTCAAGGCCTTCCGAAAGCCTGTCCCTGCAAAGGTCACACTTGCCGACTGTATGAAACGACAAGTCCCTGTCAATCACACCGAAGGGGCAGGCATAGACGCACGATGTGCAGCCTATGCAAAGGAAGCGCTTGCGATGCACGACGCCCTGATCGTCTCGCGCCATGGCATCGACAGGGCAGGCAGCCACGCACGGGGCATCTTCACACTGCCTGCAAATCACTGGGGAAGCGACTATGGGCATTTCGCCATAGCCCACTGCGGGGGTGAGCTGGTGCCCGTAGAAGCACGCGGAGGCGCAAGTCTTACACTCTATGCAACGGTCGATGTTGCAGATGACCTTCTTCTTGATCTCTTGAGTCTCGGCCATTTATTCCGCTTTCGCTTTCTCGGTAATCTTCACAGACACGGGGCCGGTACGGAGCGCGCCGGAGGCGTCGTCGATACCCTTCCCAATGAGCCCCGACCGCGATGCTATGTGACAGGGAACGGCCAGCACTCCGCGAGGCACCCTGTCATCGGCCTTTGCGATCAGCTCGAGGGTACCCTTCTCGGCCGCGACGGTGAAGGTATCCACACCGGCCAAGCCGCTTTCGGCAAGGTCGGCGGGATGTATTCTGGCCACGGGCCTTCCGTCGGCCAGAGAGCCCCACGTGCAGGCAAGGGTCAGCCAGCCGTCGTACGAGTTCAAGCTGCTCTGGCAAGGAACGAGTAGGTACGCGCCGGACTCGGCAGGCCCCGCAAGGTTGTCCAGGTTCCCGAGCATGTCGGCGGGCTCGCCTGACTTTCTGGCCATGAGGTCTTCGGCCGTGAGTTCGACGGCCAACGTGCTTGCCGGAGCGACCTCCGCGGCAATTGCCGCCGCCAAGCCCATGGCGGTTGCGGCAGTTCCGGGGGGATCCATGAGCGAGACAATTTCGGAGCGTGCTCCGCTGAAATCTATCACGGTTCCTTCGTCCTCGAACCACATCCCTAGGGGAAGGGTCGCGTTAGCGATGTCCGATATTCTCCCGGGGATGGGAAGGGCGACGGCGAGAAGGTGGAGATTCTTGAGCGCCCGCGCCCACTCATCGGCGGGGAAGTCCCGCAGCAAGTCCTTGCCAAAAACAAGGAGGCCTTTGAGGGTCCCTGACGCCGCCTCCTTGAGCAGCTTCCCTGGAGGCACCGCCGCGACGCTCTGCGCAACCCGAAAGGCCCCGACGGCGTTGCCGTACGAGAGGGCCGGAACAACTCCTCCGCCTTTGGCCTCCGCCATCGCTGCCGCTATCAGAGCAACGCTTCTCGGGTCGTCGGTGGCGCCCTCGGCAAGGCCGATTATCACGCCGAGCTTCTTAGCACCCTTGACTGCCTGAGCGGCAGAAGAAATGGCTGCGGCGGGAAAACCCGCCACGTCGGCAACGGAGGTCGCAGTTCGGCCCTTCAATGCTTCGGAGAGTTCTCCCGCTGCGCCGGATTCATTGGCAATGGCGGCCAGAACGACGCCCTCGGCCCCCGGCTTGACGGCGAGATGGTCAGTAGAGTATTTCGCCGTCCGACCCAAGAGCGAGTCTATGACGATCAGGCGGTTGCCGCGCTGGGCGTTCCTGGCGTCCTCGACCGACTTCGCCATCACCGGAACGGTGCTGAACGGGTCGCCGACTGCGAGGATGACATCGCAGGAGGCAAGGTCCGTAAGGCCGAAAGAGGCCGCCTGGGTGGCACCTGTGCCTTCGAGCACTGCCTGATCCACGGGCGCTATATATACGGAGAAGTTGTCGCTTTTGAGAACGTCTTTGGTGAACTGCGCCAAGCCGGCGAGGGCTTCGCACGGAAGGTTCCCGTCGGCGATAACGCCGATGTGGCTGCCCATTCCCAGCTCTTTGAGCCGGGTGGAGACGGCTCGAATGCCTTCGTCAGTCCGGACCAACTCCTTCTTGCCGTTGCCGCTGACGTACGCGCCGGTGAGCCGTTGTGGATGGCTGAGCAGCTCTACGACATAGTGACCACGGCCGCAGATTCCGACCCGTCCGTCACCGGTGGCAGGATAGTCGGGCTGCGAGGTGGCCGCAGGACCCAACCTAACGCCGATGTCGCAACAGGCGGAGCAGAAGAGACACTTGGATTCTCTTCTTTCAACGGCCATGAAGCTAGAAGACATTCGGGTAATCCTTTATCTTGTCGTAACACATGTCGGGCCCGTCCTTGCAGAGGAAGTAGGGACCGATGTTGCAGCGCCCGCACTTGCCCATCCCGCAGCTCATCTTGCGGTTCATCGAGAGGTAGATCTGGGTCGAGTCGTATCCCAGGTCCAGGCACTTGAGCGTCACGAAACGCAGCATGACGGAGGGCCCGCACGAGACCATGTAACTATTGGGGATGTCGACATCCAGATCATCAAGAAGCGTGGTTACGAGTCCCACGTGGCCCGACCAGCCCTCGGCCGGGACGTCGATGGTCTCGGCGAAATCCACCTTGTTCTTAGATCTCCACTCGTCGAACTCGCGATTGTAGAGGAGTTCGCTCGGGCTGCGAGCACCGTACTTGATGGATACCCGCTTGAATCTGTCTATGTCGGCAAATAACTGATAGAGGAGCGAGCGAAGCGGGGCCAAGCCCACGCCGCCTCCGACGACCAGCACATCTTTACCGTCGAACTTATCCACCGGGTACCCTTTGCCGAAGGGCCCGCGGACGCCCAGCATGGCACCCGCCTTTGTCTCGTGAAGGGCATCGGTGATTTTGCCGGTCTTCAGAACGGTGACCTCAAGTCTTCTCTTCTCAAGAGGGGAAGAGGAAGGCGTGAATGGGGCCTCCCCCATGCCTGGGAGGGTGATTTGGACGAACTGCCCCGCGCGGAAGTTGATGGGTTTCTCCGGGCTCAAGACGAAGGTCTTGATGGTGGGAGTCTCCTCGATCACTTCCTCGAGCTTCGCGGGGATGGGCTCAAACGGGTTCGTCAACATCCTCTCCTACGCATGTGGAGCTTCGGCGGCGATGGTGTGTATCACGTTCCTTATGTCAATATCGCCCGGGCAAGCATCGAAGCAGCGACCGCACGCCACACAACCCAATACTTCGTAAATGTCGGGGACCCACTCGAATTTCTTGTAGAATCGTCTCTGGAAGCGCGACTTCAGTTCGGGGCTCGGGGTGGGTTTCATCCCTCCGACGCCCGCCATGCGGTAGTAGTTCATGAACATGCATGCGTCCCAGACCTTTATTCGCTCGAAAGCTCCCTTGGCAACGTCGCTCTTCTGGTCGTACAGGTAGAAGCAGTGACAGGTGTGGCAGACGTTGTTGCAGGCGCCGCACTCGACGCATGTCGAGCAAAGGTCGAGCCAGTTGCTGGAGAGTTCCTTGGCGCGCAGCACCTGGGTGACTTTGTCGGGGAGGGCGAATTGGGCGTTTTGCTCCTCCAGGGCCTTCTTTGACGCACTCCGCATCTCATCGCGGTTGGAAAGCTCGTCGGCCGACGGATCGCGGAACAGCTGCTGCTGCGATTCGAGGTACTGGCGACCTCGGTCGCTGTTGGCAAGTGCCACGTAGCCGCCATCAACGGGGGAAAGATTTATGTCGAACTTCTGTGAAGGCACGGGATAGTGATCGTGGTCCAGCATGTTGCACCAGCACGAGCCGGTGACCTGCGCGCAATCCACGGTGACTATTACGGTGGATTCCCTTCTTGCGGTATAGAAGGGCTCCTGGAAATCCCCCTCGATGAAGATCTTATCGAGCATTTCGAGGGCGTAGAGTTCGCAGGCCCGGACACCAACGATTATCTGGGGAGTTGAAGGGTCGATGTCGGGCTTCCACTTGTAGCCCTCGACGGGGTAGACGGCCACTCTCTCGCGTGGAGCGAAGAATAGGGGCTTGCAGGAGACCGCCGGGCGAGGAAGCTCAAGGGAAAGCTCATCAATCAGGTCGCCTTCGAGCCTGGCGTAGTTAAGCTCGCCGTCGATGTCTATGGTGCCGAAAAGCGGGCCGGTCTTGATATTTCGCAGAAACTTGGGCAGGTCGACCTTTGCGATGAACTTCTCGCTCATGTGTCTCCTCTGCAGAGGAACCGGTCAAAGCGCGATGAAAGCACAATCGCCTTGTAAGGACTACAGCGGGTGCAATTCGCATGCCGCATTTCGATTATGGCCGTAACTCCCGTGTGCGGGAAAGGTTGCGGCGACAGCGGGGGTATGGGAAAGACCTGAGAGAAAGCGTTTGTGTGCCGGAAGAGGCAATCCCGGGGGAGAGCAGGCCGCAGAGTGTGACATTTTGTCAAGTCTGTTGCACGGTCAGCCGCTGAGCTTGCGATAGATGGTTCTGGTGGCAATTCCCAGCAGGCTCGCAGCGAGGGTCTTGTCCCCGTTGGTATATCTGAGCGTCTCCTCGATGGCCTTCCTCTCTATCTCCCTCAGCGTAGTGCCGATGGGAACGGTCATTCCCTCAGGCCGGGCCTCCGCGCCGCCTATTTGCTTCGGAAGGTTCTGAGGACCGATAACCGGGCCTTTGGTCAGGACGACGGCGTGCTCGATGGTGTTCTCCACCTCGCGTATGTTCCCCGGCCAGTCGTAACTGCAAAGCAGGTCGAGGGCGCGGCGCGATATTCCGGTGATCTCCTTTTTGTTCCTCTCCCCATAGATGCGTATGAAATGGTCTACCAGAAGTGGAATGTCCTCTCTACGCTCGCGAAGGGGCTTCAGGTGGATGGTGATGACGTTGACGCGGTAGTAGAGGTCCTGCCGGAATTCACCCTTAGCCACGAGCTTCTGAAGGTCCGCGTTGGAGGCCACAACAAGGCGAAAGTCGGCCTTAATGGGCTCACTGCTGCCGAGGCGCTCGAACTGGCGCTCCTGAAGGACACGGAGCAGCTTGACCTGCGTTGCGGGGCTCATGGTACCGATCTCGTCGAGGAAGAGGGTTCCGCCGGCGGTGAGTTCGAAGCGCCCGATCCGCCTATTGAAGGCGTTGGTGAAGGCGCCACGCTCGTGACCGAAAAGCTCGGCCTCGAGGAGCGTTTCAGGGAGTGCTGCGCAGTTGACCTTGATGAGGGGCTTGCGTCTGCGGGGGCTGAGGTTGTGTATGGCGTCGGCGACCACTTCCTTGCCGGTGCCGCTTTCTCCCTGAATCAGGACGGTAGCCGAGCTGGGGGCGACCTGGCGCATCATCCTGACGGTGGAACGGATTGCCTGAGACGTGCCGACGAGGTTCGGAAGCGGATAGGCGGCTTCCGCTGAGGCTTCGACCGTGCGGGCGCGCGTGTCCATGGCTGCCCGCACCGCGCCGGTGATGGCCGCCCTGCGGAAGGGTTTGAGAATGAAATCGACCGCACCTTCTTTCATAGCCTGGACGGCCTTTTGGACGGTGCCATAGCCGGTGATCACGACGACTTCCAGCCGAGGGTCAAGTCGCTTTGCGGCCCGCAGCAATTCGAGCCCGTCCATCCCGGGCATTTTGAGGTCCGCGATCATTACCCGGATATGGTCGCTGCGGACGAGTTCCAGCGCTTCCCTGCCGTCGGCGGCCAGCATGACTTGGTACCCTTGCTTCTCGAGGGTCATTTGCAGGGAGGTCCTGACGCCGGGATTGTCGTCGACGACGAGGATCGTGTTGTCGTCGGATGATAGGCTCACAAGAAGCTCTCCTCGACGCGGGCATCCAGTGGCAGGTCGATGGTAAACGAAGTACCGTCGCCGGGGTCACTTCGGCAGGATATGTCGCCGCCGTGCTTCTCGATTATCTGCTGTGCGAGAGAAAGGCCAAGCCCGGTCCCGTTGTCCTTGGTTGTGAAGAAGGGGGTGAATATCCTGTCGATATTGTCGGGCGGAACCCCAACGCCGGTATCTGCAAGCCGGACGCCGGCCCGGCCGTCGCGGAGTTCGGTGGAGATCACTATGCGTCCGCCCTCAGGCATTGCCTCGAGGGAATTCCGCAGGATGTTCACGAGCGCAATCCTGAACTGATAACTATCCAGGGATATCTCAGGCATCTCTCTCGAAAGCCGGGGAATCACCTCGGCGTTGCTCTGCCGAAACTCCGGCCCCATTGACTCCATTATGCCCGATATGAGGGCGTTGAGCGACACCTTTTCAGGATGTATCTCGGGTATCCGGGAGAACTGAAGGTAGTCCTCGATGACGTGCGTGAGAATTTCCACCTGCTCCTGGATGGAGGCAAGGAGGGAGCGTGCCTGGGAGAGGTCAACGTCGAGGACGGAATCGATCTCGTCACCCAGGAGTTCGGCGTTGAGGCTCATGGAGCTTAGGGGGTTGCGTATCTCGTGCGCGATCTGGGCCGACATCTTGCCGATGATGGCGAGCCGCTCGGAGTGAAGAAGGCGTTCGTGCATGCGTTTGCACCGTTCGTTGGCTTTTCGGAGAATGTCGGTTTGGCTGTCCAGCTCGCGGTTGAGCTTATCGATCTGAGCCCGGTCCCTCCTTTCCCTGTTTCTGATAAGGCCGACGGCAAAAGCAACCAGGAACAGGAAAGAAAGCTTGACTGCGAGGTCGGGCACGTGAACGGAAGCTGTGGCGGAGAGGTCGCTGAAGTAACAGAGCACCGCGCCCACGGCGGCAATCCCGAGCCCGAGTGCAAGGCCGTGGTAGAAGCCATGAAGCGCAACGAGAATGTAGAGGGCTACGGTGAAGCTGCTCTGAACCCCGCCGGTAAGGCTCAGTAATCTGTAGACGGCGGCCAGATCAAGCACGAGCGCAGCCAGGTGGAACTTCCGGACAGCGCGCGGCCACACGAACAGGAGTCCGAACAGAAGGGAGCTGTAACCTGCAAACAGGCCGAGCACCACCCAGAGCTGCTCGCGCACCTCCGGAAGCAACGAGGCGGTGAAGGCAAGCCATGCGGCCCCACCCACAACGGCAAGTCCCCTGAGCAGCGCGAAGCTCAGGTCGACGTTTGAAAGACGTCCAAGTGGTCGGTGTGCTTCGAGTCCCAGAGTCATCCCAAGACCACCTTTGTGCCGCCTGTCAACCATTTGACGAGATGCCTACGAGATGGGCGGTCATTCCTTGTTAGAAATGTAGCCGAGGGCAATCTTCTCGTTTCCACTCCCCTCCCCCGTCCAACGACGTGGAAGCTTGCAGACCACTTATTATACATGCGGGGAATTGCCCCGCAAAGCTGTATCATTTACACTGCAAACCACCTCTGATAGAACACCGGCGAAGCAAGGAGATAACACATGACTGAGTCCATCAGAGTTGAGTTCCTCCCTGACGGTCGGGAGCTGCTGGTCGAGAAGGGAACTACTATCGCGGATGCCGCAATGAGGGCGGGGGTGGTGCTGACGATGGCGTGCGGGGGGCTTGGGAACTGCGGGAAGTGCAAGGTGCTCCCCCAACCCCTCTCGTCGGTCGTGTCAAAGTCTAGCGGCCCGCTGACCGACCAAGAGGTGTCGGAGGGCTATCGCCTGGCATGCATGACCAAGATCGTTGGGGAAGTCCGTATCGAGGTACCTCCCGCGAGCCATTTTTACATTCAGAGAATCCTGGCAAGCGGAAGAGGTAGGGAAGTGCCGCTCAGCCCGCGGGTGGTGAAGAAGTACGCGCATGTCGGGCCTCCCGCATCAACCGACACCACGCCGCACATCAGCCGGTTGCTTGCGGCCGCCGGCTTGGGAGGAAATACGGGTATATCCGTCGCGGCGCTCAGAGACTTCGCGTCCCTCTTGGCAGCAGGTGTGGAGGACATGACGTGCGTCATCTCGGACGGCGAGGTGACGGCCGTAGAGAGGGGCAACACGACGGAGAGCAATCTGGGGCTGGCGATCGACCTGGGAACCACCACGATCACGGCCAAGCTCGTCAGCCTCGCGTCGGGCAAGGAAGTCGCCACTGCATCGGACGTCAATCCCCAGCGGGCGTTCTCTGACGACGTGGTAGGTCGCGTGGCGTACGTTGACAAGACGCGAGGGGGGACGGAGGAGCTACAAGCCGCGGCCGTGCAAGCCATCAATGATCTCGTGAAGCGGCTTTGCGAGCATTCGCAATGCGAGCCCGAGCACATTAACGAGGTAGTGGCCGTAGGAAACACGGTGATGATGCTGCTCCTTTTGGGGGCGTCGCCAACGGCAGTCGCGAGAGCGCCGTACGCGGCGGTCCACACAACCCCGATGGAGACGAACGCAACGGCGCTGGGTATTTCGGTCAACAAGCGGGCGGACCTGCGAACGCTGCCGTGCGTTGCGGGCTTCATGGGAGCGGACGCAATTGCGGCGGCGCTGGCGACGGATCTGCGGGACGCGGACAAGCCTCGGCTTCTCATCGACGTGGGCACCAACACGGAGACGCTGCTCTATGCGGAGGGGGAAATCATCGGGTGTTCGGCGGCGGCGGGGCCGGCGTTCGAGGGCGCACGGATAAGCCAAGGGATGGTGGCGGCCGAGGGCGCTATGGACTCCGTGATAATCGAGGACGGCAGGATTCACCTGACGACCGTGGGAGGAACGGCTGCTCGCGGCATGTGCGGAAGCGGGCTGCTCGACGCGGTGGCCGAGTTGCGAAAGGCGGGGCTGATCGAGGAGAGCGGAAAGATGTTGCATCCCGACCAGGTCCCTCGGAGCGTCCCAAGCGACATCAGAAAGAGGCTGAAGATGGGAGCCGACGGGCCTGAGTTCGTGCTTGCCGACGAAGAGGAAGCCGCGGAGGGAATTCCAGTTACGCTGAAGCAGAAGGACATAAGGGAGTTCCAACTGGCCAAGGGCGCGATTCGTGCGGCGGTGGAAATACTGCTGCAAGATGCCGGTCTGAAGCCGGAGAAACTGGGCGCAGTACATCTGGCGGGCGGCTTCGGCAACTACCTGAGCAGGGAGAGTGCTGTGGCAGTGGGGCTTCTCCCGCCGATGCCGGTTGACAAGATCGGCTTTGTGGGAAACGCGGCATGCGAGGGGGCAAAGATGGTTCTGGTCTGCGCGGAGATGATGGACGAGGCTATAAGGATTGCCGAGGAGACGCGTTACGTAGAGCTGGCGGCGAGAAGGAACTTCATGGAGGAACTATCGGCGGCTATGTTTCTTGCGGAACGCTGACCTCGGCGGGAAAGGCCATCACGGCCTGCGGCGGCAGGGCAAGTGGAACGGAATCACCAATGGAAGGTGCTCGCCCCGTGGGATCGAGTTGCTTGATCTTCAAGGAAACGCCGTTCACCGCCACGTCGCATTCCCACACTTCCCCAAGGTAGGTGACGCTCTTCACTTCGGCTTTGAGGAGCGAGGAGTCATCAAGCCGGAAGGACTCGGGCCTTATCATGCACGTGACCTGCCGTCCCGGGGATAGTTCCTCTGCGCCAGGGGAACGCGCGCCGTCGATTCTTCCCAGTGAAGTCTCGATGCACAGGCAACCATCCGAGAGGCGGGCAACGATCTTGCCGGGAAAGAAGTTCGCCTCGCCGATAAATCCTGCGACGAAGGCCGTGGCGGGATTGCGATATACCTCCTGGGGGCCCCCGAGCTGTTCGACGCGCCCGTCCCGCATGATTGCCAGCTTCTGCGCCATGGAAAGGGCTTCCTTCTGATCGTGGGTCACATAGAGAGTGGTGATCCCCGTCTCTGCGTGAATGCGCGTGATCTCAACGCGCATTTCCAGGCGCAGCTTGGCGTCGAGGTTGCTGAGGGGCTCGTCGAGCAGAATAACGTCGGGCCGAATGACGAGAGCCCGGGCTAGGGCGACCCTCTGCTGCTGACCGCCGGAGAGCTGTGCGGGCCTTCGCGCGGCGTACTGGCTCATTCTCACCATCTCGAGCGCTTCGCGAACGCGTTTCCCCTTGTCTGAGCGAGGAATCTTCCGCACATCGAGTCCGAAGGCAACATTCTGTGAGACGGTCATGTGAGGCCAGAGGGCATAGTTCTGAAACACCATCCCGATGTTTCGCTTGTGCGGAGGGACGAGAGTGATTGGCCTGTCGCCGAAGTAGACTTCGCCTTCGTCCAAACCGCAGAGGCCCGCGATGGCGCGGAGCAGGGTGGTCTTGCCGCAGCCGGACGGCCCGAGGAAGAAGAACAGCTCACCCTTATCGACGTCGAGGCTGACCGAGTCTAGGGCCAGGACGTCGCCGTATGCTTTCGTTAGCTTCTCAAGCCGGACGCTCACCACTTGTGCCGGTGTCTCCTTCCTGGGCCGGCTCCTGCGAAGCCAGCGGCCCAAGCACCTCGAGAGCCTTCTGCAGTACGGGGTCCTTCTCGGGGTCGGGCTCTCGCCTCACTGCTATTATCTGCTCGTCGCCGAGGTCCACTTCCACGTCGGGCGTGACTCCGCCGTTCTTGCCGAGATCCTGGCCGGAGGGGGTATAGTACCGTGCGACCGTCAGCTTGAGTGCGGAGTCGTCGGACAGGTCGATGACCCGCTGAACTGAGAATTTGCCGAAGCTCTTATTCCCGACGACCTTCGCGCGGCCGTTCTCTTTGAGAGCGCTGGCGAGGATTTCCGCCGCGCTGGCGGTCTGCTTGTCGGTAAGAAGGACGATGGGATAGGCGGGTTCATCCCCGTCGTCTCTGGCTTCCGTGACCTCCTCGCCCACCTCCCTTTCCTTCACCTTCACGATGATGCCCTCATCCAGGAACCGGTCGGCGACGCTGATGGCCTGCTTAAGGAGGCCCCCCGGGCTTCCGCGGAGATCGATTACGAGTGCGACGATTCCGCTGGAGTGGAGTTCATCCAGGGCGCCTTCGACCTGTCCGGCGGTCTTGTTGGAGAAATCGATGATGCGCAGATACCCTACCTTCCCTGGCAGGAGCGAGAAGAAGACCGGGTTGATCTCGACTTCCTTGCGGACGATGTCGAAGGCAAGCATATCCTCGACGCCTTTTCTGCGAACTCCTATGTGGACGGTCGTTCCGACGGGGCCCCTTATGGCCTCGACAAGGTCCGTCTGGGAGAGCTGCGTAGCGTCCTTGCCATCGACCTCCAGAATCTCGTCTTCGACGTGGAGGCCCGCTTCGTCGGCAGGAGTACCCTCGAAGACCTCAACCACAACGTTCCTGCCGTCGGCGGATTCGATCTTTATGCCTACGCCCTTGTATTCGCCCTTGGTGATGTCTTTGAGCGACTCGTACTCCAGCCCTGTGAGGTAGCGGCTGTGGGGGTCGTCAAGGGATTCGACCATCCCCTCGATGGCGGCATCGATGAGCTGCTGGTCGACGACGGGGTCCACGTACAGTTCGTCGATGACCACTCGCGCGCGATTGATCTTCGCCTCGCGGGGGGCGAGTATACCGTAGAAGATGATGAAGTTGTACGTGGTGACGGCGGCGAGGATCACGAGTAGACCGACCAGTGCTGCCGCCAGAAGCTTCTGAGATTTACGGGGAAACATGTGCGCCATCAGTCAGGGCAATCCGAGGCCGGCTAGAGTCGTCTGATGAGAACGGAAATGGCTACAACGATGGCAAGAGGAAGCGCCCAGAGCAAGAAGGCCTGGAGGAAATTAGCCCTGTAGACGGCTTGCGCCACAACGACCGCGAGAACGAAATTGACGATGAAAAAGACAAGATAGCTGTCCAACTGGGCCTGTGGGTACAGTCCCTGCAAGGCAAGGTAGCCAGCGATGAAGATCCCCATCGCGGCGAGCACGGAAGCAAGGGACTTGAGCAGGGTGGGCTCTTCTATCTTCACCACGTAAGCCATTCCCCAAATCGCCAAAGCCAAGAACGGAGTGGCTACGAAGAATCCGCCGAAGATGACAGCAGAGGCTGATCCGGACTCCCGCAGGCTCTTGGGGAGCAGGCTCTCCAGGCTCCAGCCCACGCCGGAGGGCTCGGGCTCCTTTCCACCTGGTTGCCGAGCGGGTCCCGCCGTGGTCTCAGGGCTGTCCGTGGCAGGCGGCGTCACGTCCGCTTCAGGAGAAACAACGGGAGCTCCTGTCACGTCGGGCGGCGGAGTTACCAGCAGGTCGTCGATAATGAACGGAGATTCCTCATCCCCCTCGCGCTCGATCTTCTCCAGATCCTCCTTCTGGACTATGAGCTTCGAACCGTCCGGCAGGACGATGGCAAGAGTCTCCTCCGATTCCTCGACGATGTCGCCTTCCACCCTGGCGCCGCCATCGAGGATGATTACGTCGGCGAGAAGGCCCGGAAGAAGAGAAACCGCCGCAGCCAAGACCAGAAGAACAACGATTCGCGCGTTCATTTCTGCCCCTTTTGTAAGGTTCCCTGCATTAGAATTCTACGTTGCGAAACGGGGCAAGTCAAGCGAACACGGCCTGCTTGACATCCTGGGCGGGATGCCATAGCATGGGCGAATCGGCTCGCTGGCGCTTCAACACCGAGTTGGAAGGGGGAACACTACGATGAAAGTGGGATTTTTTGTGGCCGTCCTGCAGATGTGCTCTTTGGACGAAATCGCGAAATGGGCCAGCGAGAACGACTTCGACACGCTGGAACTCTGGACAACCGCCAAGGAGGGAGAGGGCGCAATCTCGCAGTCGTTCGTGAACCTCGCCGGGTTCGGCAAGGTACAGGCTGACGAGGTCTTGGCGCTCGCGAGCGAGAACAACCTGGAGATCTCCTGCTTGGGATTCAACCGGAACTTCCTCAGCCCCAAGGCCCGAGAGGCGAATCTCGCGCACCTGGGTAAGGTGGTCGAGGCGTGCGAGCTGCTTGGCGTGGATACGGTCTCCATTTTTGTGGGACGCGATTACGAGAAGAACATGGAGGATAACGTCAAGCTGTTCGCCGAGGTGTTTGACGAACCGTTGCGGCACGCCAAGGACCACGGCGTGAGGTTCGCGATAGAGAACTGCCCTCTGTTCTGGGAGCACCAGGGCCTGATAGGCAACATGGGTTTCTCGCCTTTTTACTGGGACAAGCTCTTCAACGCGACTCCGCACGAGAACATCGGGCTCAACTTCGATCCGTCGCACCTCTATTGGATGCAGATCGACTACGTGAAGGCTATAAAGGATTTCGGGGACAGGATCTTCCACTTCCACGCAAAGGACACGGAGGTCGATCAGGAGCGTCTGGCGGTGGAGGGCAATCTGCCTTTCTGGGCGATGGTGTGGAGATACAGGCTGCCGGGATGGGGCGAGATGAGTTGGCCGAAGATTTTCACGGCACTTCGCGAGGTGGGATACACGGGGGCAATAAGCATAGAGCACGAGGACATGGTGTTCGGCAGGGGTGACGCAGAGACGGTACAGCGGGGGCTGCTGCTGGGCAAAAAGTATCTTAGGTCGTTGGAGTTCTAGGCGAGGCGAGAGAGAAGAATGGCAAAGGTGAGAACTGCGCTGGTGAGCGTGTCGGACAAGACGGGAGTTGTGGAGTTCGCGGCTGAGCTGTCGAAGCTGGGCATCGAGGTAATGTCCACCGGCGGGACGGCCAGACTGCTCAGCTCGAACGGGGTGAAAGTAACGAAGGTCTCGGAGTACACGGGCTTTCCCGAGATCATGGACGGCCGCGTGAAGACGCTCCACCCGAAGGTGCACGGCGGGATCTTGGCGAACCGCGACATTCCCGAACACATGGCGCAGATGAAGGAGCACGAGATAAGGCCGATCGATCTCGTCGCGGTGAACCTTTATCCCTTCCAGCAGACGGTAGCCAAGCCGGACGTCTCGTTCGAGGAGGCTATAGAGAACATCGATATCGGGGGGCCGACGATGATCCGCTCGGCTGCGAAGAATCATGCGCATCTCGCGGTTGTGGTGGACCCCGCAGACTATGACAGAGTGATTGAGGAGCTGAAGGAGAATGACGGTGAGACGGGAGATCAGCTTCGCTTCGAACTGGCGCTGAAGGCGTTCACGCATACCGCAGCTTACGACACGGCGATATCCGATTACCTCTCGAACATCGGCGGAGAAGGAATGTCGCAGTTGTATTCGCCCGCGTACGGCAAGCTCGACGACCTGCGCTACGGAGAAAACCCGCACCAGGTGGCGGCGGTGTACGTGTCCGAGCCGTGTCCGAAGCCGTCGCTGTGCGCGGCGGAGCAGTTGTCTGGCAAGGAGCTTTCTTACAACAACTACCTGGACCTCGACGCAGCGCTCGCCGCGGTGAGCGAGTTCGACGAACCGGCGGCAATCGTGATAAAGCACAACAACCCCTGCGGCGCTGCAGTCGGGAAAAAGCTGGTGGAGGTGTTCAAGAGAGCGTGGGACGGAGACCCTCTTTCGGCATTCGGTTCCATAGTCGCGTTCAATCGCAAGGTGGACACGGAAACGGCGAAGGAGATCGCATCGCCTGACAAATTCATCGAGGCGATAATCGCGCCGGCGTACGATCCGGAAGCCGTGGAGATCATCACGACCGGCACGAAGTGGGGCAGCTCCGTACGAATTTTGGAGTTGGGCGAATCAAAGAAGAGGAACGCCTCGGGCGAGATGCAGGCGAGGACGATCTCAGGCGGCGTGCTGGTTCAGGAAGCGGACACGCTGGGATTCGACGAGTCGAAGCTCAAGTGCGTCACCGATAAGGAACCGACGGCGGAGCAGATTGCGGATCTGGGCCTCGCCTGGCTCATCAGCAAGCACGTGAGGTCCAATGCCATAGTTCTCGCCAAGGACGGAATGATCGTCGGCGTGGGAGCAGGCCAGATGAGTCGCGTGGACTCGGCGATAATCGCGGCGCGAAAGGCGGGGGAAAGGGCTAAGGGGTCGGTGATGGCTTCGGACGCATTCATGCCTTTCCCCGACACCGTGGAGAAGGCGGCCGAAGCGGGCGTGACGGCGATAATCCAGCCGGGGGGCTCGCTCGGAGACAAGAAGGTGATCGAGGCCGCCAACGCCGCCGGCATCGCGATGGTATTCACCGGTTCGAGGCACTTCCGGCATTGAGGCGACGAGAGTCACAGAGATGATACGAGTCAAGGTCTGCGGAATCACTTCGCCCAAGGACGGTAAGTGGGCGGCCCAGTGCGGGGCTGACGCCATCGGGGTCATATTCATTGAAAGCCCGAGACAGATCGACGTCGCGCAGGCGGCGGAGATCGTCGCCGCCATCCCCCCGTACACCACGCCCGTAGGCCTTTTCGCGGAAGCCTCGGAGGAGGAGATCGCCGAGACCGCGTCCAAAGTCGGGCTGCGCGTCGTTCAGCTCCACGGGGACTTCCCACCAGAGGCGGCCTTGGGCTTGAAGCGAAAGGGCCTCAAAGTTGTGAAGGCGATAGCCGTAGGGTCGCGCGAGGACATCCGGGAGATGCGGGGCTATCCCGCCGACGCTTTCGTTCTCGACACCAAGGTGAAGGGAAAATACGGGGGAACCGGGAAGACCTTCGACTGGTCGCTGGCCGGGGAAGCGAAGGAACTGGGACTCGTGATTCTCGCCGGCGGCCTGGGTCCGGACAACGTCGCGGATGCCGTGCGCCAGGTCAAGCCTTACGCCGTCGACGCCTCAAGCCGCCTCGAATCCGAACCGAGAGTGAAAGACCCCGAGCTGGTCAGAAGCTTCGTCGAACTGGCCAAGCAGGCAAGCTGCTAGCTGGATCGAATCCGCAAGGCGCCAGTCCTTGCCCTCACTCCGCGGTTATGGTGGTCCGTGATGCGCCGATGTTGCCGCGGGTGTCTTGGGCTCTGACGACGATGCTGTGGGGGCCGGGGGCGAGTTCATCTATCTCTATGGAGAAGAATTCCTCCTTCGAGTCGAGAATGCCATCGATGGCGGGAAGAGTGATCCAGTCGCCGCCGTCGAGTGAGTACTCGACTCCGGTGATGAAGGAGGTCTCGTCGGCGGCTTTGCCGGGAACGCTCCATCCGCCACGGGTCTTCTTCACGGGCTTGAGGCCGGATATCTCGGGCCTGGTGTTGTCCACGGTCACGGGGTCGCTTATCCTGTCGCCTTCCATGGATTCCCCCTCTGGATTCGAGGGGGCATCGGAGGCGACGACGCGAAGACGGTAATCGCCGTCGGGCACGCTGAGCGTGTCCCACATGTACGTGGGCTTGTCGAGGTCCTCTTCGAGCAGCTTCCAGATCTCTTCGTCCACATGCCGGAAGTAGATGGCGAACTTGAGAGTGTCGCCGTTGGGATCCTGCGGCTTCCAGATGACCTGAACCGAGCCGGGGGGGATCTTCGACTGCTGCTGCGGAGGCTGTCCAGGGCCGGATTCGCGCGCGCCGTTGGACCCGAACTGGCCGCCAATGCCGAGGACTTCGGGAGGACGGTTGAAGGTCTGATAGGCGATCTTCACCTCGCGGAGAACAGGCGACGATTTGCCGTCGGTGGTGAACATGCTCACCTTGTACTGGAGGAATCTGGCGGCCGGGCTCTGCATCTCCGCGCCCGGTTCGGCAATCTCCTCCGACCATTCGCTCCAGGTGTCGTCGGGTTCGGCGGAGTTCCCGGAGCGGGTGACGAATCGTACCGAGGTGTCTTGGGGCACATCGGCCGTCCAGGTGATGCTTCCCCACCTGGAGCGCATGCCGGCATCCAGCGCTTCGGAGGTAAGGGAGCCGGCCGGCGGGTGGTCCTCCGCCATACGGCGAAGGCGTCCCTGATTGCCGGTGCCGAAGAGAATTCCGCCATCCGGTTCGGTTAAGAGGGACAGCACTTGCGCCTCCTCGGTCTGGTGGAGCTGGACGATCCTGTCCTTCTCGATCACCTGGTATATGCGACCAGGGGTTCCCGCCGCGGCAAGAACGGAACGGTTGGGGGCAAGAGACAGCGCGTAGAGAAGGATGTTTTGTCCGGAGAAGAGCTTCTCGACCGCACCATCCGGAGAGATCCTGTAGATGCTGTTGGTACCGGAGGGTCGCGGAGGACCGGGAGGTCCGCCGGGGCCCCTCCCCTGCGTGCCCGCGTTCCCGGAAGAACCGCCCTCGACCGCGTCGCCCGAGGGGAAGTCCGTCCCCCCCAGCATCACCTGGCCAATGGTTGGCGCCGGTTGGCCCTGCATGGGACCGGAAGGAAGGCTCGCACGCCCGCCCGACGCAGTCGCGGCGTACACAGAGCCGTCCGGTCCGAGGGCGAGCGCGTGGATTTCATCCTCGTCCGCATCGAAGATGACGAAAGGCTTCCCCGCGGAATCAATCTTGTAGACAAGTGCGGACGGATGCGTGCCCGCATATAGGTTGCCCTCGCCGTCACGGATCAAGGCAAGTATGTGGCTTTCCGGAGAGTCGAAAAGTATCTTTGGGTCAGCGCCCCTCTGCACCTGGTAGATCTTCCCTTCGTCGCCGGTCGCGACGTAGAGCGTCCCGCCCTGGCCGACCGCCATGGACCAGACGTAGGTATCCTCGAGGTCGCAAACCAACTCGCTGTCCCCTCTGCTGGAGACCTTGTAGACCTTTGCTCCGGGCGATCCAGCCGCGAATATCCCGCCGAGCGGCGATGCGACCATCGCGGTAACGTTGGGCTCGCTGAGCTTGACGAGGAGGCTTGCGCTCCCGCCGGGCGTGACTTTGTATATGACGCCGTTGCCGCCAGTGCCGACGTAGGTATTGCCTGCGGAATCCCTAGCCATGCACCAGACGAAGTCCTCCTCCAGCCCCTCGATGTCCTCAACCTTTCCGGAGAGGGTCACCGTACCGCGGCTGGTAATGGAGGCGTTCTCGGCCTCGCCAGCTTGGAAATCATTCTGCGAATTGTGGGTCCAGTAGGAAGTGGAGACGGCCAAGGACATGCCCCAGGGCAGCGCGGCAATGGCCACAAGAAGCATCAGTGCCTTCTGAGTTATTCTCATTTGCTTAAGCCTTTGTCCGATACTTTGACGCGAAGGGTTAGGTTGCCCGTAAGATAGTAAGGGGTCCTCTGGCTTGCGATGATCTCGGACTGCATCCGCTCGACACCGGGCCGTCCCGGAGACCCTATGACGGGTAGAACGGACGACGGCAGCGAAGGAAAGGCTTCGCCTTCGAGCGTGAGACCCTCACGGGGAGTGAGGGCGCGGATGAAGAGGTCGGTATTCTGCTCGTCCTGCTGAATGAGTTCCACCAGATGGTCGAAATCCTGCACGCGGAAACGCCCCGGCGCTCGGGACACCTCGATCTGCTGGCTTGCCCTGGCGTCGCAGACGTTGACGGTCACCCACGATCCCGGCACTGCATCGTCAGGCAGGACGAAGGAGAGCGCCTCCTCGTACGGGTCTCCCTCGAACGGGACCAGCGTCACCAGCACATCGATTTCCTCACCTGGGGCATACTCGGGCTTGCCGACAGATGCGGAGTCTATGTATGCGGTCCTGTTCCCGGGGACGGCGTCCACGTGAACCTCGACTCGGTCAAAGAGGACCTCTTTGAAGGGATTCTCCTGGAAGAAGGCAAGATTGGAGAAGGTGGCCACCACGGGAAGCGCCGAGACCCCTCTGGTGTAGTAGATGTTTTCGAAGTGGAGGGGCTCTTCATCACCAAAGTACGCGTCGGCCTCGAGCTGCACCATCCAGTCGCCGTCCATGGGCAGCACTTCGGAAACGGCCTCGACCGCGCCGGCATTAAGTAAGCTGAGGAACCACTTCTTGTCGCGCACCACGCTGAACTCGTACTCGGCAGCCCTCACAAGCGGCGGCTGGCCGGCGGTGACGGAAACTTTCACGTCCGCCATCTTCGCCTGACGGCCGACGAATCCGCCGATGCCCGAAGGCCTGTCCTGCGTTACAGCGCCGATGGGTTTGCCTGACTGAACACCAAGCTTGAAGGACGAGTCCTGCTTGGGAACGACGGCCTGCACGACGGTCGGCACGAGCGGGACCTCGGTAGATCCCATGGATGCGAAGGGGTGGCCGAAGCCGACGAACCGGTCGCCGTCGCGGTGTGTGAGCGTGCCGATGGCGAAGATGTTGAGGTCGCCCATGGCAAGGCTCACACCAATGCTGGAACCGGCTACCAGTTCGACGGGGTTGACAGATGCTTCGGCGGTGCCTCCCCCCTGGATGGGGATAGCCCCGATTTCGTCGAACAGTGGCTTGATGATGTCCATCGCATG
>Ga0180438_10001388_pt1 | contig 43178 bp, 33 predicted proteins | sample SS_ome_12_FD_132455 | JGI IMG/M metagenome (GOLD analysis project Ga0180438, IMG submission 132455) | Hypersaline lake sediment archaeal communities from the Salton Sea, California, USA - SS_3_D_2 metaG | ecosystem: Environmental > Aquatic > Non-marine Saline and Alkaline > Hypersaline >...
ACCCAGCAGCAAGCCCACGGCAATGGGACGGTCCAGGCCGAAGGTGATCTCCGAGTGACCGCCACAGAGGACGATCCCGAGGGCGTCACAAGCCTGACTGACCTGGGAAAAGATCCCTTCGACAAACGGCATGTCGGACTTGTTTTCGGGCAACAGCAGTGTCAGAAGCAACCAGCGCGGCGTAGCCCCCATTGTAGCAATGTCGTTGGCATTGACATGAACAACATACCAGCCAATCTCGTCGGTAGCAAAGGTGATTGGATCAGACTTGGCGACCAAATAGCGATCTCCCATGTCCAGTACCGCTGCATCCTCGCCCACCTGCGGCCCGACCACCAGTCGCTCGTCCTTTCCGCCATAGCGCTCCAGCAATGTCTGCAGAAATTCCATGGGCAGCTTGCCGACGTCCAGCGTCTTTTGCGACACGTCCTCCATCCTCCCCCAAGACATAGAGAGAGGGCCTCCCCTATGGGGAGGCCCTCCGGTGTTTGCGCCGTAGCTTACCCAAAAAGGCGAGGTGATGCTACGGCGCCGGCGTTACAACTATGGTCCATTTGCATCACCTCCTCCAAAGAGATAGCAACTCCAGGGCGCAAGCCACACCGGCTTTGGCCAACTCTATTATTCCACAGGATGCCAGTTTTGTCAAACTCGCGAGTCTGTGATAAACTGTGTTTTGAAGCCATGGGCACTGTTCACACCGAGGAGCCCGGCACACCAACCGAGCCCAATCAGGATGTTCATGCGCTGGCCCGGAAACAGGACATTGTTGCATCACACCCCTTCCCAGGCCAGAGGATTTTGTGATTGCACCATGACAGCACAACGCAACGCACCGACAAATGGTCACTCTGTGCAGAAATCAACCCACAGATATAAAGAGATTTGTCTCGAAAAGATGAGCAATCGCTGGGCAAACTGGCATCCGGCTCCTGCATTGTCGTCCCTGGCGGAGTACACAGGGACCTGCTAGCGGCCAACAAAGGAACAAGGAATACAGACGATGGCCCAAGAGACCATTCTGGTCGTAGACGACAATAAGGAAATCGTGTCCGCCCTTGCTGACGTCCTAAAGACAAAGGGATATTCCATCCTTGCGGCCTACAACGGCCGACAGGCGCTGGCCCAGGCACAGAAAGGGCGACCCGACCTTATTCTCCTCGATTGGAACCTGCCCGAACTCTCGGGGTACCAAGTCCTCCAGACACTCAGGAGAAAGGGGAATCAAACCCCCGTCGTCCTCATGACCATCTATGGCTCCGAAAGTGTGGCCGTTCAGGCCTTTCGACTGGGCATCCGTGATTACATCCGCAAACCCCTGCGCGTGGTCGAAGTTCTGGAAGCCGTCGAGCGTGCACTGATCGAAGAGCGTCTGCGCCAAGACAAGGAGCGGATGTCTCGTCAACTCGAGGAAGCCAACAAGCAGATGGAACATCAGCTCATGGAGCTAGCCACTCTGCAGGCAATTGGCCAGTCGATAACGGCCATCCTCGATCTGGAGCAGGTGCTCTCGCGAGTGAATGAGGCCGCCTGCTATTTTAGCGGTGCCCGTGAAAGTGCCCTCTTGCTCTTGGACCAAGAGCGGGATGCACTCGTCCTCCGATCTCATCACGGCATCGACCGTAGCCGCCCTTCCGATTTCCGCCTGCGATACAGTACCAGCCCATTGCGCCAAGCTCTGGAAACTGGCGAGCCCCTGTTCCTGACCAGCAGTTCTGCCAACCGTTCGATCAAGCTCGAAACTGGCTATTTGGTCCGATCCCTGCTTTATGTGCCTCTCTATATCCAGGAAAAGCCTCTGGGCCTGCTAGGCGTCACGGACAAATTGGAGGGCAAGACGTTCACCCAGGACGATGTGCGTCTGCTGACTTCCCTGGGAAGCTATGCGGCCATTGCCATCGAAAATGCCCGCCTGTACGAGTCAGAGAAGGAATTCGCACGAGCAGCTACAGTCAAGCAGATGATCGTCACGCTTTCCCACTATATCATGAATCCCCTGACTGCCATCAACTTGAGTACGTATGAACTGACAGCCAGGCAGAATAGTGGGCAGATTGCATGCAACGACGGTACCATGAAACGTAACCTGCAGATGATCGAGATGAACATCAAAGAGATCGTGGCCGTCATCACGATTCTGCAGCAGTTGGCCTCACCAAAGAGCACTACCTACGTGGGTGATACAGAGATGATCGATATAGAGGATGAGGTCAAGGAACGGGTAGACAAGATCCGGGCAGAATATCCCGAATTAGAAACCATGCTCGCTTCTGGCAACCACTCGAAGGACTGAACCGCCCACCTGCGAGCCAACAATTCTCCCTCTCGGATGCCAGCGCGGTTCGACATCTGGCCCCAGATGTCAACCGACCTGTGCAGGGTACCCGGTGATTTCACGGATTTCTTCGTACAACGGTTTGAGCCGACCATACATCCGCTTGTAGACCTGGCGGTAGAGAGCATCGTAGATCTCGTGAGCGCCAGGATTCGGCTCAAATACCCTCCCCAGACGGGTCATTTCCCGCACAGCGGTATCAAAGTCAGGGTGCACCCCCAACCCAACTGCTGCATCGATCGCCGCCCCGAGTCCCGAAGCCTCGTACGTGTGAGGACGGGCGGTGGGCAAGCCAAAGATGTCTGCCGTCAGTTGCAGCGCAGCGTCGCTCTGCGAACCACCACCAGCCACCCGCAGTTCCGTGATCGGAATGCGGCTGCGGCGCTCAGTGCGCTCTTTACCCTCACGTAGGGCATAGGCCAAGCCCTCCAGAATCGCGCGGTAGAGGTGCGCCCGGGTATGCACATCTCCAAATCCGATGATGGCCCCTTTGGCCTCCGGTCCAGGCACCTTGATCCCTGGCGACCAGTAGGGAAGCAACGTCAATCCCATCGAGCCTGGTGGCACTTGGGTGACCAAGTCGTCGAACAGTTCCTCTGGCTCGACCCCCAACTCCTCGGCAATCCGTCGCTCGCGGTGAGCGAACTCTTTTTTGAACCAACTAACCATCCAGAAGCCACGGTGGATCTGAATCTCCAGGCTGTAGCAACCCGGGACAGCGGCAGGATAGGGTGGGATGAGTGGGATCACCTCAACATATTTCTTGTGCGTGGTGTTGACCGTGGCTGTCGTACCGTAGCTGAGACAGCCAACGTGGGGTTCCAGGCAGCCGGCCCCGATCACTTCACAGGCCTTGTCGGCGGCAGCGGCGACCAGGGGTAAGCCAGCAGGGATCCCAGTCGCTTCGGCAGCCTGGGGTGTGATCTCGCCCAACAGGCCCGCGGGGGGTACCAGCTCGGGCAAGATAGCCGGGTCCATCGGCACGGCCTGCCATTTCCAATCACGCGGCGACGCCCAGCCCAATCCCTTGTAGTCAAATGGCACGTAGCCCACCTGGCACCCCACAGAGTCCACGAACCGTCCGGTCAAACGGTGGGTCAGATAGCCCGACAAGAAAAGATACTTGTATGTCCTGTCCCAGATCCCGGGCTGGTGGGTGCGCAACCAGTTGGCTTCAGCTTCAGCCTGGAGGTAGGCTACCGTCTCTGTCATGCCCACTACCTTGAAGGCCAACCCCCACAAGCCTCCGACCGGCTTGAGGCCTTGGGTGCGGCGCTGGTCCAGCCATACGATGGCAGGGCGTAGTGGCTTCCCTTCCCGATCCACGTTGACCAAAGTCGAACGTTGGGTGGTCAACGACACACCGGCAATCGCCTCTTTGGAGATTTCCAACCTTTCCCAGAGCTGTTGGCAGGCTTGGCAGGTAGAGTCCCAGTAATAGTGGGGGTGCTGTTCCGCCCAGCCGGGCTGTTCCGAAAAGTAAGGATCCAGCATGACCTGCGACTTGGCGATCAGGTTGCCCCGGGGATCGAACAACAGCGCGCGCACGCTCTGGGTGCCGTTGTCGATGGCGAGGATATAGTCTCCGCCCATGCCTGCCTCCTATCATTGCGCGCTTTGGCGTCGCGCCGGCAGTGTTGTCAGATGAGAAACTGGGTCAAGGGCATGGAGAATGCCCTGCAACTGGCTTTCCCCAGCTATCGAGTATAGCACGCATCTGGGCAGATGTCAATGAGCGTTTCGCGCTCCAGGCCGTTTTGACTTCCACAACCGCCAGTACCAGACAGTCAGTGCCAGGGCCAGCGCTGCCAATCCCCCAGCCAGCACCGATCGCTTGACGACCTTGCGGCGGCGGGCCGGTCGCCAAGCCGCGCGCTCGGCCTGGGCTTTGGCCAACAGGGGATGCCAGTCCGGGATCTTTTTCCAGTCGGGCAAGCTGTAACAGGTCCGCCATAGGTTCAGGTAGGCCGCTTCCTCTGCCTCCCAACGGACGTCATCCCAGCCCAACTCCGGCTGGCAGATGGCGCGGACCTGGGATAGTAGGGCTTCGCCACCGCGAGGCAGCAGATGGCCAAGGCGTACGCGGCGAAGCAGCAGATCGTCCAGATGGACGACCCCTTCCGCCAGAGCTGCCCAGCGCAGCTCAGCCCAGAATGTCTGGGTGCCAGGAATCAGTTCCAGCTCTCCTGGCCGCGCCGCCGCGACCAGGGCTGGCGCATCGACCCCATAGCGACCCAGCAGGCGGCGCCGGGCTGCTTCGTCCAGAGACTCCGCACCCGGAAGATCCACCTGCACAGGGTTCAGAACTGGCACCTCGTCATCGAGCGGCGGCAGATCAGGCAAGCGATGGCGCACCGCCCTGATCGCGTCCAGGGCAATAAGGCGGAAGGTAGTGAGCTTGCCGCCAGTCACCGTCAGTAGACCATTTTCATCCCAGACGACATGGTCACGTGATTCCTGGGATGGGTCGGCCTTGCCCATGCCAATTACCGGCCTTACTCCAGCAAAGGTCGAAATCAGATCTTCCAAGCCCAAATGCAGCGAGGGGAACTGGGCTTCGACGGCAGCCATCAGGTATGCTACCTCCTCCGGGCCGATGCTTGGTTCGTCATCCAGAGGCTGATCGTGGTCTACGTCGGTGGTGCCCACCAGTGTGATCCCTTCCCAGGGAAAGATGAACACCGGACGGCGATCCACGGGGTGCAAGAAGCTTACGGCCTGTGCCACCGGCAGCCGCCAGGTAGGAAAGATGAGATGGCTGCCGCGCAAGGGCCGGATGCGAGGCTGCCCGCCTACTTGCTTCCGCAATCGATCCGCCCAGGCACCGGTGGCGTTGATCACCACCCGGCTAAAGACATCAACTGTACGTCCCGCGACCCGGTCCCGCAGCCGCACCCCCACGACGGGCGACGTATGCCTGGTGCCATCCCGCAATACCTCCTCAGCAACGGCATAGTTCAGGGCCAACGCGCAGCCTCTCGCCTGCGCGGCACCATCAGCCACAGCCTCACGGATGATGCGCAACACAAGCCGGGCATCGTCGGTTTGGGCATCACCGTAGCGAAAGCCGCCCTTTAGCTTTTCCCGTGTGATGTGTGGGGCGAGCATCTGAAAGTCCTCAGCGCTATAATGACGGTGACTCCACTGCAATGCCAGCAAGTCGTAAACCGACAAACCGGCACTGTAGGTCCATCGACCAGGCCGGTCACCTTCGTAGGTGGCCAGCAAAAAGCCTAGCGGATCGATGAGACCTGATCCCTCCTCCAGCAGCCGCTCCCGCTCGTGCACCGAAGCCCGCGTCAGACGGACCTGTCGCTCCTTCAGGTAGCGCAGGCCTCCGTGGACCAGTTTCGACGAACGGCTGGAAGTTCCCCAGCCAAAGTCCTGCTTCTCCACCAACAGAGTCCGCAGGCCCAGCCGTGTCGCCTCGCGCAGAATACCGGCACCGGTGATCCCCCCGCCGGCCACGACGATATCCCAGGGCTGGTCCAACTGGGACCAAATTCGATCTCGCCAATCTCCTCCCCACATGGTACATCCTCCATCGTTGGGCAAGAAGGAATCTTGCCCAATCCACTAGGCGAGCTTGCCCGGATTCATGATCCCTTCCGGATCAAAGCACGTGCACAGGCCGCGGATGGCCGCCATGCCCAAGGGGCCTTTTTCTTCCACCAGGTAGGGCAGATGGTCAGTGCCAATGCCATGCTGGTGGCTAATGGTACCGCCCTGCATCACGATAGCCCGGCTGGCTGCCGCTTTCAGAACCTCCCAGCGACGCAGTGTCTGGTCTGGATCAGGCGCGACCCGGTAGAGATAGGTGGTATAGATGCTAGAGCCGTAGGGGTAGAGGTGCGAAAGGTGCGTAAAGACGTGCACCCGCTCGCCTTGCTCTTCCAGGCCAGTGCGCAACGCCGACTCGATGGCTTGCACCATCGCCGGAATGCCGGCCCAGTCGGTGGCAGTCTCCAAGGTATCAATGGCGTAGCCCAGTTCCCAGAGGGTGTTGCGCAGGTAGGGTGTACGAAAGCGACTCTTGTGCCACTCGTTGCCAAAGGTTCGCCCTACGTGCACACCACCGTGCTGACTGGCGATGGCCAGCGCCTCTTTACGCGCCACTTTGACCAGCGCTTCGCGTCCGGCGAATCCGAGGAGCAACATGCACTTGTCCTCACCGATTCCCCGCAGCGAGAGCAGCCGCTCCAATGCACCGATGAGGCGCTCGCGACCGGCCAAAGCCAGCGTGGTCTGGGTCTCGACGGCTGTGCTGAGGCGAAGCATTGAGAGGGGTAGCCGGGCCTGCATGATCTCACGGACGGCCTCCCGGCCCCGATCAAAGTCGGGCAGAAAGGCAGCATGGAATGCTTCCTGCTCTGGCTGGGGCGCTACGCGGACGGTAACCTCGGTCAGAATGCCCAGACGTCCTTCTGAGCCCAGAACCACCTCCCGCAGATCGGGGCCGGCCGCCGACGCGGGAAATGGAGGCAACGCCAGGCTTCCGGCTGGCGCCTCCAAGTGTCCGCCAGCAAAGAGCTTTTCGATTCGGCCGTAACCCAGCGACTGTTGTCCACTGGATCGCGTCACAATCCACCCTCCCAGGGTAGAAAACTCGAAAGATTGGGGAAAGTGTCCCAGGGTACAGTCCCGCGCCCGGAGCTGGGCCTCCAGGTCAGGACCAGTAATGCCGGCACCAAAGGTTGCCAGATGGCTGGTCTCGTCAAAGTGGCGCAGGCGATTCAAGCGCCCCAGGTTCACGGTCAGGACGGGCCCATCGCCAGGCAAAGGATTGACGTGGCCAACCACGCTCGTCCCGCCGCCATAGGGAATCAGGGACGCACCTACCTCGCCAGCATAGTGGATCAGGTCGCGGACCTGGCTATCAGTCACGGGATGGGCCACACCATCGGGAAAGGCAGGGATCTGCCCACTGCGCACGGCGATCCAATCGGGCAGGCTCTGACCGCGCGCGTGACGGACCCGCGCGACTGGATCATCAGACACCAACTTGTGAGGCGGCAACCGGGAGGGCGGCACTGTGGCCACCACTTCCTCCAGCGTGGCGTCGCGCGGTGGCGTGCCAGGACCCACCAGGCCCTCCAGAAATTGCCTGGGACCCTCGTGCAGTGGATAGGGCACAGTGTCATCGCCCCAACCATTCCATCGTCTCATAGGAAACCTCCGAACTCGGCAGTGGAGCAGATCACTCGCTTGCTTTATGCCAGAAAAAGATGCTCTCTTGCATCACCTCACGGGTGACTCGCTCGGCCGCGATGGCGTCCTGGCGCTCAGCAGCCGCCAAGAGATCTGCGTAAAATGCCCTCGACGCCGCCCTCGCCTCAGGATGGGCGAAATACAGGCAGGCCATCTCTTCGTAAAAGCCGGAAAATCCGTTGAGGATCAACGTATAGACCGGATTGCCTGAGGCAACAGTCAGTGTATGGTGCAAACTCCAATCGAACGAGGCAAAGGCCTCGGAATCGTCATCCAGATCTGACTGGTCCGCCAGACAGGTAGCTACAGTATCCGGCGCGTTTTCTACAGCGGCCCGGGTGTAGACCGGGGCCAAGGCCAGCCGCACCTCTAGCAGGTTGGGGACAAAGTCCGGCGGAAGCTGCGGGCTGTAGCGCACCAGGGCCCCTAGCACACTCAGGCCACCATCCCGCCAATAATCCCGGACCTGGGTAGGCTTGCCCTGCTGGATGGTGAGCCAGCCTTCGCAGGCCAGACGCTGCAACGTTTCTCGCAGAGTAGGACGGGTAACACCCAGTTGAGCTGCCAGGTCACGCTCCCCTGGCAAGGTTGAACCAGGGGGATAGGTGCCTTCCAGAATGGCAGTCACCAGCGCCTGTTCTGCATAGGCCGCCGGACGTTTAGGTGCTACCCAATCGGCCATGGGATCCTCCTACTGCAACGTACTCACTGGTCAGTGGTCTTACCAGTCGATCTCAGTATAATGAGTTTGGGCCCAGGTGTCAAGTAGAGTATCTACGGCGACAAACCCAGCATGACTGTACCAAATCGTATGGATGAAGCTAGAACAGATGCACAAGGCACATACAACACGAACAGTACCATACCCTAGTACCTGCGTCCTATCCAGGTATGACCATGGTCCTATGGACACTCGTTCCGCTTTCTGCTATAATGCCATCTACGACGACCTCCTTTGCGTTCACTATGGCCCTAAAACACCAAGAAAACGGGCAAAATGACTGAAAAAAGGACTACGACCACTATCCTTCACGTGGAAGACAATCCTGACAGTCGGCTGTTGGTCCGGCGAGTTTTGGAAGCGGAAGACTATCGCGTAATCGAGGCTGGAGAGGCTCTCGTGGGCATCGAGATAGCCAAGACGCAACGCCCGGATCTGATCCTGATGGACATCTGCCTCCCAGGAATGGATGGTCTTGAAGCCACCACCCGCTTGCGGGAGATTGAGGGTTTTGAGAGTATCCCGATCCTTGCTGTGACAGCCTATGTCTTGAAAGACGACCGGGAAAAGGCCCTGCAGGCCGGTTGTTCGGGCTATATCAAAAAGCCGATCGACGTGGACAGATTGCCCGCCGAGATCGCCTCGTTCTTGCAGCAATAACCAGCCCTCCTTTGGCCCTGCCTTTGGCATCGACTCCCCACGGAGAAAAGGAACGGGCAGCACAATGGCGGTTAACTTGAACAACACCTACGTTCTGATCGTGGAGGATAATACGCGCAATTATGCTCTACTGGCCCGGTTGTTGTCGTTTATGGGCGTCAAAAAGACCGAATGGAAGCGTTCCGGATGGCAGGTCCTGGAATTTGCACAGGATACGATGCCCAGGCTGGATCTGATACTCCTGGACATCCACCTTCCAGAAGAAGATGGATACAAAGTCTTGACCCGCATCCGGGAGGATGATCATTTTCGGGATACGCGGATCGTGGCGATCACCGCCGACATTACCTCTGAGAACCTGGCCCGTGCCCAGACCGCCGGTTTCGATGGTTTCCTGGCCAAACCCATCGACGTAGACCAATTTCCTGACCAGATCCAGCGTATCCTCGAAGGGGAAACCATTTGGGACCTTGGCTAGGAAGTTGAATGTGCAGCACACACTGGATTCGGCGAGGGCAGATGGCCCTTCGATCAAAACATCGTTCAGATCCACCCCTACCCTCGGGATGCGGGGAGGGTTGGGTAAGACCCTGCTGATCGCCTTTTTGCTCCTGGCCATCATCCCCCTGGCCCTGCTTGCCTTTCTCACCTACAACCAGATCCAACGCGACACATCGCGGAAACTCGTCGCCTCCCTGGAAACCATGGTGGCACTGAAAGAGGCCCACCTGGTTGATTGGGTGGAGAGCCACGAACGCGAACTTGGCCTGCTGGCGGATGCCCTGGCTGTGGACGCCGACCCGGCGGCCCGGCTTGTACAGTTGCGCCCATCGGACTCGACAATAGCCGACCTCATCTTGGTGGATCGAGCCAGCGGTAAGCTGATCGCCAGCACCGTTCCCGGCGGTTTGGAACCAGAAGTATTGGAGCGGCTAACGATTAACGAGCAGAGATTGATGATCGAACCAGCATCCGAAGCAGGCGGACAGCCCCTTCTGGCGATCAGCCACGATGGGCAGGACCGGCGACTCATTGGTCTTTTTCCCTGGGATAGCCTGGAGCAAATCATCGCCGGGCCCGACAACCCCACCAACGGTGTCGGCACCTACCTGATTACAGACGATGCCCTGATGATCTCTGCTGAGGAGCTTGGCCAACTGTCTCCCAGCGAGCAGTTGGCCATCTCTCAGGCGATGAACCGCCAAAACAGGGCTGGCGCGTACACCAACCTGCACGGCACACCTGTGTTTGGCGCCTACCATCGGAGCCCAGAGCTGGAGATGACGTTGCTCATGGAGCAGTCCCAAACCCAGGCCCTGAAGACGGGCAACACACTGACAGCGGTCGTCGTGGCGGCGACCCTGGCCGTGGCTCTCATCACCGCAGCCATCGCGGCCGTCGTCACCCGGCGCATCACCCGCCCCATCGTTCAGCTCACCGAAACTGCGGCGTGGATGGCGCGGGGCGATCTGAATCAACGGGTCGCCGTGGCGCGCAGGGACGAGATTGGCGTGCTGGCCCGAGCGTTCAATCGTATGGCAGCCGACCTGCGTGTACTCTATGAGAATCTCGAGTCCAAGGTGGAGGAGCGGACACAGCAGTTGAGAGAGGCAAACGAGCGCATCCACCATCACGCGATGCAGCTTGCCCTGAGCGCCGAAGTGGCCCGCGTGATCTCCTCCATCCGCGAGATGGAAGAGCTGCTGACCACCGTGGCGCAGTTGATCGGAAACGCATTCGAGTTGCAGCATGTATCCATCTACCTATTCGATGACAGTGGTGACTGGCTTGAGTGGCAGGCCGGCAGTGATGCTTCCCATCCCCAGACCGAACGACAAAAAGTCGGCAGCGCATCCCTGGTCGGTCAGGTGGCGTCCGATGGTCGCCAGCGGGTAATTCGGGCATCCGAACCCCACACCGCTGAGGGTCCAGACCCGGATCAGATACCCCTGCCTTTTGCGACATGCGAGATGGCGATCCCGCTGCGCATTCGTGACCAGTGGCTGGGCGTACTCGACCTGAGGAGCACCCGGCACGACGCCTTTGACGAGGACGACCAGATGGTCTACGAATCCCTGGCAGACCAGATCAGCGTCGCCATCGAGAATGCCCGAGCCTACACCGTGGAGCGGGAGACGGTCAGAAAGCTGAAGGAATTAGATCGGATCCAGGCCCAATTCCTGACCCACATGTCCCATGCACTACGCACCCCACTGACCTCAATCATCGGTTTTTCGCAGGTGATGCTCAGAGAGTTGGACGGTCCCCTCACCGACGCGCAGCGCACAGACCTGATCACCATCCTTGAGAGCGGCCGGCAATTGCTGGGATTGCTCAAGGATATGTTGGAGCTGACCCAACTTGAACTGGGCACTGCGCCCTTTGCACCGGGCGAGGTGGACCTGGCTGAGATCATCGAGGGTGTCATGGCCACGGCCCGGGCACTGGCGCGCGACAAACCGGTCGTATTGCACGAGGATATGCCCCAGGATCTACCCACCCTGTACACAGATGGCCAGCGAGTGCGCCAGGTCATCCTTGCCCTGTTGTCCAACGCAGTCAAGTTTACCGAGGAGGGAACCATCTGTCTGCGCGTTACACCCCACGATGATCATGTTACCATCAGCGTGAGCGACACGGGGGTGGTGCTCTCCCAGGCGGAACAGGCCCGGCTCTTCTCCGATGCACCCTACGCTGATGACGGCCAGGGAAACCTGCATGGCTTTGGCCCGGCTATCAGCAAGCGGGCCGTCGAAAGACTGGGAGGCCAGGTCTGGATCAGGAGCGAGGAAGGGATTGGTTCGACGCTTACCTTCACCTTGCCATTGAGGTTGGTGGAGGGGGAATCGATCTATGGAGCGATGAGGAATGTGGAACAAGCATAGTGCGACCTTGCGCTATACAGCCTTTGGCGTGATGTTTGGGTTGCTGTTTCCTTTGTTCGCCACTCTCGGGGACGTCTTTGTACGGGAACTGCCCCTGACACTTGAGAGCCTCGGCCAAGTCCAGATGAACAACCCCCTCCACTGGATGATAGATACAGCGCCCCTTTTCCTGGGCCTCTTTGCCAACCTAGCCGGCAGGCGACAGGATCAGCTCACCCGTCTGAACCAGGAACTGGCGCAAGAGGCCCAAGAACACAGACAGGCGCTACGCCAACTCCAAACCGTTCGAGCAGACATGTCACAACAAATGGTGGAGCAAAGAGCGGACCTGACCACCGCCATCGAAGTGGGCCGGGTGGCAGTATCTATTCTTGAACTTGAAACGCTAGCTCGCGAGGTGGTCGACCTGGTTCGGGAGCGGTTCGACCTCTACTACACGGGCCTTTTTTTGCTGGACGATCCAGGCGAGTACGCCGTGTTGGAAGCCGGTACGGGTGAAGCAGGCCGTACCATGAAAGAGCGAGGCCACAAGCTGGAGATTGGTGGCCGGTCGATGGTAGGTGCAGCCTGTGCCCAGCGCCGGGCCCGCATTGCGTTGGACGTAGGCGAAGAACCGGTGCGCTTCGACAACCCCCTCTTGCCCGACACCCGGTCGGAGTTGGCACTGCCACTGGTGGTCGGCGCTCGGGTGCTGGGTGCCCTGAATGTGCAATCCACTCAAGCGGCCGCCTTTTCCGAGAAGGAAATTGCCGTGCTGCAGTTGGTGGCCAACCAGGTGGCCGTAGCGGTGGACAATGCCCGCAAGTTTTCGGATGAGGCAGCACTCCTGGAGGCAACCAGCCCGCTGTTTCGCGTTAGCCGCCGTCTGGTCACAGCGGCGACGACAGACGAGATCATCCAGACAATTCTGGACTCGATCGCAGGGACCGAGGCCGATGGGTGCGCCGTGGCCACCTTCGACCTTTCACCCGAGGGAGAGACAGAGACCATCACGTTTCTGGGCGCGTGGAATCGCTGGGGCGTCTCCCGTTTCCCCACCGGCGTGCCCCTGCCCCCAAACACGATCTTTCCAGTAGAGATGGCAAGGGACTTTTTGGTCGTCGAGAATGCAGCCCAGGATACGCGTCTGCCTGAGCCCACCCGGCAGTTCCTGTCCCGGGCTGGCCTGTCGGCTTTGGTCAACATCCCCCTTCGTAGGGGTGATCAAGGTATCGGTTTCATCATCATCGAGCGTGCCAAGGCAGGTTCTTTCTCGCAGGTGGCGCTCCAACTCTACAAAGCTCTGACCGATCAGGCATCGGTCGCCCTGGAGCGTGCCCGCCTGCTGGAAGCGGCACAGCGCCGCGCCGCCCGCGAGCGGTTGACCCGCCAAATAACCGACAACATCCGGGCCGCGGTCACCATCGAGAGTGCCATCCAGCAGGCTCTCCGAGAGATGGGTCGTGCGCTCGGAGCCTCCGAGGTGGTCGCGCGCATAGGCACTGAGGAGCAGCTGTTTTCCGAGCGGGGAGGAAGCTTTCATGAGTAACGAGCCCCACCTGATACCGCAGTACGCCGAGCAGGAAAAGCTCCAGCAGACCAGGTTGCTGCATATCATTCTGTTCGTCACCATCGGGGCAACGGCTGTGGCCCTGTTGCTCTATGCAATGTTGTACCTGTGGGTCCCCGGATTTCCGACCCAATACCTGGTTCCCCTGGTGGGATGTTACATAGCATTGAATCTTCTCGCCTTGGGGTTCCTGCGGCGGGGTCACAAATCCCTGGCAGCGAGTCTGTATTTCGCCGCTACCACTGCGACGTTGCTCGGCATCGTCTCCTTCATCGACGGCATTACGGGACCGACAGCACCAGCGCTGATCCTTTTGCCCCTGATCGCAGCCTTGCTCGCAGGGCATGCTCCGGCAGTCCGGATAGCCATCGGCGTCATCCTGGCCTATCTGGTGGTGGTTGGCCTCCAGGTGATGGACGTACTGCAACCCTGGGCCATACCCGAGCCGGCGTTACAGGTGATGCATCCTGTGCTCCTTGTTTTTGTGCTCACCATCGCGACCTTTTTGGTGACCACCTCCGTGCGCCGGATGCAACAGGCATTGAGAGCATCACAACAGCGGGGACAGGAGTTGGCAAAGGCCAACCGCCAGATCAGGCAAGCCGCCCAAGTCGAGCGCAAGGCCCGCGAGCGAGAGGAGCAGATTGCCGCACAACTCCGGCAGACGGTGTGGGAGTACTCTGCCTTCCTGGAACAGGTGTCCGCTGGAGATTATGATGCCAGGCTAAGGCTGGAGGCGGCCGACGAAACACAGGAAATACCGGAGGACCTGCTAATCCTGGGCCAGCACCTCAATGCCACCGTGGAAACATTGGTGCTGGCTTTGGCGGACCTGCAGGCCGTTCAGCAGCGTTACGTGCGCCAGGCCCTGGATGCCTATGCGTCCGGCGCTGTCCAGCGTGGGTTTCGCTACCGTGCACCTGCAACGGAACCGGGAACCAGGTGGGGACAGGGATTAGGACGGGGCACAGAGGTACAGATGGACAACGACGCCTGGTTACCATCTATGACCGAGGCCGTACGGGTGAAAGATGTGACTATCAACGGGCCTGAAATGGCGCTACCCGTCATCCTACGCGGCGAGACTATCGGCGCTATCGGTGTGTGTCGGGAAGGTGACACTGGTTGGAAGGAAGAAGACCTGGCTCTGGCCGAAGCCATCAGTCTCCAACTCGCCCAAACCATCGAGGATATACGACTTCTGGAAGAAACAGCACGCCACGCTGCCCGCGAGCAGTTGCTGGGCCAGGTCACCACTCGCCTGCGCGAGACGCTGGACGTCGAGACAGTACTCCGAACGGCCGCCGAGGAAGCGAGACTTGCATTGGGGTTGCCCGAAGTGGTGGTCCGGCTGCGGAGTCGCAGCAATGGATCGTCACCTGACCAGGCACAGGATCAGATCCGACGAGTGCGCACATGACACGCCACACACAAGCCGGAGGAAGTCATGCCTGAAGAAGACGATAGAGACATGCCAAGCCACAGAGACCGGTCAGAGAGGGGGAAGAACACCAGACGGTGGTCGACACGCCTCTTCCGCGTTCGGTATATCCGCACCCGGCTACTGATCGCCTTCACAGTAGTGGCCTTGCTGCCGGTCTTTATCCTGGTCGTCGGTTTGGCCATTGGCAGCCTGCAGGGGGTCCGGCAGAGCACTACAGGCCAGTTGGAAGCAGTGGCTGTCCTGAAAGAGGGAGAGATCAACGAGTGGCTGGACAACCTATTGATCGAACTCGAAATTATCCTATCGGAACCGCAGGTGCAGGCTCATGAGAAGGTATTGATGTCTGCTATACCCGGCTCGGACGAGTACCAGACGGCCCAACAGAAGCTGGTCGGCCGCCTACAGCAGATACTTGAGCAAACAGGGCGGTTCGACGAGCTGTTCCTGCTGGATCTTGCCGGAAAGGTCGTCCTCTCCACCGACCCCACCCAGGAGGGTCGGGCTCGCGGCAACCGACCCTATTTCCGGCAGGGCCTCGAAGGACCTTTCATCCAGTCACCATATTATTCTCCAACGGACATGCGCACCTTCCTCCACGTCTCCCATCCTTTCATGAATGAACAGGGAGAACCAATGGCTGTTCTAGTCGGCCACGCTAACCTGGATCATATGTACGGGATTCTGGCTCAGGGGGCTGGCTTGGGCCAGACCGAGGAGACCTACCTGGTAGGAATCAGTGGCACGCTGCTGACCCCCACCCGCAATGGCAAGCTCCATCTATGGGTGAACAGTGAAGGCATCGGAACGGCGCTCGGTCAGCAGGGCGTCGGCTCTGGTTTGTACCAGAATTACGACTGGGTACCGGTGGTAGGTGCCTACCGTTGGCTGCCCAAGCTCAAGGCTGCACTTCTGGCCGAGCAACAACAGGTCGAAGCCTTTGGCTCTATCCTTACCATGTTGGGCATCGCAGCGGCATCAGTCCTGGTTGGCGCCCTGGCCGCCGTGGGGGCCTCGTTATGGCTTAGCCGGAACATCGCCATGCCGCTGACTGACCTGGCAGAGACTGCCACCCAGATTGCGGCCGGCGACTTGGACCAGAATGCCCGGGTAGAAAGGGAGGACGAGATTGGTACGCTGGCCCAAGCGTTCAATAGCATGAAGGGCCAGCTACGAGACCTGATCGCCGGCCTGGAGCAGCGCGTGACCGACCGCACTCGGGAGCTGGAGCGCCGCTCGCATTACCTGGAGGCTTCAGCGCAGGTGAGCCATGCCTCGGCTTCGATACTCGAGACACAGCCGTTGATGCAGCAGGTTGTGGAATTGATCCGGGAACAGTTCGGTCTTTACTACGTAGGCTTATTCCTTGTCGAGCAAGCCGGTGGGGGCATCGGCGACGACTGGGCCGTGTTGCGCGCCGGCACCGGGGGGGCTGGACAAGCAATGATGGCCCGCGGTCACCGGCACAAGATTGGGCAGGGCATGATCGGTTGGAGCATCGCCCACGCCGAACCTCGAATCGCGCTGGAAGCTGAAGAGGACGTTGTACGCCTCGCGAGTCCAGAATTGCCTGATACCCGCTCTGAAGCTGCGCTGCCACTGCGCTCTCGCGGCCAGGTGCTCGGCGCCCTGACCGTACAGCACACCGAGCCAGGTGCCTTCGACCAGGACACGCTGGTGGTGCTACAGATCATGGCCGACCAGGTAGCGGTGGCCCTGGACAACGCCCGCCTGTTCGCGGAACACCAACAGGCCCTGGTAGCAGCGCAACGCGCCTATGGTGAACTGAGCCGCACAGCCTGGCTGGAAATACTACACACCCGGCCGGACCTGGGAATCCGCAGCGACCAGCGCGGCGTCACCAGTGCTAGCGACATCTGGCGACCGGAGATGGAGCAGGCTTTGGACATGGGGCACACGATCCGCGGCAACGGTGGAGATAATGATGGACGGCGAGTGCTGGCAGTGCCGATCACGGTTCGCGGCCAAGTCATCGGCGTTTTGGACACCTACAAGCCAGCGCAGGGCTCCGACTGGGCAGAGGAGGAGGTGAACCTACTGGAGGCCATTGCCGACCAGGTGGGCGAGGCGCTGGAAAGTGCCCGGCTCTACCAGGAAACGCAACGTCGCGCCGCCCGCGAGCAGGCCATCCGCCACGTAACCGAGCGGATGCGCCGTAGCGTGGACGTAGAATCGATCCTGCAGAACACGGTGGCCGAACTGGCCAAAGCCCTGGGTGCCCCCCGGGCCTACATCCGCCTGGGTACAGAAGCCGAATTGCAGCCCAGTGCCGAGATGCATCTCGAACCATCGGGCGAGATGGCTCCTACAAGCACGCCAGGAGACGAATAGACCCCGTGCATTCCAGAGCAATAGGATCTCGATCATGAGCGCAACCATTGCCATCAGCAGTCAAAAGGGGGGGGTAGCAAAAACCACCACCTGCCTTTCCCTTGGTGCCGCTTTGGCCGAAATGGGACACAGCGTTTTGCTCATAGACTTGGACCCCCACGCCAACCTCACTCTCTCATTAGGCCTGCATCCAAAACAACAACGCCGCACCGTATTAGACACCTTGATGGGCACCAGCTCGCTGGTAGGAGTCAGCCAAGCAACCGGTGTCTTTGCCCTTGACATTGTACCGGCCAGCTATGAGTTGACCCTGGTAGACAAGGTCTTCTACGGATTGCCAGGATACCAATTCCGGCTCAAGAAAGCACTCGATAGGATCTTCCAGGATATGTACGACTATGTCCTGCTGGACTGCCCTCCCTCGCTGGCGCCCCTCACACTCAATGCACTCACGGCCGCCGACCTGCTTATCATCCCTGTACAGTGCGAGTTCTACGCGGCCCATTCTCTGCACCAGACAATGCAGTTGGCAGATCAGATGCGCGAACAGGTCAATGATGAACTGGACTACCGGGTGCTGATAACGATGTATGATCAGCGCAACAAGATCAGTCAGATGATACTGGAACAGATGCAAAGTAGGTTGAAGAGTGTACTCTTCAAAACCATCATCCAGGTAGACACCAAACTGAGGGAAAGTCCGGCATTGGGCCAACCAATCACCTGCTATGCACCCAAGACCCGTGGTGCCCAGCAGCATAGGGCTCTTGCCCATGAGCTAAGGAGCCCAGAGATCGTCCAACTGCTTCAGAAGCATAAAGATACAACGAAGCGAGAGGAATCATGACTGACGAGAGTTTGAAACGCCTGCTAGAGGGTCTCTTCACTGATGAACCTACAGAGGCAAGTACCAAACTAACGAGTGTTGCCAAGTCGCATGACATACACGCGCTGGACAAGCTAAGGGCCGGCTTCCGCATGGTCGCCCGGCTCGCCCATGCGACCTGCTCTACCTTTAACTTGGGTGAACTCTTGCCACAGGCAGTCGAACTTGTCCGCAGCGAGTCTGGCTACTATTATGTGGGTGTCTTTTTGGTGGACAGGAATCACAAATGGGCCGTACTCCAGGCAGGTACAGGAGAAGCTGGCCGGCAGATGGTAGAACAAAGGCATCGGCTCGAAATCAGCGGCAACTCGACTGTCGGTTGGTGCATAGCCAATGGGCAAGTGCTTACTGCCTCAGATGTGAGAGAAAAAGGTTTCCACCTTGCCAGTGCCCTTCTGCCGGACACCCGCTCAGAGTTGGCGCTTCCTCTCCTGTCCCGAGGCCGGGTCATTGGCGCGATGACCATTCATGCTACGGAACCAGACGCTTTCTCTGAGGAGGACTTTACCATCCTCCAGACCGTGGCTGACCAACTGGCCAACGCCATCGAAACCACCCATAGGTTCGAGGAAATCCAAGCTTCCCAGAAGCAGGTCCAGCGCCTGGCAGAAATGCTCAGCAAAATCATCGATGCCTCTCCCGGATGGATCTTTGTCAAGGACCGGCAGCATCGCTTCCGTATGGTCAACCGCAGCTATGCCGAGGCATTTGGGCTCCAGCCGGAGGACTTTGTCGGCAAGGACGACTTGGAGATGGGCTGGCCCGAGGAGCTCGTCAAAGGCAACGCGGCAAACGGCATCCAGGGTATCTGGACCGATGACCAAGAGGTCTTGGACAGCAACCAGCCCAGGTTTGAATCCCAGGAATGGGTGCAGGTTGGAGACGAGCGTCGCATGTTCGCCACGACCAGAGTGCCCCTGCACGATACTTCAGGTGCTGTATGGGGTTTGGCAGGCTTTGCCCGTGACGTGACCGAGCAACTGCAACTCGAAGGCATGCAAAGCGCCCGTGTGAAGGAACTCGACTGTCTGAACGACATCGGGCGCAAGACCGAAGAGAACCCGCCGGTACCCGCGTTCCTGGATTGGGTCTCCGATCGTATCCCCTCGGCCATGCAGCATCCGGACCTGTGCAAAGTGGCGATCGAGCTCGAAGGCAGAGTCCACGGCACAGCCGAGGCAGTGGACATGGCGAACCAGATGGTGGCCACCCTGCGCATTGGCGGCGAGGCGATAGGCAAGATCTATGTCGCGTACCGCGAGGAGCGCTGCTTTCTGGACGACGAAAGCGTCCTGCTTGGCGAGATCGGCCGGCGTGTGAGCAGCTACATTGAGAGCCAGCGACTGGCTGAGCTGGCCCAACATCGCACGGTCTGGCTCCAGACCGCTGCCGACGTCTCCCGTGCGGCTGGCACCATCTTGGACCCAGACACACTGGCACAGCAGGTGGTCGAACTGATCCGCGATCGCTTCGACCTCTACTATGCTGGCCTCTTCCTGGTAGATACACAGGGCAACGGGTCTGGCGAGCCCGGCCACTGGGCGGTCCTGCGCGTCGGTACAGGCGAAGCTGGCCGCCAGATGGTGGAACAGGGCCACAAGTTGGAGATTGGGGGGCAATCGATGATCGGCCAGTGTTTGGCCAGCCTGCAACCCTGCGTCGCCATGGATGTGGGCGAGGAGGCTGTACGCTTTGACAATCCCATGCTACCAGATACTCGCACCGAGCTGGCGCTCCCCCTAATCAGTCGCGGCCGTTCCCTGGGAGCGCTGACCATCCAGAGCAGCATACCAACGGCTTTCTCTGAGGAGGACATCTCTATCCTCCGGAACATGGCCGACCACTTGGCCGGCACCATCGACAATGCAAACCTGATCGCACAAGCCCAGGCCCGCGCCCACCGTGAGCAGGTCCTCCGCGAGATCACAGCCCGGGTGCGCGGTTTCACCGACCCCGATACGGTGGTACGGACCGCCGTGCGCGAGTTGGGGACCGTCCTGGGACGTCCCACGTTCATCCGCCTGGGCAGCGTCGAGGAATTGTCACAGCCACCTGCCACACAGCAAGGAGAAGAAAGGCAACAATGACGAGGATCACCTGTCCTGAGGCAGCCTCCGAGATCTGGGAAAACGGACTGGACTCACTTGTCGCGGGACAGCGTTGCAGGGTGATATCCTGCTTCTCCCAAAGCGATAGCGAGGGAAGCCTGTCGAAGGATCTCACCCTGAGCCTTTCAAAGGACAGCGGGAGGCGAGTCGTATGCACCAACTCGCATTGTACATACAGGACAATCTAGACCCCCTGGTTGCAGAATACGGTCAGCACCTTCGGGCGCTTGGCGGATACAGCGAGATGCCTGAACAGGTCCGCCTTGAGTGGGCACGAGATGCCCTGCAATTCGTAGCAACCAGCCTGCAGACCAGGGACCACAAGCTGCGCACCCAATCCGTTGAGGCCATCGCCACTGAGTGGCAGGCGCAGGGACTTGACCTCCAATCGGTGGAGCAGGCCTTGACCTCGTTGGGCGAGACCCTTGAATCCCGATCCTCCACGATCAAAGAGGCCAACTTGCTATGGCGCACCATAGCCAAGGCCCAAGTCGTCCTATCCCGCAGGGTTGTGGAAGAACTTCGGGCGACCAGCAAAGCGCTCCAGGCTGAGAAAGATCGGAGCGATGCCCTATTGGCAGGCACTACAGAGATCAACGAGCTGATAGACCTGCAGCAAACGCTCCAAGAATCGCTTGAGCGTCGCGCCCGCCAGGTGCAGACCAGCACCGAGGTGGCCCAGGAGATCGCTGCCGCCCCTGCCCTGGACAACCTGTACCAGCGCGTCGTCACCCTCGTAAAAGAACGATTCGGCTATTACCATGCTCAACTGTTCCTCCTCAACGAAGAGGAAGCCAAGCTACAAACGGTGGCAGGGTATGGACAGGTCGGCAGGACGCTTCAAGCAAATGGACACTTTATCCCCATGGGCAAGGGGGTTGTCGGTCGGGCTGGCGCCAGTGGCAAGCCACTGCTGTCATCCGACGTGAGCCAGGATCCGGAGTGGCTCTACCACCCCCTGTTGCCTGACACAAGGGGTGAATTGGCCGTGCCGGTAACGCTGCGCGATCAGGTGCTGGGTGTACTCGACGTTCAGAGCGACGTAGCGAACGCATTGAACAAAGAGGATCAACTCCTTCTGGAAGGCCTCAGCGGCCAGATTGCCATTGCCATCGAATCCACCCGTCTGCGCCAGGAAGCAAAAGAGCGGTTGCACGAGCTAGAGCATCTCACCCGTGCCATGAGCCGCGAGGGATGGGAGGCCTTCCGGCGCGAGCGCCGGTCCATTGGCTACCTTTGCGACCAAGCCAACCTCCTCCCCGCCGATGACCTATGGCTGCCAGAGATTGGGCTGGCCACGGAGCGACAGGACCTGGTTCCTTCGAGTGCCAACGGTGGGAGGGCGGCTGTGGCCCCCCTATCGGTGCGCGGCGGCGAATTCATCGGCGTGCTGGGGGTCCAGGACAATCCCCAGTTCCCCTTGTCAGAGGAGGAATTGGCACTGGTGGAATCGGTCTCGCAGCAAGTGGCCCAGTCCTTGGAGAACGCCCGGCTCTTCGAGGAGACTCGGCAGCGCCTGCAGCACCTGACGACGCTTTCCAACGTCGGCCAGGCATTGGCGGGGGCACCGCTCCAGCCGGCAGAGATCGCCGACATCGTGGCCCGCCAGTTTTTTACTGTACTTGAGGTCCCGGAAGTTTCGGTCTCACTAGCAGACCCTGCAAACGAAGACCTGATGCATGTCCTGGCCGATGTGCAGAGCGCTCAGATGGCGGCGGAATCGCCCAACCTCATGAAGGCTTTCCGCCTGTCAGACTTTCCCGCCACTGCCCACGTAATGGAAACTCTGCGCCCACTGGTGGTACACGCCACCGATGCGGACGCCGACCCGGCAGAACTGGCCTACATGGAGGAGTATGGCACCCAGACACTGGGCATCCTACCCCTGGCCGTCAAAGGACAGGCCTTTGGTGTCATCGAGTTGGAGACGGGCCAACAGGAGCGCCACTTCACACCCGAGGAACTCAGCCTGGCGATGACGTTGGCCAACCAGGCAGCCATTGCCCTCGAAAACGCCCGTCTCTTTGAAGAGACAAGAGCACGTGCAGATGATCAGGCAACCCTGCGCCGCATCACGGAGACGGTAAGTCGCTCCCTGGATCTCGGAGAGTTGTTAGACGCGACCCTGAAAACTGTACTCTCTGCGCTGGACTTGGATGCCGGCCTGGTCAGCCTGCTCGACAAGACCACGGGTCAGCTCTACCTGGCGTCCCAGAAGGATGTGCCGGAGCCGATGGTCCAAAAGCTCCAAGAGGATGGATTGGCCGGCACACTATGCGATTATGTCTTGCAAACGGGCGAGACGATTGCCATCGCCGACGTGCGGCAAGGGTCTCCCGTGGATGTCAATGGGGTGATCCAGCAGGGCCTGCTCACTTATGCTGGTACCCCGCTGAACTACAAAGATGAACGCATCGGGACGTTTTGCTTCTTCAATCACTCTGTGCGGGAGATGGACAACCGCGAGGTGGCTCTGTTGGAGGCCGTTGGCGAACAGGTGGCCGTCGGCGTGGCCAACGCCCGCCTGTTTGATGAAGCCCAGAGACGGGCCGAGGAGTTGGACGTCCTGAACGAGTTGGGGCGAGCCCTCACGGCCCGCCTAACGGTGGACGAGGTGTTGGAAGAAGCCTACCGCCAGGCCTCCCGGCTCGTGGATACCACCAACTTTTACGTGGGGCTCTATGACAAGGACAAAGAAGAGATCAGGTTCCCGCTGAATATCACCCAATCCGAGATCGATCGCCAGATCCAATCCATCTCCGCCAATCAGGGTCTCACCGGCTATGTCATCCACCATCGCACCAGGCTACTCATCAAGGAAAATGTTGGCGCACACCAGGAGAGATTGGGAATCCCGATGGTCGGCGAGGAATCACAGTCCTGGATGGGCGTCCCCCTGATGGTAGGTGAGCGAGTGCTAGGCGCCATGGCTGTCCAAAGCCACACGACCCCACGCCTGTACGATGAGCACGACCTCGAATTGATGAGCGCCATCGGCGCTGCAGTAGCCAACGCCCTGCAGAACGCCTTCCTGTTCGAGCAAATCCAGCAGACCGCCCAAACCCTGGCCGAAGAGCGGGCCATGATGCAGGACACTCTGAACGAGCTGGAGCGCGTGACCCAGGCCATGAGCCACCAAGGATGGGAGGCTGTCCGCCGCAAGGCCGGGGCCATCGGCTATCGTTTCAATCAGGGTGGCGACCTGGACGCACAGCGGAGCGACGTGGTGCCAGCGCACGACCTGTGGCAGCCAGAGATCGGATTGGCCGCGCAACAGCAAACGCCCATAGCGCCGAATGAGAGCGACAAGCCTGTGGCCGTAGCGCCCCTGTCTGTACGCGGTGGCGAGTTGATCGGCGTCGTGGGTGTCCAGGACGACCCGGAGAACCCCCTGTCTCGGGACGAACTCGCCCTCGTAGAAGAGCTCTCGCAGGAACTCGGCCGAGCCCTTGAGAGCGCACGCCTGTTTGATGAATCACAGGCCCGTGCTAGGGAACAGGCCATACTCAACGAGTTGGGCCAAGCCCTGGCCGCCAGCCAGGGTGAGGAGAGCGTGCTTTGGGAGACCTACCAGGGCATCTCCCGGTTGATGGGGGCGGAAAACTGTTACATCATGATCTACGACCCGGATGCGCACGAGGTCAGCCTGGCCATGACAGTGATTGACGGGGAAGTGGCAACGCCCCGTACGGTCCAGCCCGTGGAGGAACTGGGACTGACCGAGCACTTGATCACCAATAGGCAACCGCTGCTGATCCCCAACCGGGTAAGCGAACGCGTGGCAGAGTTAGGGTTGGCCTCAATTCCGCTCAGCCCGGGCAGGAGCTCTGTGTCCTGGCTTGGCGTGCCCATGATGATCGGCGACCGGGTGCTAGGAACTATCGTCATCCTCAGCTATACGACCCCTGGCGCGTACGACGAACACAGCCAAGATCTGTTGAGCGCCGTAGCCAACCAGACGGCTCTGGCCCTGGAAAACGTCCGGTTACTGGCCAGCACTCAGGCTGCCCTGGCCGAGGTGCAGGCTACACACCGCACCTATCTGCGGCGCTCGTGGCAGGAACACCTGCACCAGAGAGAGATACTCCAGCGATGTGGATTCCTGTATGACGGTACCCAGAGCGGGCAAGCGGGGGATCTGACCTTGATGCCGGATCTATGGCGGCCAGAGATGGAGCAAGCCCTGAGTGCAAAAGGACCAAACCTGATAGAAAGCGAGGATGAGGAAGCTCGGGCCGGTCTGGCCGTGCCCATTACCCTGCGCGGCCAGACCCTGGGCGTGCTCGGTGTTGAGGACCCGGCGCGCCAATGGACGGAGGATGATGCAGCCCTAATCGAGGCCGTAAGCGAGCAACTAGCCCAGACGCTGGAGAGCGCCCGCCTGTATGCCGACACGCAACGTCGAGCCGAGCAGATGGCCACCCTCAACCGCATCGGTCTCGACCTCACTGCCGGCTTGGAGCTCCAGCGGGTGCTCGAGAGTCTCTACGAGCAATGCCGGCAGGTGCTGACGACCGACTCCTTCTGCGTGGCCCTCTATGACGAGAACACGGGCCTCATCGAATTCCCCCTGCTGACTGGCAGGGACGGCCCCACCAAACTTGAACCAGCGAGGATCCAGGATCAGCCCGGTTTCATCGCTCATATCATCCAATCGGCGCAACCGCTCCATGTACCAGATACACATGCTATGCCAGAAGGTGGGCTTTCACATCCCCACATGATCGACGGACTGCCCGACCGCTCCTACGCCGGCGTGCCCTTGACGGCCCGTGGCAAGGTATTCGGTGTCCTCTCAGTGCAGAGCGACCAGCCCAACGCCTACACCGACCAGGACATAGAACTGTTGACGACGATCGCCACCCAGGCCGCGATCGCCGTCGAAAACGCCCGTGCCTACGAGCGCCTGGTAGAAACCGCCGAGGAACTTCGTGAGGTGGACCGGCTCAAGACCCAATTCCTGGCCAATATGTCCCACGAGCTGCGCACCCCCCTCAACTCAATCATCGGCTTCTCGCGCGTGATGCTCAAAGGAATCGACGGCCCGCTCACCGAACTGCAGCAAACCGATCTCACCTCTATCCACAACAGCGGTCAGCACCTGCTCAGCCTCATCAACAGCATTCTCGATATGTCCAAGATCGAGGCCGGCAAGATGGATTTCTCCTTCGAGGAGATAGACCTGAAGGATGTCTTCAGGACCGTGACCAGCACCACCACTGCCCTGATCAAAGACCGTCCCATTGAGCTGCAAGTCGAGGTGCCAGACGATCTGCCTTCCGTTTGGGCTGATGCCCAGCGCGTGCGCCAAGTGCTCATCAATCTCCTGTCCAACGCCACCAAGTTCACCGAGGAAGGATACATCCTCCTGAAAGCTGAAGCAGGTCCCGAGTTCGTGACCATCAGCGTAGCCGATACCGGCATCGGCATCGAGCCAGAGGCGCAGAAGCGCCTTTTCATCCCCTTCCAGCAAGTGGATGCTTCGACAACCCGGCGTGCAGGTGGGACGGGCCTGGGATTGGCCATCTGCCGCAGCTTTGTGGAGCTGCACGGTGGCGAAATCTGGGTAGAGAGCGAACCGGGACAGGGATCCTCCTTCTTCTTCACCTTGCCTGTCCACCAGATTGCCGTCAAAGAGGGCCAAGAGGAAGGCGAATTCGACCTAGAGCCAGACAAAAAGCTCATGCTCGCCATCGACGACGACGAAGGGGTGATCGCCCTTCTCAAGCGCTATCTGGAGGGAGACGGATACCAGGTCGTCGGCGTGCGAGAACCGCTCAAAGCTCTGGAGACCGCTCGGCACCTCGCTCCGCACCTGACCGCCATCACCCTCGACGTGGTCATGCCCAACATGGATGGCTGGCAGGTGCTGCGGACGCTGAAAGAGGATCCACGCACAGAGGACATCCCCGTCATTCTGGTGAGCATTGTCGAGGGCCTGGAGCAAGGATTGAGCAGAGGAGCAACCGCCTGCCTACGCAAGCCCGTCACCCGGGATGAGATGCTTGAGGCACTGCAGAAAACCACGCCATAGATAGGCGCAGCTTGCACAAGCTGGCACCAGAGAAACCTATGCCATGCCCAAGCCCAAGCAGATTTGGATCGAGTGTTCAGACTGTTACTACCTCGAGCCTCTGAAACGGCCTTTATTCGCCTGCCCCTCCTGCGGGGGTGAATGGCTCGACGTTCGATACGACTATGAAGCGCTAAAGGACAGGCTGCCCGACCTGATCGCCAGGCGACCCTTTAACCTGTGGCGCTATTGGGATCTGCTGCCGCTCCAGAACCCAGCCAACATCCTATCGATGGGTGAAGGTGGGACTCCGCTGCTGCATGCCACCAACCTGGGGATGATGCTCGGCCGATCCCACATATTCGTCAAAGATGAGCGCCAGGGACCCACTGGCTCGTTCAAGGACCGGCAGGCCTCGTTGGCGATCTCGGTCATGAAGGAACAGGGTATTACCGAGGCAGTGGTGGCTTCCACCGGCAACGTGGCGATTTCCTACTCGGCCTATTCGGCCCTGGCCGGCATCAAACTGTGGGCCTTTCTCACCAGCAGTGTGCCGGCCGACAAAATGCGCGAGGTCGCCCTCTATGGCACACAGGTCATCAAGGTCACTGGAACCTACGACCAGACCAAAAAAGTCGCGGCCGACTTTGCCCAGCACAAGGGATTGCACCTGGATCGGGGACTCAAAAGCTTCTCCGCGAAGGAGAGCATGAAAACTGTGGCTTTCGAGGTTGCCGAGCAATTGGGGCCGATGCTGAAGGATCCACACGCACGCTGTGCAGAGCCCGGCAAGCAACCCCCACCATGGCGTGCACCCGACTGGTACATCCAGGCGGTCAGCGGCGGTCTGGGGCCGGCTGGTGTGTACAAAGGATTCAAAGAGCTGTACGACATGGGATTGGCGGATCGCATTCCCAAGCTGGCCTGCATCCAGGCCAGCGGCTGCGCGCCTATGGCCCACTCTTTCAAGCAGGGATTGGAGATCGCCGAGCCGGTCACCAATCCCCAGACCCTCATTACCACTGTCGCCACCGGCTATCCGGGCCTGGCCTACACCTTTTTGCGACAGATCGTGCTGAAACATGGAGGGACGTTCGAGGCGGTCAGCGACGACGAGGCATTTCGCGCCATGCACATCATGGCCAAGATGGACGGTATTTCGATGGAACCTGCCGCTGGTCTCGCCTTTGCCGGGCTGTTCAAGATGATCAGCAGCGGCGCCATCAGACCGGACGATGTGGTGCTGGTCAACTGCTCAGGTCACACGTTCCCGGTGGAAAAGCACCTGCTGGGCGATACCTGGATGCAGAGCCTCGACGCGCGCGACGCCGAGATGGCCGAACCTCCAGAAGAGGGGTTGCTCACTTCCCTAGACAGCTTGGACACCCGCATCCAGCGCATCGCCATCATCGAAGATGATCCCGACGCCCGCCGGCTGCTGCGCCGCGTGCTCCAAGCTCGAGGGGAATACCAGATCCTCGAGGCCGAGAGTGGCCGCGCCGGCATTGAATTGGTGCGCCAGGAGCGCCCGGACCTGGTGCTCTTGGACCTGATGATGCCCGAGGTCGATGGATTCGAGGTGTTGGAAACAATCCGCGCGGACGACAGCCTGAGGAACACCCGGATCATCGTCATCACAGCCAAGAGCCTGACCCCCGGCGAGCGCCGACGCCTCAGTGGCCGGATCGAGATTCTGCTGCAAAAGGGGTCTTTCCTGGACGATGACCTCTTGGAGGAAATCCTGGCCACCCTGCAATAGCGTGGTTGCAGCACGAGGTCAGCCGGTCCATCCTTCGTCTGCGTCGTCGACCGGTGCCTCAGGGAAAAGACTCTGCCACCACGTCTCTTCGTCGGCAATCTGCAGGCTAGTGTCCCGTCCGATGAGCAGAAAACTGAACACAAAAAGTGCCGCGCCTAGCCATTGCACCAGGGTGAAACTCTCACCCAGGAAAGCAAAGGCAAAGATCAAAGCCACCAACACCTCGGCGATGCCCAACAGCGAGGCCTGAATGCCCCCCAGGCGGCGCAAGCCAGCAAAGGCCAGCAGCCGCGCCAGGGCCGTGGGAAACATGGCCAACAACAGGATGAGCGCCCACCCCTCAAGCGATATTGGCGCCGCCGAGCCACCCTGTATGGAGAACGGAATCCCCACCACCACCGCCATAGTCGTCAGAACATACAGCGTGACGGTCCGGGGATCCACGTCGACCAGCGTCCACTGCCCCAACACCAGGTGAAAGCCATAGAGGGCCCCGGCACCCAGCATCAACGTGACCCCCAGGGGATCCTCCAGGCCAGCCCCTTTCCACGTGAGGAGGAAGATGCTCAGCAGTGCCAATCCCAACCTCAGCACTGACATTCGTGAGACAGGCTGCCCTGCCGCCGAAAGAAAGATGAACACCCAGAAAGGATACATCAAATAGAGGAGGTGGCCCAACGAGGCATCCACTCGTGACAGGCCGTTGTAGTACATCAGAGAGCCAATGCCATTGGCGATCCCCATACCCACACAGCCTGCCAGGTTGTGCCAGCCAATCGAGATGTACCGTCGCCAGAACAAAAGGTAGAAGAACCAGAGAAGCCCAGCCGCCAACGCAGTACGCAAAGCCACCAGGGTGGCTGGTTCCACGCCGGCCTGGTAAGCCAGTTTGCCCAGGATCGGGGCAAGCCCGGCAAAGAGCGTGGCCAAAAGCGTTGCACTGATGCCCTTCGCGCCGCGATCTGGTTTGCGGTTCATAAATGCTCTTCGCGTTCGTGGCATGTGCCCGATCGGGCGTCACTCCAGCACCTTGAGGTAATCGAGCACCCGAGCCTCGACTTCCTTCTCGGTGAGGCCATCGGTGGGCAGGTATAGGTCACAGTGCGCGCGAGCGTGCCGCAACCGGTGGTGTTGTTCATCGAGATAATCCTGGTTCCAGCCAGCACCAGCCCGCCCTCGCTGCCAGGCAGTCTCCAGCGTCACGTCCAGGTAGATGAGCAAATCGGGCGGATTCACGCGCTGCCACATGTCGGGCACATACGAATGATCCTGGGCCGCAGAGCTTGCCTTGTATCCCAACGCTCTCAGCCTGGCCGCCAGCGTGCTCTTGCCGGAGGCGCACGGTCCCACGATCTTGATGCGCATCCCTCTTCCAGGCATTCAGATCGGAAAACGCACTGACAGACGTCGCACGTCATCGGGTTGTTGCCGGGGAACAACCGAGATCACGACCACGCTGACGTCATCCCCCGGACGCCCCCGATCCAACTCGACAGCGTGGCTGAGCAAGGCGTCCGCCAGCGAACGGGCACAGGTCCCTTCAGTGCACAAACCGATTTCCCCCCGGATAAAGGCCGGAGCATCCAGCCGGTCACCGTAGCGAACCCCTGCAGAGAGTACACCGTCGGTATAGACGATCACGTGGGTCCCCAGCGCAATGGGTATCTCGGTGATGACGGGCCGCGTGCGACTGTGAATACCGATAGCCTGACTGGGATGGTCCAACAGGAGTAACTCCTGGTCAGGACCTTGCACCACAATAGCGGGGCAGTGACTGTTGCGCGAGATGACAATGGTCCGGGTTGTCAGATCTACCGATACAATGTTGAGCGTTGCCGAAACCTGTCCACCACGCATGGTGCGCAGGTAGTCATGGGCAGCACGGGCAGCCGCGCCATCGCGCACGCCGTCGGCGAGGAGGGATACCGCCTTGCGAGCGACCATGTTGCTGATGGCTTTGGCCGACTTGCCACTGCGCTGGCCATCCACCAGCACCAGGGAAAGTCCGCCATGGGGCCGTTCGATTAACTCAACTGTGTCCCCACTCTCACTCACAGCGTACTTGCTCACCTTGGCGACGGCTGCTTGGAGCTCCAGGTCAGGCGGTAGGTCCATCGTGATCTCCGTGGTCTCGATAGTGGCTCCATTATACCTTACCTATCGCCAACAAGCAAGACCACTCGCCGTAGCTCATAGGATCACCTCATTTGGAGAGCCGTCCTACAACATCGCGCCGAGCCCCTGCCCCCGGGGCGTACCGCACCGCAGGAAAACTCGTCTACTGCCCATATCCAAGACCGCCCTCGAGACGAGGGCCGGCAGCAATGGATGCGGTAGCCTCACCCTAGCTCAACGGGTCCCGGCAAGGGAGAGCATTCCAGCGTGCCGCGTGGCTCGAGTCTGAGCTTCGAGGGTCGGTCACTTGCCGACGCTGCTGCAGGTAAACGCTGTGATGAAATCTATCTCAGTTGACCATCTCCCCCATCTTTGTTATACTTACGCGCAACCATTCACGCCGGTCGGTGTTTTAGTACGCGAGACCGGCGGCATCTATGAGGGAATCTTGGTGGACAAGCCGGTAGACGAAATGGACTTGGTTGAACAAGCCAAGAGAGATCCAGAAGCCTTCGGTCTCCTGTACGAACAGTACGTTGACAGGATCTATAACTATGTGTACTATCGCACGGGCAACCACCACGACGCTGAGGATCTGACAGCCAAGGTCTTCTACCAGGCCCTCACCCATCTACCCCGCTACGTACAGCGCGGGGCACCCTTCTCGTCCTGGCTATACCGGATCGCCCACAACTTGGTGGCGAACTGGCATCGTGACCACAGCAGGCGGCAGATCATCTCATTGGATCGCCTGGCCTTTGTGAGCCGTCAAGACGATGATGGCCCTTTTGAACAGGCGAGTCAAAATGAGCGGAGAGATGCGCTTCTGGATGCCATCCAGCGCCTCCCAGCCGACCGCCAGCAACTGCTGATCCTCAAGTTTGTGGAACGCCTGCCCAACGCGCGCATCGGCCGGATAATGGGGCGAAGCGAGGGAGCGATCAAGTCGCTCTACCATCGCACGTTGGTGGCACTGCGCCAGGAATTGGCAGAGCAGGCCTCCTAGCAGAAAGACAGCATGATCAAGGTCACAACCGATTCCACTTGCGATCTATCAGAAGAGCTCCGTGCGCAGCACGACATCGTCGTCGTGCCCATCAGTATCCAGTTCGGAACCGAGTGCTACGAGGATGGCATTGCCATGGATGGTACCACGTTGGTTCGCAAGATCCACGAGCTAGGGATCTTGCCTACGACGTCCCAACCCTCAGCAGGGCAGTTTGAAAGGTACTATAGGCGGTTGGCCGAGGTCGGTGCCACTGACATCCTCTCCCTTCACGTCACAGCCAGGCTTAGCGGTACCCTGCAGTCTGCCGAACTGGCCAAGCAGCTACTGCAGGGGCAGGTGCGTGTACACCCGTTTGACAGCGCTTGTGCGTCGGCGGGGTTAGGCTTTATGGCCGTAGAGGCGTCTCGCATGGCTGCAGCGGGACAAAGCGTAGCCAAGATACTGGCTCGCCTGGACACCATCCGCTCACGCATGAACATTGTCCTCACTCTAGAGGACTTGCGCTTTGCACAGATGAGCGGCAGGGTGGGCAAGATGCAAAGCAGCCTCGCGTCACTGCTGAACATCAAGCCAATTGCACTCTTGGAGAACGGCGTAGTCGACGTGATTGAAAAGGTCCGCACCAGGCAAAAGGCGATCGAGCGTTTGCTCGAAACGCTGGCCGAGCGGGTGGGCACCTCTGCACCAGTCAACCTGGCCGTCGTCCACGCCAATGCACTTGACGAGGGACGCGAACTGCTAGAGAGAGCCTGTGCCCGCTTCACCTGCCAGGAGACCTTTCTGGCTGACCTGACAACCAGCCTGCTCGTGCACCTCGGGCCAGGAACGCTGGGGGTGATTGCCTATCGCGTCTGACTCTTTGGAGTAGGACACCCGGTAACGATGCCGGGAGGAGGATATCATGGACAAGAGGGAAGTAAGAGAAATCTTGGCTGCCCATGCCGATCAACTGCTGGCACCAGACGCTCCGCCAAACATAGGGGTTGGAAGAAATGACCAGGTGCAGGCGCTGTTGGACCTAGCAGAGCAGTTGCAGGGAATCCTGATCCCTGTCAACCCTGACACTGATTTCCGGCGGCGGCTGCACGGCGAGCTGCTCTTGGAGGCACAGCGCCGCGAGGTGGATTCGCAACCTGGTGTGTTCCAACAGCACCGCAAAGGCATCCTGATAGGGGCAGCAGCTGTGGGCTCGGTCGCATCAGTGGTCGGGGTAGCGGTGGCCTACGTGCTACGCCACCGGGCTGGACGGGCCACGCGCATCGCTTCGGGCTAGGCGACAGAACGGGCAGCACTAGCCTTCCATGACAGGGGAAGGTTTTTTTCGGGGCAATTCTTTGGTATTTTTGGAAACCAAACAGGGAGGTACGACGGAGTATGACCAAGTACGCACGCATCACCGGGTGGGGTAGCTTCGTTCCCGAGCGTGTCCTCACCAACTTTGACCTGGAAAAAATGGTGGACACCAGCGACGAGTGGATCCGCACTCGGACCGGCATCCGTGAGCGACATATCGCCGGGCCGGGAGAGACCTGCTCGACCATGTCCCTGGCGGCTGCGAGGCAGGCACTGGAAGTGGCCCAGCTCTCCCCCTCAGAACTGGACTTGATCATCGTAGCCACTTCGTCACCGGACTACTTTGTACCCGCCGTGGCCAGTATGGTTCAGGACCAACTGGGAGCGGCAAAGGCCGCAGCCTTCAGCCTGGTGGCCGGCTGCACGGGATGGGTGTACGCGCTGGTCACGGCCAGCCAGTTCATCCAGACCGGAGCCTACCGCAATGCACTTGTTATCGGCACCGAGCACCTGTCGATAGGCGTGGACTGGAACGACCGCAACACGTGCGTCCTGTTTGGGGATGGATCGGGGGCCGTGGTGCTGGAGGCTAGCGAGCAACCCACCGGCCTCTTGGCCTTTGAGCTTGGCTCCGAAGGCGCCGACTACGACGCGCTCATTCTGCCAGGCTGTGGCGGAGCCCACCCTGCCAGCCACGAGGTGATAGATCAAAAGCTTCACTACCTGCGAATGGATGGGCGGCGTGTGTTCCGATTCGCTACCCGAGTCATGGCTGACTCTGTGGCCAAGGTGGTCACCGCCAGTGACCTGACCATCGACGACATCGCCCTCATCATCCCCCACCAGGCCAACGATCGCATCATCGAACTGGCCCGCCGCCGGCTTCGCGTGCCACCCGAAAAGATCATGGTCAACATCGACCGCTATGGCAATACCTCGGCCGCGTCCATACCCCTGGCGCTGGTGGATGCCATCGAGGAGGGACGGGTCCAAACCGGAGATCACCTGGTCTTTGTCGGCTTTGGCGCCGGCCTTACCTGGGCTGCGGCGGCCTTCCACTGGGAACCCCAGGAACCGACCGCCATCCCTGTGACCGATTGGCCCATGCGCGAGCGCTTGTCGCGGCCAGTCGTCCGGGCCCGCACGGCGCTGTGGAGCGCCCGCGTCGGCCTAGCGACCAAGGTCGAGCCCTTGCTGTTGCCGCTATACACCTTTGCTGCTGGCTACAAGAAGCGCCGCAAAAAGAAATAGTTCTCACCGGCTCGCCCGCCATGCCAAAGGCCCTCTCCCCTTTTGCGGGAGAGGGCCTCATCTATGCATACTCCCCCTATTCGACGTAAATCTCTACACGCTCGCCGTCCTCGATATCCTCGACCTCGATGATCTTGCCCTGTGCCCCGCTCTTGATCTGCTGCATGATTTCTTCGAAATCCATCTCTCCCAGTTCGGGTGCAAAGCGGGCGCCCATCCTGGTGCCCACATCGACCAAGCTCATGGGCAGGTTGATATTCACTTTGTCCCTACCAGTCTCCAGGTCGGTGACCCGAACCCGGAACCAGCGGGGGCTACTCGGCTCGCTCCCAGTTCCCAGAACTACCTTCTTCTTGACCGCTGAGGGCTCCAGGGCTGCCAGCAGCTTGGCCCCTTCCTCGGCCGAGATGGTACCCTCGGCCACCATATTTAGGATCTGCATCCTCTCTTCTGTTGTTGCCATTTGTATCCTCCTCTCTTTGCAACGACTCACACTCGAATCAGCCGAAATACAGTTCCACCCGTTCGCCCTTCTCATCATCCTGTACGTCAATGAAGAGCGGTTCTCCTTGTCCTGCGCTGTCGCGCAAGGCGATGATCACGTCATCTGCCCCTGTCTCCTGAAGCTGGGGCACAAAGGGCTGCACCACCCGTAGACCCCACGCCGCCAACGTCAACGGCAGGGGGAAGCTCAACACCATTTTGCGCCGTCCTTCCTCGCTGATGCGCAGGTGCATCCATGTGGCCTGCCGGCTCCAAAGGGCCAGGAGCACGACCACCAGGCCCAAGATCATGGGCAGCCAACCACAGAGCAGCCAGAAGGCCGCTGCACCCGTAGCGTAGACCAGGGTCAGCACCAGCAGGCCTAGGATGAGCACAACGCCTCCCACGATCATGGGGTAGATCCAGAATCTGGCCCAGTCGTCCTGCCGTCTCGCAGGCCGCTTGCGTTCGACACCCGGTGGCGCTTCCACAGCTTCTGGCGCCGGCATTTCCAGAGCAGCCAGTAGCTGGGCTGCTTCATCCGCACCAACCTGCCCTTCCTCTACCATCTTGAGGATCTGCAACCGTTCCTCTTCCATCACTCCCCCAGTTTGGTTCCAAGCCGATTCTAGTCAGCTGCTGCTTCCACGGTCACCTCGGCCATCTCGCCCAGGCCAGACTCAAGAGCCTGAGGGGCCGGCTCCTGAAGCACGAACAATCCCACCAGGCCTGCAGCTCCTACAGTGATGCCCGCAGCCACATAGATCAACCGCAATCCGATCACTTCGCTGAGGGCGGCCGCCGCTGCCATCGAGATCAGGCCTGCTGACGTGGTCAGCGCATTCATGGCGCTGCCCACCCGGCCCCGCTTCAGATCGGGAACAGCCAACTGCATCATGGTCATCAGCGCCGACTGTGCAGGCGTCAAAGCGATACCCAGCAGCATGCTATAGAGCAACAACAGCAGAGGCATGTGGAGCAGGCGCTGCCCCACGGTCATCTGTTCCAGGGGAGCCGCCCCGCCGAATCCCGGTATCAGGTTCACCAGCGAAAACGGTGGGGCCAGGCCCACCAAGCTGATCATCATCCCGATAAAAAGGATGGACCAGCCCGCCAGATCCTTTTTGCGGAAGCGACCTACCATGAACCCCAGGGCCACGCCGCCCAGCGCCATGCCCAGACCCTGTGCCATGTCCACCGCGCCCAGGCCTTCTGGACCCAAGCCAAAAGTGCGTTGCAGGAAGGGCACCCAAGTCACGTTGATGGCCCCGACGCCCAGTTGCACCACCGACAGGCAGAGCAACACCCCAATCATGATCCGGTTGCCAAAGAGATAGGCCACCCCGTCACGTAGCTCAGCCCAAACAGCAGCGAGCTCACTATCTGATGCCGTTGCCGCTTGCCGACCGGTTGTCGTGTGAGGGACCCTTATCAGCAGGATGGCTGCCGCTGACAGGAAAAAGGTCGCCGAGTCTACCAGGAAGGCCACCTTCTCACCCCACAAGGCGATGGCAAAGCCGGCCATCGCCGGTCCGACCAAAAGACCCACCGTCTGCACGATCTGCATCAGGCCATTGGCCGCCAGCAGGTCGTCTTTGTTGGGGACGATGAGGGGCAACGCAGCATTCTGTGCAGGAAAGAAGAAGCGGCTGACGGATGACATCAGAAACCCGACGACGTAAAAGACCCATACCTGGTCCGGCGACTGCACCACCAGACAGAACAGCACCAGCAAGCCCCGCAGCACGTCTGAGACGAACATCGTCCACTTGCGATCCCAGCGGTCCACAAAAACGCCGGCCACTGGCCCGAGCAACAGCATCGGCAGCGCAGTCGAGATGACAGATAAGCCAACCAGCAGCGCCGAACCCGTTAGCCGCTCCACCATGATGGGAATGGCCAACCAGTAAAAGTAATCGCCGATGAAAGAGATGGTCTGCCCCAGCCAGAGGGCCATAAAACTTTGATTTCGAAAGAGCCGACCGTAGGCGACTTGACTCCCGTCCATATCCTACCTTTATCCAAGGCTTCTGTAAAGCGTCAGCAATGTCCGTTTCCTGGCAAAGCCGCATTCCTGCAACACCTTCAGGGTCGCTGCGTGTCCCGTTTCCACTGTGGTTACAACAGGCCTGGACGGGATACCTGCCAGCATGTGCAGTGTCCGGCTGACCAGGGCTAGCTCTAACTGGCCCGTGTGCTCCGGATGGACCAACAGTTCCAGACGGTGTTCGTCATGGCGGAGAGTGGCTGTCACTGTCATCATGGCCACCAGCCGTTCCTCCCGCAACGCCACCAGGCGATAGATCCGGCGTCCGGCAAGCAGATCTCCTATCGCCCGCCCTAGGCGGGTCAACCAATCCAACTGGTACTCACCAGCCTGTATCGGCCTGATCCAACGACGAGCCTCCGCGGTCACGAGTTGCGCCAACTGGTACGCCGCCGCACCGTCGGAGGGCTGCCAGGCACGCAAGCGGTAGCCGGGTGCATCAAAGAAGGCCGCCGATCCGATCGTCTCTAGCTGCACATCGGTTTCCCCCGTGACCTCCTGGAAGCCCAGACTGCTGTAGAGATGTAGGGCCGGGGAATTATCCTCGTATACTTGAAGAAGAACTCCCCGTGCCCCCAGCTCCCTCGCCTCAGCGATGGCCGCATCGGTTAGCTTCCGGCCGATGCCCTGGTTTCGGTACGCATCCTGGACCACGACGTTACAGATGATCCACCGACTCCGGCTTCCGGGTGCCCGGTTTAGACTGACATTGCCCACGATCCGTTGTCCCCGCCTGCCAGGAACAGGTTCCTCCCAGACAAAGCCATTGAACGCTTCACGGAAGCTGGGATCGGCCTGGGACCACCACCAGACGAGCGGCGTGAGACGCGCCATCCACTGCAACTCCCGCAGGGCTGTCCGTCCACGGGCATCCAGTTCGTGCGCAAAGGCCTCTGAGATAAGGTCGGCGATGACCCTCAAGTCCCGCGTGGGATCCATGGCGCGCAAGCCCCCTCGGGCCTGCTGGGCTGCATCTGCTGCTGCCGTCACGACCATAATTGCTTCAACCACCAGTGCAGAATACTCCCCGTATTATAGCACAGCCAGTCAAAATCAACACATCGGATATGGGTAGCTGTTAAGGTACCTTTTCTCCACAGGCTCGGACGGTGCCGGCCCGGACACCATCCCGCCTAATCCCCTGCCAAAGAAACCTCTGGAGGCGTGGGGGCGACCCATGCACCTTTGGCAAGGTGCCCACTTTGATTCTCTTCAATATTCGCCAGCGCCGGCACCAGGAAGCCCACCAGGCCTGCGGCACCACATAGCACGCCGGCCGCCAGAAACCACACTTGCAGACCCAGCCAATCGCTTACGGGGCCGGCGATCGCCAGTCCAAGGGGCGACGTGATCCAGAGGAAACTGCCCATGATGGTAAAGACGCGCCCCTGCATCTCTGGCGCTACGGTGCCCTGCAGAATCGCCATGATCGGCCCATCTACCATCGGGATCATCAGCCCAATCACCAGCGTGCTGCCAAGCGCCATCCAGAACAGATCCCCAGGGGTCAGTCCCAGCACCACGAAACCCAAACCCAGAAAGATGATGCCCATCATCGTGGTGTAGATCTTGCGTCGGAAGCCGCCCCACACGCTCAAGACGAGCCCACCTGCCACGATGCCCACACCCACAACGGCCTCCAACAAGCTCAGATGCGCGGCGTCCCCATGAAAGTGCTCGCTCACCAGAAGGGGTAGTAACGCAAACGCTGGTGTCAATGCGATCTTGACGATCATCGCAAGTCCGATCAGGATCATCAAGCCCGGCCAACCCTTGATATAGCGCAACCCTCCGCGCAGATCCGCCCAGATAGATGGTTTTTTTGCCTCCTTGGCAACCAGATCTGCCCGCTGGGGCTGTGGCACCTGCACAAAGGCCAGTGGCGCAATCGCCAGCAGGGCCGTGCCGACGTCCACCAGCATGACGCCGTACAGCGGCAGCAGCCCCAGCAGAAGCGCACCCAGTGGTGGCCCGACGATGTTCAGGGCACCATTCATGGTCTGGTTCAACCCCGCCACGCGCGCCAGGTGTACCTTGGGCACCATGAGCGAAGTCGAGGCCTGCATGGCTGCCCAGTGAAAGCTGCCCCCTATGGCACGTACGAACATGATGACGTATACGTGCCAGATTTGGATGTCGCCGGCCCAAAAGAGGAAGGCGAGCCACAGCGAAGCAAGTGCAACCATGCCATCGGCCAAGATCAGGATAATGCGGCGGTCCCAGCGATCCACGTAGGCGCCCGCAAGGGGACCCAACACAATCTCGGGTACAAGCGCCACCAGGGATGCCGTCGCCAGCACCGTCGCCGATCCGGTCAAGGTGGTCAGCCACCAGATCAGGGCAAACTGGGCAACCTTGCTGCCAATTAATGAGAACGCCTGACCGGTCCAGATGCTGAAGAACGGGAGTTTCCACCTATCCTGATTCCATCCCGAATGCTCCATGTCATCAATCCTATCCAGCCAGCCCCTTGAAGGCCGGGCCGACACGTTCACCCGCCTTCGCAAGATTGGTGAACGTCGGTGCGAGATCGCTGTCACCGCAGGGGACATCGGCTCGAGCGTATCCCGCACCGAAAGCTACACTACTCCAACGCGTCCAACAGCATCTCGGCTTCTTGGGGCGAGATTTGGCCCTGCTCAACCATCTGCAGAATGCTGAGGCGCTCCTCGTCCAGGTCTGGCTCGGGCTCGACAGGTATCGCCACGTCTTCCGGTTCTGGGGTGGCAGCCTCGTAGGGAACCTCCTGTCCTGCCTGGCGGCGTGCCGCCCTATCAGTCGTGCGGGCCATTCTTTCCTGGTGCTGTGCCTCCCGCTCGGCCGTCCGGATCAGCCTCTCCTGGCGACGTGCTGCCTTTTCCGCCAAACGGTCCACATCACGCTCCATGCGATCCATCGCTTGCTCGATGGCCCGCTGCGTCCGGTGACCAACCCTGTCCCAGTCCACGCTCTCCAATTTGACCTCAAGGCGAGACAGTGCCTGCTGGGTTTCCTCCCTGACCTGCTGGGCAATCGCCTCAAAGTCGACGGCCTGCAGGTCCTCTTCCGCCTTTCTCAGGCTCTCTTTCACCTGTTGCCCGATAGCCTCAAAGTCTACAGAGCGCAGGCTTTCTTCCATCTCCATGAATGCCGACTGTTTGATCGCCTCGAAATCGATGGCCTGCAGGCCAGCCTCCACCTGGCGGGAGATTTCTTCACCCAGGCCACTGGATGGCGGCTGCGTGCTACCCAGGACAACATTGCCCTTAGCCTCGACGACCATCTCGGCGCCGCCATCGCCCAGTGTACCGATGATTGTGTTCCCTTCCCGACGCTCATCGACCAGGGATACCGAAGAGACAGCTTTACCTTTGGCGCTGAGCGTCAAGTGGACACTTGCCTCCTCCTGAAGGCGTAGCGCGGCGTTGCCCCCGGTCACAAAGTGGTAAGTGCAGCCGCTTCCCAGCTCGCCGTTCAACACCAGGTTGCCTCCTATTTTGGGCACCTTGGCCCCACCAGCCAGATCCTTGCCGGTCAGGTTGCCTGCCACCTGCTCCAGTGTCACGGCGCCAGAGATGCCGCCGAGTGCGGCGTTGCCCCCCACCTGGTCCATGTCCAGCGTGCCCTCGACCTCTTTGGCCTGAAGGTTGCCGCCGATGCGCGACGCCCGCAGGGTGCCTATGCCTTTGACCAGCAGATTGCCACGCACGTTCTGCAGATCAACAGAGGCAACGTCCTTCAACTTGGCATTGCCGTAAACCGTACCCACCAGTCGCACCGATGTCGAGGCCTTGGCACTCAGGTTGCCATAGACCTCGGCGACGACCACATCAGAGACGTCGTCAAGCTTTAGGTTGGCTCGTACCTGTTCGGCGTTGAGTCCGGCCTGCAGGCCCCTGATCCTCAGACTCCCCTTGACCTCGCGGATATTCACCGGAAGCGACGCAGGCACCTTGAGTTCACAGGATCCTCGCGCCGAGATAGCCGGGCCCGCTTCGCTCCTGTCGACAACCAGGTCTCGTTCTTCGCCACCGCGCCAGCGGATCAACACGCCGGCCTCGTCCCACACGTCGATGTTGACAGATCCTCTCATTTCGACCAGTATCAGGCGGTCGCCTTCCTCAATCTGAATGCGTTTCTCGAACATGTATGACCTCCTACGCGCCTCTCAGCAGTTCTACTGCGCCTTCCGACGAAATCTCGCCTGCAGCCAACTGCTCCAGGATTGCCTTCCGCTCCTCGGCAGAGATAGGAGGTCTCTCCTCGCGTACCTCATACCCCAACGCCTGGATCACCTCGCTCAGCCGAGCTCGGGCAGTTGGATAGGACATCCCCAGCTCGTCCTGTACCCGGGTCAATTTGCCCTCGCAGCGGATGAACGTCTCGACAAAAGCCAACTGCGCCGGGGAGAGCTGGTAGAAGCGCCCCAGGCTGAATTGGCCCTCCAGCGCCGAATCGCAGCTACGACAGTGAAGACGAGTCACACTCAGCGTATCTCCACAAACCGGGCACTTGCCAATTACTGGATACATTTGCATACCTCCCTGAAAAGTGTTTGTGTTGCGTACTCTACCAAGACTACCGGAATGGACGATGATCAAGGAAAGGGTGGGATCCAGAGACAGCTCCAGACGCCAATCACCAGGCCAAGCAAAACGACAGCCAGGATCCCCAGCGTGATCCCGTTCAAGGTGTAGCTTCCCGTGCCACCCACTTTTTCTTCCATGTCCATACCCCGGCATCCCCCATACTACTGACCGAGCCCTGCACTGAAATGATTCCCAGATCGCTCCGCTAGGCAGACGAATGTGCTACTGCGTACCGTTCTAGCCGCCTACCCAGCAACACCAGCCTGTGGCCTAACCATCGCAGTAGCAAGTTGGCCTTGCAGTACAGCCAGCCCTGCTGTTCAAACTCTAGCTGCCGTAGTAGACGATCTGCTATGGCCTGGCCTTGCACCTTCTCAACGCGCATCTGCATCACCGCTTTGACCGAGCTCAGATGTACGTAATGCATACTTTTCCCCTCCTGCCCAAGCCCCGATTGACAAGATCCTGGCACCCTTGAGATGAAAAGACAACCAACCCTTTAACTTTTTCAAGTTTCACATTCGATATTCTAACATATAAATGAGGATTTGTCAAGACCCAAAACAAGTTTCTTGCATTAAAACTTTGAATTTTTAATATTACTGGTGAATTATTAACCCGGGCATTAAGCTGGTTCCAAAACCACCCCGCCATTTGGCCCATATCCGCTCGAGCCATATGGCGCTTGTGAATGGCAGCTCACTGGCATATACTGAATTCGCCGGGATACATTGCCCGGCACACGCTACATGTATTCCCAACACATGTTGGAGCAGGGAGAAAACGACGATGGAAGAGACCCCCAAGAATCAACCCGCAACTTCCCGCAAGGAGCAAATGAGAGCCAAGCGTGCGGCGCAGCGCAAACGCCGCAGGACAAGGACCATTGCCCTCGTAAGCGGAGCCGTCATCTTGATGGTCCTACTGGTGTCCTGGAGCGCGATCAACGCCGCCAACCGGCCAGGTGAGCCGGTGCCCGACCTGGGCAATATGCACATTGAAGAGGGCACCAGGTCACCCATTCCTTACAACTCTACGCCGCCGACGTCGGGCCCGCACTATGGTAGCCTGGCACGCTGGGGCGTTCACTCCGAGCCTATCCCTGACGAGTTGGTCGTTCACAACCTCGAAGACGGAGGCGTGGGCCTCTGGTACAACTGCCCCGATGGCTGCCCCGAACTGGTGAGCCAACTCGAATCGGTAGTCGAGGACTACCACGAAGGAGTGCTGCTGGCGCCATATCCCGGCATGGAGACACGCATCGCCCTGACAGCCTGGACCCGCCTCGACCAGTTCAACGACGTTGACCAGGAACGAATTGAGCGGTTCATCCAGGCTTTCCGAGGCGCCGACCACCATGCCCGGCAATGACTCGAGCAAATGGGAGGAGAAATTGAACCGATTCAAGTCATCTTGGATTTTTCTGGCAGCGTTGCTACTGTTGGTGGCTGCCTGCGGGTCGCCCGCTGCCACGCCCAAGGATGAAACCTCCATCAGGCTGGCCCCCGTCTCAGATCTATCCCCCGAACTGCGCCAGTTGACACCAGAATTCCAGGAAGCCTACCGGTATGCCCTGGCGAACCGCAGCATCCTGGAAAAGATCCCCTGTTACTGTGGCTGCAATGCTATAGAGCATATGGACAACTGGATGTGTTACGTCCGATCGGAGGGTGCTGAGGGGCTGGTGGTCTTGGACTACCACGCTGCTGGCTGAACGATCTGTGTAGATATCGCGCGGGACGTGATGCAGAAACTTGAGGCAGGCGAATCGCTGACGGAGATCCGAGCTTACATCGATCAGACCTACAGCCGCTTTGGACCCTCCACCAATACAGAGATGCCTTAGGGAGCCCGGTTCAACAACCCCAGACAGCAATGGACCAGGGCTTGACCGCTACCAGCAGCCCTTGCAGGCACCACAAAAACCAGGAAACGAAAACGGTCGGGAAGCCATTGAGAGCAATCTTCCCGCCCGTTTTTCCAAAGATTATCAAGCTCGCTACTCGTGCTCACCAGCCATGGCGATAAAGTCGCCGTGCCAACTGTGGTACCATACGTCGCCGCTGCTGCCGTGCACGCTCAGCATGCCCTCGATCTCGCCATCCTTCAGGAAGTGTAGGGTATAGTAGCCGTAGAAGGGATCGGCCTCACCGGCCGCACGGCCCGGAAAATTGGCGTCCAGCCACTCCTGGGCTGCCTCCTCGGCCTGCTGAGGCGACAGGCTCATCTCGCCGGTGGCGTAGCCGCCCATCATGCCACCCCGACCCATCATGCCGCCAGCCCGACCATGCATGCCGTACTCTGCGTTCCACATCATATTGGGGCCCGGCTCTGGTCCGACTGCCCCGCTGGCTCTGTCTACCAGCACCTCCATGGCGCCGATGCCGGTATCCTCTTCAGCGACGATGGCATAAAAGTTGCGCTCGAACTCCATCACCTCAGTCACGTGCAGGTTGGTATACCCCAGGCGGTCCACGTAGCGCTCCACAGCAGCC
>Ga0180438_10001389_pt1 | contig 43139 bp, 23 predicted proteins | sample SS_ome_12_FD_132455 | JGI IMG/M metagenome (GOLD analysis project Ga0180438, IMG submission 132455) | Hypersaline lake sediment archaeal communities from the Salton Sea, California, USA - SS_3_D_2 metaG | ecosystem: Environmental > Aquatic > Non-marine Saline and Alkaline > Hypersaline >...
ACTCACATCAAGTTCACCGGAGGCGATATACTGAGCCAGTCGAGAATAATGAACGTTATGGGACGTCTGAAGATCGAGATCGTGGATTTCGAGCACGATTGAATCCGCCGGATTGCCGTCTGCGCGTTGGGGTCGGGCCAGGCGCGGAAGAGCATGCTCTGTGGAGGGAACGATGCTAGACCGAAAGGTTTCCTCCTTCTAAAGATTTCTTGCCAACGTTGCGCGCCTGAGCAAACGGGAGGGCGAGGCTCCCGCCGAGCCGCAATGCACGATGAGCAACACAAAAAACTCTCGGCTCCGCAGGAGCGTCGCCCTCCCAAAACCGGCCCGCCGCATAGTAGGTGCGGTTTGCCCTCGAAGGTGGGGCGGACATTCCTGTCTGTCGGTGCCGCACGCTCAAAATACGGATCAGCCGTCGCGCCTGAAGAGAAAACCCGGTCCCCTCGTGCTCGCCAATAAGATGCCGCCCAACGCGATCACAGTCAGAACTTGTGGCAGAATCGGCGTCACTTTGGCAGCAGCCACTATCGGTGCCAGAACAACGCGTATCGCAGCTCTTATGGGCGCACGTGGCGCTATGAACCGCGCTACAGGCGGACTGAACCGGTAGTACGCTCTTATGAACGCGGCGCCAAAGCGGTTCGTCAGCAGATACCTATCCCTGAACTCGCGAAGCACACCGACTTCTTCGGCCGCATGAGTACCATACGCCGCCGTAGCTATGAAACACGAACCGCCGCGTGTATAGCCCGATGCCGGATCGTTCGGATCAGAACCCTGTGTGACTTCAGCACCGTCCGGTAACCCGTCCGCATCGGTATCTGCGTCAAGTGGATCGGTTGAGTATACGTAGACCTCATCCCCATCGGAAAGGCCGTCGCAATCAGTGTCAGGATCGTTGGGATCGGTGCCCGTATCCATCTCGTCAACGTAGATGCCCGTGTTGGTTTCCACCGAATCTGGCAGACTGTCCCCATCAGCGTCCGGGGGACCTTCATACTTCGCCACAAAGATGTCGTTGTCGCCGAGCGATGTGAGCATGGTCTCATTGGGCTCGCCGGGGCCGAATGTCACGATTGATCCGGGCGGCCACTCATTGCCTCCAAAATAGCCTGCTACCGCCACATGGCCGTCCTGCGATAAGGCGATCCCGCACGAACTGGCCGCTCCTTCTCCGCCGGCGCTTCTGGCCCACGCGAGGCTGCCGTCCGAGTCGTACTTCGCCACGAACATGTCGCCGTATTCGGCCGCTTCGAGCGTTGTCTCGTTCAACTCTCCGAGGCCGAATGTCGCTGTGCCGTGAAAATCCCCTGTCACAAGCGCGCTGCCGTCCAATGAGGCAGTAACATCTGTGCCGGCGTCATGCCCTGTGCCACCCGCACGAGTTGCCCATGCAAGCGCGCCGTCCGGCAAGTACCTGGCGAGAAAAATGTCGCCGCGCGAGCTTGCCGAGGTTAGCGTGGTCTCGTTCGGCTCGCCGGATCCGAACGTAGCTGCATCCTCGAAATACCCCGTCACAGACGCGCTGCCGTCTAACAGCACGGTGACACCCAAGGCCACGTCATACTCTGTCCCGCCAGCACGTCTCGCCCACATGAGCGTGCCATCCGGTCCATACTTGGCAACAAAAATGTCATCGCCGCCCAGTGATCCGAGTGTGATCTCGTTAGGTTCGTCGGGGCCGAACGTAGCTGCTCTCCAGAAAACTCCTGTTATCACGATGGTGCCGTCCGCAAGAGCCGCAATGTCCGTACCGGAGCTAAACAGGTCTCCGCCAGCGCGTTTTGCCCACGCGAGCCTTCCGTCGGATTCATATTTTGCTACGAAAACGTCTAACACGCCTTCCGCGCGCAGGGTGGTTTCGTTGGGTTCGCCGAGACCGAACGTCATTGTCCCGTGGAAGCTCCCCGTCACCGCGGCGCCGCCGTCTGAAAAGGCTGTGAGACTATATTGTGCGTCCACGTCGGCGCCGGGTCCCGCACTCGTAACCCACGTCAATTTGCCGTCGGGGCCGTAGCGCGCCAAGAAGATGTCCCACGCCGATCCTGAGTCGGTTAGCACGGTCTCGTTCGGCTCGCCCGGACCAAACATCGCATGCCCGTCGAACACGCCAAACACCAACGCGCTGCCGTCCGACAGTGCAGCTGCGCCCCCGCCCTCGTCCGACAGGGTTCCACCGGCGCGTTTTGCCCACGCCAACGCGCCGTCGGGTTCGTATCGTGCGATGTAAACGTCGGACAGGGACGGATACTCACCCTCCGGGGCCGTGAGGGAAGTCTCGTTTGGTTCCCCAGGACCGAAGGTCGCCGTTCCTTGGAAGTAGCCCGTGACCAGAAGGCCACCATCGGGGTACGCAGAAATGTCTCGAGCTACGTCCCGCTGAGTCCCGCCGGCCTGTCTTGCCCAGACGAGGTCGCCTTCGGCCGCCATTACCGGCTGCAGTATGAATACAGTCGGTGATATTCCAAGAACCGCTGAAAGAATGACGGTTCTTATCTGTAACCAGTGGTTCACGTTCCGGAGGCTTTCCCTTAGAAACGCCATGGCTGGTCACCTCCTAACCATGTGGTTAAAACGCTTCTTGCACAGGGGCATTACCTTAGCTTGTTCTAAGCCAAGCCCCGCCGGTAACCAGGTCGAGCGCGTTATTGGACTCCTCACTGAGTGGCTGGATTCGTCCCTCTCTTCGCGGCAATCAGAAAAGCGCTCGCCGCCAGGCTTGCGAGCCCGACCCCCGTTAGCATTAGCGGAGCGGCAGAAAGCCCAAGTACCAGTTTGGCCATAGCTACTACTGGCGTCAGGACAGCGCGCGCGGCGCTTTTGAAAAGTTCTCGTGTTGCTATGCACCGCGCTACCGGCGGGCTGAACCGGTAGTATGCTCTCACAAAAAATGCGCCAAAACGGTTCGTCAGGAGATATCTATCCCTGAACTCCTGGAGCATGTCCACCTCCGGAGCCGCTGGCGTCCCGTACGTCGCCGTAGCTATGAAACACGGTTCGCCGGAACCGCCGCGTGTGTGGCCCGAGGCCGGATCGAGCGGGTCCGTACCCTGCGCGACTTCAGCACCGTCCAGCAGCCCGTCCCCATCGGTATCGGCGTCGAGGGGGTCGGTGAAGTACGTGTTGACCTCTTCCCCATCGGCCAGCCCATCGTCATCGGTATCCGCGTCAAGCGGGTCGGTGAGGTATGTGTTGATCTCTTCCTCGTCGTTCAAACCGTCGGCGTCGGTGTCGGCAACGTTGGGGTCGGTGAAATGGTCGTAGACCTCATCTCCGTCGGCCAGCCCGTCACCGTCCGTGTCAGGGTTGTTGGGGTCTGTGCCTGTATCAGTCTCGTCAATGTAAACGCCGGAGTTCGTCTCCGTCCAATCGGGTAGGCCGTCGCCGTCGGTATCACCTGTAGGCACGTACTCGTCCGCACCCATGTCGTAATCAGAACCGTCGCCGCGCGGTTCCGATGTGCCGTCATACCCTCTCGGATGACCTTCGAAGTCTCGAGCTAGATCGTCTATGTAACCGCCTGCATCGATGCAAGGGGAAGTCGGCAGGAGATGAAAATCGCCGTTGTCCGGATCAACAAGCTGAGGATCAGCAGAGAAAATATTCCCGGTGCCGCCGATGCTGAATCCCTGTATGCAGCTGTATGAGGGAATGCTGCACTCATAGAGCGGGTTGCCCTCCCCACCGGCAGAGTTCCGCCGTATGATGCAATTGACGATATCTCCCTTGCACCCATAAAGCCCGCCGCCATCGCCATTAGCGGAGTTCCCATAAACGGTGTTGTTCTGCACAATGCCGCTGCAGCCACGCAATCCGCCGCCGTGCAAGTCGGAGCTGTTTGCGGAAATGATGTTGTTCTGGATGCTGCCGCCGCAGTAGCAAAGCCCGCCGCCGCCACCATAGTACAGGTAGGGGAACCAGTACTGCGTATCATACGTCCAGTTGCCTGAGATGACATTACTCGCAATGGTGCCGTCACAGTCGTAGAGCCCGCCGCCATAGTACTTGGCGGAGTTGCCGGAGATAGTGTTTTCTGTAATCAGGCCGTCACAATCATGCAGCCCGCCGCCTTCGTATTCGGCGGAGTTGCCGGAGATGGTATTGTTCTCGATGGTCGCCAGCGTGCCGTACCCACGAATACCACCGCCGTACCCACCAATACCACCGCGGTAGCGAGCGTAACCGTTGGTGATGGTCAACCCGGACAGAACGCAATCGGCCGATTCCTCTCCTGAGAACGTTACTACAGAGCCAGCCTCGTTGCCATCTATGATCGTGTTGGCGACGACGTGGGGGTCGGTGGGATCGGTGGAGCGCAGGACGACGTCCTTCCCGTGAAAGTGGATAGTCTCGAGGTACGTGCCCGGCATCACGGTGACGACCTCCGTGTGAAACGCCAGGAATATCGCTTCCTGGATCGACGAGCAGTCAGAAGGCACGGCAAGCCCCGAAGCTGTATCGTACGAGGTTGGCGAAGTGCCGCGAAGAACTTCGACACCGTCCCTCAGCCCGTCGCCGTCGGTATCCGGGTCACTCACGCTGCTGCCGTAGCTCACCTCGTCGTCATCGCTAAGCAGATCGCGGTCGCTGTCGAGAGTAGCGCGGTACTCATCGCTTCCCATATCCACGGAACTGCCCACCAATCGGCAGTCACCGTCCACGTCAAAGACGGGTTCGGTGAGGAAACGGTAGAAGTAGTACAAGCTGCCGGCATCAATACAAGGCGACTCAGGCAGGAGATGATAGTCGCCGGTTGATGCGTCAACAAACCCGGGGTCGACGGAGATGTTGCCCTCAGCGCCCTCCGTCCAGTCCTGGATGCAACTGTAAATGGGTGTGCTGCAGTTGTAGAGCTCGTCACCCTCGAACGCGGTAGAGTTGCCCCATACAATGCAATTGACAATATCCCCGTCGCATCCATAAAGCCCGCCACCATGGTCACCAGCCGAGTTGCCAGAAATCGTGTTGTTCTGAATAGTGCCGTCGCAACCGGACAGCCCGCCGCCGCGCCGTGAAGCTGTGTTGTCCGAGATAACGTTGTTCTGAATAACGCCCTCACACGAGCTGAGCCCACCGCCATAGGAAGCTGTGTTGTCTGAGATAACGTTGCTCCGAATAATGCCGTCGCAGCCGTCCAGCCCCCCGCCGCCATCGTTCCCGGCTGAGTTGTCCGAGACGATATTGTTCTGGATCGTTCCCTTGCAGTAGCTGAGCCCGCCGCCCCCATAACCGGCGCTGTTTCCGGCGATCGCGTTGTCCTGGACGGCACCGTCACAGGTGGAGAGCCCCCCGCCACAGCTTTCAGCCGTGTTGCTGGCGATAGTGTTGTTTCGGATGAGGCCGTCGCAGCGGTAGAGGCCGCCGCCGTGGCCATCGGCCGAGTTAGCTACGATCACGTTGTTCTCGACAGTAGCGTGGGTACCGTTGCCGTCGATACCACCGCCGTACCGGGCGTAACCATTGGTGATAGTGAACCCTGACAGAACGCAATCCGCCGTTTCGCCTCCCGAGAAAGTGACGACGGAACCGGCTTGATTGCCGTCGATTATGGTGTTGGCTACCACGCCAGGGTCGGCGGGATCGGTCGAGCGCAGAATGATGTTCTTCCCGCCGAAGTTGATGTTCTCGACGTATGTGCCGGGAGAGACGATGATCTCGTCGCCGTTTACGGCGGCATCTATCGCTTCTTGTATAGTCGAGTAGTTGCCGGGGACAGTGATCTCCACTGCGTAGGATGCGGAGCAGAGAAAGCACAGAACGAAGCTCCACAGTAAGGTTCGAGGTGCTATACCCAAAGAGCGACGGGTCGGCGGTTCGGTGTTCGAGAGACGGCGCTTTTCCATCCTTCATACCCCCTCAGACGTCTTGTGTTTCGATACTCCGTGCGTGATCCTGTGGCAGACTTCTGTGACGAAGATTATGAAGTGCAGGGTCGTACAGAAGGAAAGTGGATAAAGACGGGCAGGTGACGTTCATGGAGAGTTCCCCCCGAACAAATCGTCTTCTCATGAACTCGTGGAGCAGCCGCGCCAGGACTTCAGCCTGGTCCACTTAAGAAAAGTATATACCTGGACTGGCAGATTGTCAAGAATATTCTTTCTGATAGCGCAGGAATATCCGAATGTGGCGCGATATAAGAGCGGAAGACCGTATCGACTGACCTGCACGACCGCGTAGATCTCTCGCGCAGCCAGGCGTGTTCAGGCTCGCTAACCAATGGTCTCGGCAACTACCGCCGTGCGAATCTCTTTCTTCCGGTGCGCGTACTAACCAGGATGCCCAGCCCGAGAATCGCCGCTCCAGCGGCTGTCGTTGCGGGCGAGATGCCGAATGCCAGCTTAGCAACAGCCACTACCGGTGCCAGAAGAACGCGTGTCGCAGCTCTTACAAGCGGACGTGCCGCTATGAACCGTGCGACGGGCGGACTGAACCGGTAATACGCTCGCACAAACGCGGCGCCAAAACGGTTCGTCAGCAGGTACCTGTCCCTGAAATCGCGAAGTACACCGACCTCGTCCGATGCAGGCGTGCCATACGCCGCCGTAGCTATGAAACACGGTTCGCCCGAACCGCCCCGGTTCCGTCCGCGACCGACGAAATCCTGTCCGGTCTGGTCTGAATCCAGAGGCGCGTAAGTTCTCTCGACCGGCTCGAACGTGTAGTCGTGCAGCGTCGGTGTGAGGACGTAGTTGCCGGCCGGAAGACCCGGCACGAAGTACGTTCCATCGAAGCTGGGATACACGGTTTGCGTCATGTCGCCGGTCAGCGACAAAGCAACATCCGTCACGTCTCCGGTGCCACTGAGCAACGTGACTGTGCCCGAGATGGTGTAGGTCGGCGGCGCGTAAGTGCCGGTGAAGTTCTGATTGAGCTGATCGGCACCCAGAGGCGCGTAATCCCTGCTGGTCGGCACGAATATGTAGTCGGCGAGGGCGGGTGTCACCGCGTAGTTGCCGCCGAGGAGGTCCGTGAAACTGTAACTACCGTCCGGAGCAGGGCTGATCGTATCGCTCGCGTCACGGCTCAGCACAAGGGTAACGTCGGTCACGGATGCTGTGCCGCCGACCAGAGTGACCGTGCCCGAGATACTGTACGTCGGCGGGACGTATGTTCCGGTGAAATCCTGGCCTGTCTGATCGGAGTTCAACGGTGCATACGATCTGCTGATCGGGGCAAACGAGTAGTCGGCCAGGCTCGGGGTGACCGTGTACGTGCCTTCGAGTAGCCCGGTGAAGCCGTAAGTACCGTCGGCGGCTGGATTAGTCGTCCGGTTCGCGTCACCGCTTAAGGTCAACACCACGCCGGTGGGAACAGCGGCGCCACCAACCAAAGCGACCGTGCCCGAGATACTGTACGTCGGCGGGACGTACGTTCCCGTGAAATCCTGGCCTGCCTGGTCCGCGTTAAGTGGGTCATAAGATCTGACGGCCGGCTCAAAGGAGTATCGGTCGAGACTCGGCGTGACCGCGTACGTGCCTTCCAGGAGCCCGGTGAAACTGTACGTACCGTCCGCCGCGGGACTGGTCGTCTGGTTCGCGTCACCGCTTAAGGTCAGCACCACGCCCGTTGGAGAAGCGCCGCCGCCGACCAAAGCGACCGTGCCCGAGATACTGTACGTCGGCGGGACGTACGTTCCCGTGAAATCCTGGCCTGTCTGGTCCGCGTTGAGCGGGTCATAAGACCGGACGGTCGGCTCGAAGGAGTAGTTCTCGAGACTCGGCGTCACCGTGTAAACACCTTCCAGCAGGCCGGTGAGACTGTACGTGCCGTCCGAGGCGGGACTGATCGTCTGGTTGGCGTCACCACTAAGCGTCAATGTGACGTCCTCCACGGTCGCAGTACCCCCGACCAGAGTCACCGTGCCCGAAACGCCGTACGTCGGCGGAACGTATGTTCCCGCGAAGTCCTGATCAATCTGGTCGGACTCGAGCGGATCATAGAGCCTGTCGACCGGTTCGAAGGTGTATTCGCTCAGAGTCGCCTCGACCGTGTACGTACCCAGCGGGAGGTCGGTGAAACTGTACGTGCCGTCCGAAGCCGGGCTGGTCGTCTGGTCCGCGTCACCGCTAAGCGTTACCGTGACGTCCTCCACGGACGCAGTACCGCCGCTCAGCGTCACGGTGCCTGAAATAGTGTACCTCTCGCCCCCCTCGAATTTCGCCACGAACACGTCATATGCGCCTACTGAAACCAGGTGAGTCTCATTATCTTCACCGGGACCGAAGACTACACTTCCAGCGGCGGGTGCTACTATCACTTCCGCTGCACCTCTGTAAGTCCCTGTCGCGAAAGCTGTACCGCCTTCAAGTGCAGAAACGCCGTAGCTTCCGACGCCGTCCGTACCGGTGCCGCCCGCACGTTTAGCCCAATCGAGCGCTCCCTCCGGATCGTACTTGGCCAAGAAGAAGTCAGAGTTGCTCACCGAGGTAAGCGGAATCTCGTTCGGATCTCCTGGCCCGAATATAGCGGTTTGCCTGAACTCCCCGGTCACCAGGGAACTGCCGTCCGGGAGCGAGGCTATTCCGTAACCGAAGTCCTCTCTGTTCCCGCCGGCGCTCACTGCCCAGTCGACCGTGCTGTCCAGCAGGTAACGAACCACGAAGATGTCCGAGTAGTCGACCGCCGTTAAGAGTATGCCTTGCTGGGGTGAGCCGAACACCGCAGTGTTCTCGTACGAGCCTGTGACGAGCACGCTCCCGCCTGGGACCGCCCTGATACCAGCAGTGGGCTGGACGGGCAGATCCGGTACTACGGCGATACCGAGCCCCTCGTCCGTGCCGGAGCCGCCGGCGCCTTGCGCCCACGCGAGCGAATTATCGGGATTGTACATGGCAACAAAGATATCCCACTCGTTCGCCGGGGTCACAGTGACTGCATTCCCGCCCGTACCGAACGTCGTCTGACCCCAGAAACGTCCTGTAACTAAGACTGCCCCGCTCGGAAGGGCTGCGATGCCGTTACCCTCCGTGTAACCGGCAGCTCCCCCGGCGCTCACGGCCCAGTCGAGCGTCCCGTCCGGGTTGTATTTCGCGACGAACATGTTCGTGCTGCCGGGCGCGGGCGGGGTAACTGCGCTCCCGCCCGTACCGAACGTCGCTGTTCCGTCGAAATACCCTGTCACGAACGAGGTGCCGTCCGGAAGCGCTGCTATGCCGTGACCCTGCGCCCAGTCGGTCCCGCCTGCGCGCTCCGCCCAGTCGAGCGTCCCGTCCGGATTGTACCTGGCCACAAAAATGTCACTCTCGCCCGCGCTCGTCAGGGTAACTGGGTTCGGCTCGCCCTCTCCGAACGTCGCCTCGCCTTCGAAGCGGCCGGTCACGAGCGAGGTTCCATCGACGAGTGCCGCGATACCGAATCCATTGTCCAATCCGGTACCACCTGCTCGTACGGCCCAGTTGAGTGTGCCATCCGAGTTGTACCTGGCCACAAAAATGTCAGTCTCGCCGGCGCTCGTCAGGACAACTGGGTTCGGGTCGTCCTCTCCGAACGTCACCGTGTAGCCGGGAGCGAGTTCAAGACCGCCGAAAGATCCCGTCACCAAAGCACCGCCGTCCGGCAGTGCCGCGATGCTTTCACCTCGGTCGGTTTCAGTGCCTCCGCCGCTGACTGCCCAGCGGAGATCGCCCTCCTCCGCCGTCACAGTGCCCGCTGCGAGCGCACACAGCGCGGCTGCAAGCGATAACAAAAGAAGGACCTTTCTTCCTCCGTCTGTTTTCCGTGCCTTGTTATGACTTCTGGGCGCAAACTTCATGGTGTTTCCCTCCTGTTTTGGTTAGTGGGCAGCCGGACGTGTCCTTACCAGAACTCCGTCCATGCCCGGTGGTCTTTCCTCCGACGTTGAGGCGCGCGGTTTCTTTGACCGGATGGTCAGATTTCCGTAATCTGACCGCGACCCGCGCCCGTTCTGTTCGTCTGCCCCTCATGTACCCCTCTAATTATGGCAATAGTATCACACAATCCACCATACGTCAACCAAAAACTGGGGGTTCGGAGGTGGTGAATACTTGGGTATCTCGCAGCTATCGGGACATGGGGCGAGTGCCGGCGGTCGAGGAAGCCGTGTAGAGTCGGCGCTCGCATAGTGTCGCCGTGCACGCAAGGCTGCCGCTCGCCAAGGCGCGGTCATTGGTTCGATGTGGCCGGGGTCTTCCAGACACATTCCCCCGCAACAACGGTCGCGGCGATGTTCAGGTTCTCATCAAATATCGTGATATCGCCGTCCATATTCGGCGCGATTCGCCCTTTCTTGTCGTCAATTCCGAGCAGTCGTGCCGGGTTCGAGGTGACGGCCTTCACGGCTTGGCAAACATCAGTGCCGGTGAACGTCCGGAAGTTTTTCACGGCACGGTTCAGCGTGAGCGTGCTGCCAGCGAGCGCTCCCTGCGGTGTTCGTGCGATACCATCCCGTACGGTTATGTTGATCTCGCCCAGGACGTAGTCGCCGTCGGGCATGCCGGCCGCCGCAGTGGCGTCCGTCACGAGAATGATGCGGTCGGTTCGTTTCGCCTTGTTAACGAGAGCGACGACGGGCGGCGCGACGTGGTGACCGTCCGCGATGAGTTCTACGCTGAGCTCGTCGAGCACGAGCGCGGCAGCGGCTATGTTCGGCGAGCGATGGTGCAGCGGGGACATCGCGTTGAAAAGGTGCGTGATGTGTTTCAGCCCTTTGTTGGCGGCATTCGCGACCTGGTCGAACGTCGCTTCGCTGTGTCCGCCGCACGCGACAATCCCTCGTCGTGCCAGTTCTTCAACGAGCGCAGCGGCGTTGTCGATTTCAGGAGCAAGGGTCATCGTTGCGGGTGGGTCAACGCAGTCGAGCAAACCGCACGAGGACGCGTCGAACGGCACCATCACTTCGGAAGGTATCGCACCGCACCGAGCGGGGTTAAGATAGGGGCCTTCCAGATGGACACCGAGCATTTGGGAGCCCGACACGACCTTGTCGCGCGCCTCCTGTAACTTCTGGGCCGCGTCGCCCATCTCGCTGCGCGTCACGCCCGCCACCGTCGCGAGAAACGCCGTGACGCCGGTCGCCGGCAGCTGTTCCTGAAGTCGCGCGATCTCTTCGGGAGTAGAGGCGACGAAGTCGATACCGAACGAGCCGTGCGTGTGGATGTCGATGAAACCCGGCGAAACGTAGTTGCCGTTTGCATCCAGGACGACGCCTTGCCGGACTTTCCCTCGCTCGACGATATCTTTCACCAAGCCGTGCTCGATGACGAGATCTTTGTCGGTGGCTACCTTCTCGCCGAGAATAAGTCTGCCGCCGGTGATGATCAGAATGTTGTTGTCGCGCGACATCTTCACCACCTCTTTTCTCTGCTGGGCGCCGCTCTCAATCTATCCGCCGAACCAGCCCAGGATAAGAGCGACTACCTCTCTAACACCTATGGTCGCCACGCTGACCACGACCCCGGCGATGCACACCCCGCACGTCATTGCCACCAGCGACCAACCTTTCTTGAGACCGAATAGGTACGCGGCGATTGTCCCGGTCCAAGCGCCCGTTATAGGTAGCGGGATCGCCACGAACAGGACCAGGCCAAGCAACTCGTATTTGCGGATCTTTTCACTTCGTGCACGCGTCCGCGCGAAAAGCCAATCCACAAACCGCTTGCCAAGGGCGAAACGGCTGAGCAGCCGACTGCCCGGTTCGAGAAGGTACATGAAGATCGGTATGGGAATCATGTTGCCGAGAACGGCTATTGGGAAAGCTTGGATGAAAGACAGTCTGCCTTCGGTGAGCGCGTAAATAAGCGCGCCGCGAAGTTCCGATATCGGCAACATCGCCACGACAAACGTCACCATGTGCGGCGATAGAAACTCGTCGAAGAACTCTACTATCTGCTCCCGCATTTTTCCTCTGGCGTTGATTCCAAGACTCGTCGGTCTCGGCGCGGCAGTATCTCGAAAACGCCCCATAACGCGTGCGCCAGATTATATCAGAGCGCGCCACATGCTTCAACGCAGTTCAATTGATGTTGACTTGATCGGATTTTTGAGTATAATAGTCGAGGCCTTTTTTGGCAAGGCGAGGTATCGGCGGGTTTTCACACAGCTCTTTTGCGGATGAATCGTGGCGCCTTTGCCATGGAAACAAGCCGGGTTCGCCCTGTTTGAATCTGTTCTTGTACCAACGTTTCAGTGGGTTTGGATGGACATAGGGGAGGGTCGTTTTCTCTACGATGGATACAGTCACGTTGGACAAAAGCTTGAGCGACATATTTGAAGGATACGAGGGCAAACGCGAAGAGCTGATCCCGCTGCTGCAGGAGGTTCAGGCGGAGTTCGGCTACCTTCCTGCGGAAGCGCGCACAGCTATAAGCAAGTTTCTGAAAGTGCCGGAGAGCGTCGTGTACGGAGTGGCGACTTTTTACGCGCAGTTCTATTTGACGCGGCAGGGCAGACACAAGGTCAAGGTGTGTCGCGGGACAGCGTGCCACGTACGTGGCGGGCATCGAATCATGCAAACCGTCCAGCGCAAGCTCGGCATCAAGCCGGGCGAAACGACCGAAGATTATGAGTTCAGTCTCGAGCGCGTGGCTTGTTTCGGCTCTTGCGCGTTAGCGCCGGTCGTTGTGATTGACGGCAAGGTTCATGGACGTATGACAACGCAAAAGGCGGAACAAATACTGAGAGAGGTAATGGAGAGTTCGGTTGAAGAAAGCTCGTGAAACAAAGCCACAGGCAGAAGGTGTGAGAAAACGCGGCGAAGGCGAGATAGTCGTACTCGTATGTCAAGGCACGGGTTGTCTATCCGGCAGGTCGGACAAGGTGCTTGCGGCACTTAGCTCGGAAGTCGAACGGCTCGGGCTTTCCAGCGTAAAAGTCGATTTCACCGGATGTCACGGGTTCTGCCAGCAGGGACCGATCGTCGTAGTTGAACCGGAGGGAACGTTCTACACGCGCGTCGAAGCCGAAGACGCCCGAGACATCGCAGAGCAACATTTGCGCGACGGTCGGCCGGTAGAGCGCCTTTTCTATCGGGATCCGGTTTCTAACGAGCCGGTTGCGTTATACAAGGACATTGATTTCTATAAGAAGCAACGCCGAATCGTCTTGCGCAACTGCGGTCGAATCAATCCTGAAAAAATTGATGACTACATCCAAAGCGGTGGTTACGAGGGATTGCAGAAAGCTTTGTGCGAGATGGAACCTGCTCAGGTGGTGGAGGAGGTCAAGAAGTCGGGGTTGCGGGGGCGTGGTGGCGCTGGATTCCCTACCGGAGTGAAATGGGAGTTTTGCAGCCGGTCCGTGTCCGACACGAAGTACGTCATTTGCAATGCGGATGAAGGGGATCCGGGTGCCTTCATGGATAGAAGTGTCATGGAAGCTGACCCGCATAGCGTGCTTGAAGGACTGATTATCGCAGCTTATGCGATTGGCGCCAGCAAGGGTTATTTCTACGTGCGGGCTGAGTATCCGGTTGCCGTGACGCGTCTTGCCATTGCAATTGAAGAAGCGCGGTCGCGGGGCTTTCTTGGCGAAAACATACTTGGCCGCGACTTCTCGTTTGACGTCGCCCTCAAAGAGGGTGCCGGCGCGTTCGTTTGCGGGGAAGAAACGGCTCTCATGGCGTCTATCGAGGGGAAACGTGGTATGCCACGGTCGAGGCCGCCCTTCCCCGCTCAGTCAGGGTTATGGGGTAAGCCGACCAACATAAACAATGTCGAAACGCTTGCCAATGTGCCGCAAATAATAGTGAACGGGGCGGATTGGTTCAGAAGCATCGGTACGGAGACCAGCGCCGGGACCAAAGTATTCGCGCTGACGGGTAAGGTGGCGAACCAGGGTCTGGTGGAAGTGCCGATGGGCACGCCTCTCTACGAAGTCGTTTTCGGTATCGGCGGGGGCATTCTTGACAACAAGCGTTTCAAGGCCGTTCAGACAGGCGGACCTTCGGGCGGTTGTTTACCTGCCAAGCTTCTCAATATCGAGGTTGACTATGAATCGTTGTCCCAGGCCGGGTCGATTATGGGTTCAGGCGGTATGGTTGTTCTCGACGAGGATACATGCATTGTCGACCTCGCCCGGTACTTTATTGAGTTCACGCAGAACGAGTCGTGCGGCAAGTGTACGCCTTGTCGGCTGGGTACACAGCAGATGCTGAAGATACTCAAAGGTATTACTGCGGGAAGAGGCCGGTTGGAAGACGTTGACCTGCTCCTTGAGCTGGCTGAGTCCGTCAAGAAAGGTGCATTGTGCGGGCTTGGGCAAACGGCTCCGAATCCTGTGCTCACCACGATCAGATACTTTCGTGACGAGTACGAGGCGCACATTCGCTGGGGGAAATGCTATGCCGCCGTGTGTCGTGAGCTTGTGGAAGCTCCATGCCGGCACACGTGTCCCGCCGGCGTGGATGTGCCGCGCTACGTGCGCTATATCAATGAAGGGCGGTTCGCGGACGCGCTCGCGGTAATCCGCGAGAGGATACCGTTCCCTTCGGTCTGCGGACGTATCTGCGTGCATCCCTGCGAGACAAAATGTCGCCGATCTCAGCTCGACGATCCAATAGCGATTCGCGCGCTCAAACGCGTTGCTTCAGAGCACGGGGGAGCCGCACCGGAGCTGACGCCAGCTAAGCCGACCGGCAAACGGGTGGCTGTTATCGGTGCGGGTCCTGCAGGACTGACTGCAGCATACTATCTGTCCCGGTTGGGTCACGGTGTCGTGGTTTTTGAAGCTCTGCCGAAACCCGGCGGCATGATGCGAGTGGGGATTCCGAGGTTCCGGCTCACTGAGGATGTGCTTGATGCGGAGATCGCCGATATTCAAAGGGCGGGATTTGAGATCAAGAGCGGCGAACGTGTGAAGTCGGTCGAGTCGCTTCTGGAAGACGGGTATGATGCAGTTTTTGTAGGCGTCGGCGCTCACAAAGGGTTGCCGATGGGTATTCCGGGAGAGGATAGTCCAGGCGTCATGGACTGTATTACTCTTCTGCACGACGTTAGCCTCGGACGTGGCGCAGAATTGTCGGGGCGGGTTGCCGTCGTTGGTGGCGGTAATGCCGCGATGGATTCTGCGCGAGTCGCATTCCGGCAGGGTGCCGACGAAGTCCTGCTTTTGTACCGGCGCACGCGTGAACAGATGCCCGCTGCTGACGAGGAAATTGAAGACGCCTTTTCCGAAGGTGTCAGGCCGGAGTTCTTGGTGGTGCCGGTGGAAATCAGCGAGAAGAACGGGAAGAAAGCTGTCAAATGCCGACGAATGACGTTGGGAAGGATTGATTCTTCAGGCAGACCGTCGCCTGTACCTATCGAAGGCAGTGACTTTGTAATAGAGGTGGACACCGTTATAACCGCAATCGGACAGAATCCTCACTTCGGGGAAGAGATCGGCTGCGAACTCGACAGACGCGGGTGGATACGGGTTGACCAAGACACTCTTATGACGCCACGAGCCGGCGTATTTGCCGGGGGCGACGTCGTCACGGGACCTGCATCCGTGATCGAGGCTATCGCGGCGGGTAGACGCGCTGCCGAACAGGTCGATCTCTATCTGGGAGGGGCCGGGAGTATTGAGGAGGTATTCGCGCCGGTCGAGGAGGCTCCCTCGGAAGGCGTTAAGGAGGAAGAAGGCGAACGGCGCCGCGTGGCTGTACCGAAGGTCGATGTGGAAGCGCGGCTGCGCTCGATGGACGAGGTAGAGCTTGGATACACACCGGAGTTGGCAATGGAGGAAGCCGACAGATGTCTGCGCTGCGACCTGGAAGAAGTGGACGAAGAGTAAGCGGGCACTGTTGAGACGAGTTCCGAAAATGGGAAAAATCACACTTACGATAGACGGCAAAAAGGTTACTTGCGACGAGGGCAGGACGGTTCTTGAAGCTGCCCTTGATAACGATATCTATATTCCCAATCTGTGCTACCATCCGCTGTTGGAGCCGTACGGCGCGTGCCGGATGTGCATCGTCGAGATCGAAGGTATGCGAGGGTTGCCGACGGCTTGTACGACGCGGGCGGCTGACGGCATGGTGGTGCGTACCGACAGCGATGAGATCCATCAGGTGCGGCGCATGACGGCGGAGCTGCTCATCGTGGATCACTTCACTGACTGCCTGCTATGCAGTTCAAACCAGCGGTGCGAGTTACAAAACGTCGCCGCGTATCTCGGAATAGACCGGACTCGACTGAAACGAACCGTGCGTGAAACGGAAGTGGACGACAGCAACCCGTTTTTCAGGCGCGATATGTCGAAGTGTATCCTTTGCGCCAAGTGCGTGCGGATGTGCCAGGAAGTACGCGCCGTGAGTGCGATAGACACGGCGTTTCGGGGTTACGAGACGACAATCAGCGCGCCGAACGGCGTTCCTATTGCGGAGTCGGTGTGCGTGTCGTGCGGGGCGTGCGTTGACGTGTGCCCGACAGGCGCTCTCAGCGCGAAGATAGAAGCGCTTCCGCCGACGACAGAGACGGTGACAACCTGCGTGTACTGCGGCTGTGGCTGCTCGCTTATTCTGGGGGTGCGCCGCGGCGAGATCGTGCGCGTGAGGGGCGACGAAGCGAACCCGATTCATTCGGGTCTCCTGTGCGTCAAGGGCCGGTTCGGTCTGGCGTTCGTCAGGTCGCCCGAGCGGTTGACGAAACCTCTTATCAAACGCGATGGGGAGTTTCAGGAAGCCACTTGGGACGAGGCGCTCGACCTTGTCGCAAAACGGTTCACGGAGATCAAGAGGAAACACGGTCCGGACAGTCTGGCCGGGCTGTCCTCGGCGAAGTGCACCGACGAGGAGAACTTTGTTTTCCAGAAGTTCGTCCGGGCGGTGTTCGGTACGAACAATGTTGACCACTGCGCCCGGCTTTGCCACGCCTCGACGGTGGCGGGGCTTGCACGGGCTTTCGGCAGCGGCGCGATGACTAATTCGATTGACGAGATCGAGCACGCGGACGTCATATTCGTGACCGGATCGAACACAACCGAGGCACATCCGATCATCGCGTTGCGGATTAAGGCCGCCGTGATGAAGCACGGCGCGAAACTTATAGTCGCGGACCCGCGACGCATTGACCTGGTGAACTTCGCGGATATCCACATGAGACAGAGATCGGGTTCGGACGTCGCGCTTTTCAATGCGATGATGAACGTGATCATATCGGAAGGACTTCACGACGAGGAGTTCATACGCGACCGGACGGAGGGCTTCGACGAGGCGCGGGCCGTGATCGACGAATGCACCCCGGAGGTCGCCGAGAAGATCACCGGCGTACCGGCCGACGATATACGTCGCGCGGCGCGTGTGTATGCCGGTGCGGAGAGAGCATCCATCATCTACAGCATGGGGATCACCCAGCATACGACCGGTACGGACAACGTGCTCGCTCTTGCCAACCTTGCCATGTTGACCGGCAACGTGGGGAAGAAAAGTACGGGTGTTAACCCGTTGCGCGGTCAGAATAACGTCCAGGGAGCGTGCGATCTGGGCGCGCTGCCGAACGTCTTCCCGGGATACCAGGCGGTGACCGACGATGCGCTGCGCGAGAAGTTCGAGGAAGCGTGGGGCGTCAAACTCCCGGGCGAAATCGGGCTTACTGTCGTCGAGATGATGCATGCCGCCGAGAAAGGCGATCTCAAAGGGCTCTATATCATGGGGGAGAACCCGGCGCTATCGGATCCTAACCTTAACCGTACCAGGAAAGCGCTTGAGGATATCGAGTTCCTGGTCGTACAGGACATATTCCTCACCGAAACGGCGCAGTATGCAGACGTTGTGCTGCCGGCGGCGAGTTTCGCGGAGAAGGACGGCACATACACGAACACGGAACGCCGCGTCCAGCGCGTGCGTAAAGCGCTCGACCCGCCCGGCGAAGCGCGTCAGGACTGGGAAATCATCTGCGACCTCGCGACGCGTATGGGGTATCCTATGAAGTACTCAGATCCCGGAGCGATCATGGACGAGATCGCATCGCTGACACCGATCTACGGCGGCATGTCGTACGACCGGTTGGAAGGGATCGGGCTCCAGTGGCCGTGTGGGGATAAATCGCATCCGGGTACGCGTTACCTGCACAAGGGCGAGTTTAAACGCGGCAAGGGCAAGTTCCATCCGACGCCGTACCGCGATCCGGCCGAGATGCCGGACAAGAAGTATCCGTTCATCCTCACGACCGGCCGGTTCCTCTACCACTTCCATACCGGTACGCTTTCCAGAAAGTCGGAAGGGCTCGAAGAGATCTGTCCCGGCGGGAACGTCGAGATCAGCCCAGACGACGCGGCCTTCCTCGGAGTCGCGGACGGCGACCTTGTGAAAGTCGCATCGCGTCGCGGCGAAGTGCTCGCTAAAGCCACTGTCACGGAACGCTCGCCGAAAGGTACCGTGTTCATGGCGTTCCATTTCCGGGAAGCTGCCGCCAACATCCTGACGAACGACGCGCTCGACCCCATCGCCAAGATACCCGAGTTCAAAGTCTGCGCCGTGAAGGTTACCCCCGCCAAGAAGTAGTGGCGCTGCTTGCTGCGCCCTTAGAAAAGGGTACAGACACGTTTCCGCTCTTACCTCGCTTCGCTTGTGTCAGACGCCATTTTCTTATGCCAGCAAACCAGATTGCCGCACTTCGCTCGCAATGACCACAGATAACAGGTTCCCCTGAACCAAATGGCGCCCACACCACGAAGTCACGAAGCAGCCGAGAGCGTCGTATTTCCTTTGTGTCTTGGTGCCTTCGTGGTGCGACGAACCGGCTTATATTGTCGTCCCGGATAACGTTTTTGTAATTGAAAAGCCGCGCAAGACGACCATATTGTGCCTGAGAACCCGCCGCAGCTGTTCTTCTGCTCCTCAAAGAAGCACTCTGATATCATGTAAGGTTCTGTCGATACAGAACTTATGACGCTACCCACCAGGCAAGCCCTTCGAGCCAGCCTTAGGCACTGATGTTGCATCAATAACAGTGGTGTTCAATGGAGTTGTGTGCATTGAAACGCCGTCGATTCGGGATGAATCTTTGCTGAAAAAGGCAAACTGCGGGTGACCGCGGGACGCAAAGCTATGGGGCTGCCCGATGGACAGCTCGCCAGGCTGCCAGAGAAAGATTCAGTCACTGATTCTCCCGGGTACAGGCAGAACAACTTGAGAGAAGAGGTGACGACCGATGAAGAAGACTTCCGTTCGATGCTTCCGAAGTTTATGCATCCTGTTGTTCGCGTGTTTTGTGATGGCCGGGCCTGCCGCTGCACTCACGTATGACACCGACGGCAACGTCTCGTTACAATGGCCGGCAAACAGCGAGTCCGATCTTGCCGGTTACAACGTATACAGGGCGACCCAATCCGGCGGTCCCTACGCCAAGATCAATGCTGCTCTCGTAACGGCGCCCTCGTCGGTGGATGCACAGACCAGCGACGGCGCGACATATTACTATGTGGTCAGCGCCGTCGACCAGGTTGGTAACGAGAGCGGATACTCGCCCGAGAGCGAGGGCTGTCGCGTTGATATGAGCGCGCCGACAATCTGGGCGTCGCCATTGGGCGGTTACTTCAGCGAAGCTCAGGCGGTCCGGCTTCGCTCGTCCGAGCCGGCCACAATTCACTATACGACCGACGGCACCACCCCCACGGCGTCCTCGCAGGTATACAGCGACCCCTTGAGCATAGATGTCGAGACGACCGTGAAGTTTCTTGCGGTCGATCTTGCTGGTAACACGAGCAACGTCCGGACAGAGATCTATACTTTTGCAGACCCCGGGGCGGACTCTGACAACGACGGTATGCCGGACACGTACGAGATCGACAACGGTCTCGACCCGTTCGACGACTCGGACGCTGCAGCGGACGCGGACGAAGACGGCTACTCTAACCTGGAAGAGTTCGAACAGGGTACCGATCCGAACGATCCGGAAGACCATCCAACACCGCCGTGGGTAGTGGCCGACATGCTGAGGCCGCACGCCGGTCAGGGGTGGGTGGCCGGTACGTTGCGCGTTCCTGTCGACACGTCGGTGATGGTCATGCTCGAGGACGAGGAAGGCGTCAACCCTGACAGCGTAATCGTGGACATCAACGGCGAGGTTGTCGCAAACACGGTGCACGAGGCGCTCGTTGCAGGCGACCTGCGCCAGGTCTGGGTCGTTTACGATTCTCTGGGTGCTTTCGAGTACGATGAGGCGGTGACCGTCACCGTCGAGGCGTGCGACATCAACGGTTACTGGATGACACCCTACGCGTTCACCTTCAAGACCGAGACGCTCGAAGAACATGAACTTGCGGCTAACGCGGCACCGCCGACGACCGTTGTTGTTGATGCTGTGCCGGGCATGAACGCGGTAGTCGGCGAGGAAGGTAGCGAGGTTGACGGAGTGGGGATCCTCTATCCGAACGGCGAGATGGTACCTCCGCGTCTGGGTCCGAGCGACGAGATTGTGCCGATGGACGATCCCAGGATGATGAACGTGCCTCTGAACCTCGAGCCGGTCAGTTACTATGAATCGCCGGTGACCGTTATAGTGCCGGTTTCGCAAGCGCTCGATGTCGGCAGTGTCAGGATATACTACCTCAATCCGTTGCTGGGTTGGGTTAGAGCTGACGAGGAAGACACGTGTGTTGTGGCTGACAGCCGTGTTGAACATGTGGACGGTGACGTGCGGTATCTGCAGTTCCAGATAAGGTATGCTGTCGCGATACAGTGTCTTGACGCATCACCTCCGCGCGACCCATGCGACGTCAACAGGGATATGGCGGTTGACAGTAGTGACCTCGAAGCTCTGCTCAGCCTGGCGGGTCACAGCGGCACGCTCACCCCGGAGCAGATCGAGCTTGGCGACCTGAACGGCGACGGCGCTGTCGATGTGAGAGATACCGTAATAATGCTGGACATGTTGCGTGGACTTTAAGACGTAAATTCCCGATCACCCTCTCTCTAGAAGCGACTCCCCTGCGGGGCCCGACCGCAGGGGAGTCGCTCTCCCTTCAGCCGGGTCGACCGGCCGCAAATCGCAGCAAGTTTGTGCTCGGCATGTTCCGGATAAGGTGGCTTGGCAGTTTGCGTATCTAAACAGGCCGAAAACCGAGCATTTTGCTGGAAGCTGAGCAGGTTAAGAGGTCGGTTTTCGTTATATTACAAGTTTTCACACCATCGTCGGCTGTAACATGGCTGTTCTCATGAATTTTGGGCTTTTTTTTCGTTGACTTTTGCTTTGCTCTTGTTGTATACTCAAGGCGAAGGGAGTGCGGGACGATGCCCAGAAATGAATACCGCCTTTTCGGACAGACGCTCGTAGACCAGGAAGTCATCACAAAACCGCAGCTTGAGGAAGCTATCCACAAGCAGCAAACCACGATGTCGAACCGCAGGCTCGGCGAAGTGCTGGTGCGTCTCGGGTACATAACTCGGCGGCACATATCGCAGGGTCTTGCCGAACAGCTTGGGATTCCCACCATAAACCTCGAGGAAACAGAGATTCCTCGCAAGATCATTGACAGGGTACCGCTCAACGTGGCGCTAATATATCGTATCGTGCCGGTCCGTACGGACAACGGTGCGTTATGCGTTGCGACGGCGGATCCGACCGATATCGATACGCTTGACAATCTCGAACGGCTTCTCGAAACTCAGGTTAGGCCCCTGTTGTGCACTCCCGACGATATACGCCAGGCGCTTGCGAAGTACTACGGCGCCAACGAGAGCACCGTAGAGAGCATGCTCTCTACGATGAGCAGCGCCAGCACGATGAGCTCCTTGAGTACCTTGAGCTCGCTCAGCGCCGCGAGTTCGCTCAGCGGATTCAGCAGCTTGAGCAGCGTCAGCGATGCGAGCATGGATTTTCACGATGCCGTGTCAGCGGATGAGGATGACGAAGGGCCGGTCATCAAATACGTTCATAACCTGATCCTGGAAGCGTTTCGCGAACGTGCAAGCGACATCCACATCGAACCTCAAAAAGAGGATCTCAAAGTCAGATACCGCATAGACGGCGTCATGCATTACGTGCCGTCTCCGCCCAAGAAAGCGCAGGGTTCGATCATCTCGCGCATAAAGATCATGTCCGGGATGGACATCAGCGAAAAGCGAGTGCCTCAGGACGGTCGGATCAAGCTGAACCTGTTGGGTAAGAACGTTGACTTGCGCGTGTCCGCTCTGCCGGGGATACACGGCGAAAGCATGGTGATGAGGATACTCGACAAGAGTGGGCTGATGCTGGGTTTGGCGGAGCTGGGGTTCACGCCGGATGATGAGGCATTGTGGGAGAGGATTGTAAGCGGCGGCACTGGAATAGCTCTTGTTACGGGACCTACCGGTTCGGGAAAGACCACGACCCTTTATGCCACGCTGCACAAACTCAACACGCCCGAGACCAATATCATCACGGTTGAAGATCCGGTCGAGTACCAGTTAAGAGGTATCAATCAGGTCCAGGTGCACGCTGAAATCGGACGCACGTTCGCGCACGTGTTGCGTTCCATGTTCCGGCAGGACCCCGACGTGTTGATGGTAGGTGAGATCCGAGACCTCGAAACCGCCGAGATAGCGACGCGTGCCGCGCTTACCGGACAGTTGGTGTTTTCGACGGTCCACACGAACGATGCGCCGAGCGCGATCATCCGTCTCGTCGACATTGGCGTGAAACCGTACATGGTTGCTGCGACTATTCGCGTCATCCTGGCACAGCGACTCGTGCGCTGCATATGCTCGACGTGCAAGGAGGTGTATGCGCCTTCCGACGACGAGAAGAAGCTGGTCGAGAGCGTGCTGCCGGAAGCAGACGTGAGAGAGTTTTACAGGGGTGCCGGATGCGAGAACTGCAACAGTACCGGGTACCAGGGACGGGTGGGCGCTTTCGAACTGCTTGTGACAAACGAGGAGATCCGGGAGATGATTCTCCGTAACGTTTCGTCGACCCACCTCAGACAGAGGGCGCGCGAGTTCGGAATGACAACTCTCAGAGAGGATGGTATGGCGAAAGTGATAAACGGTGTGACGACACTATCAGAAGTGTTGCGGGTCACACAGGCCGATGAGACATTACCGACCTCAGCTATGGTGGAGGCGTTGTAGTATGGCGTACAACATGGTTAGTCTACTGAAGATGCTCATTGACAGGGACGGTTCCGACCTGCACCTGTCGGTGGATAACCCGCCGATAGGGCGCGTCCATGGAAGGCTTCAGATGTTCGGAGAGGAGCCTCTTACTCCGGAAGACACGGAGATGCTCATGAAGAGCATCGCCTCCGTTGACCACCAGCAGGAGCTTGGCGAGGTTGGCGGTGCCGACTTCGGGTTCGCTTTTGAGGACGTCGCCCGGTTCCGCGTATCGATATTCAAACAGAAGGGGTATGTGGGATGCGTCCTGAGGCTTCTGCCGAAACGGATCATGTCCTTCGAAGAAATAGGGTTGCCGGACGCAATAAAAGATCTCCTACTCATGCCCCGTGGGATCTTATTGGTCACGGGACCAACCGGCTGTGGTAAGACGACGTCGCTCGCCACGATGGTGGATTTTATCAACATGAATACGGACAACCATATTATTACCATAGAGGACCCGATAGAGTACTTCCACGAGCATAAGAAATGCATCATCACCCAGAGAGAGGTAGGCGTTGATGTGCCGAGCTTCGCCGAAGCCATCCGACGGGCGCTGCGTCAGGATCCCGACGTGATTCTGGTCGGAGAGATGAGAGACCTCGATACCATTGAGTCGGCGGTAACCGCCGCCGAGACCGGTCACCTTGTGTTTGCGACTCTGCACACCACGGGGGCGGTGCGTACGATAGACCGACTCATTGACGCGTTCCCGACGAACCAGCAGGAGCAGATTCGGACACAGCTTGCCGGCAACCTGCGGGCGGTCATATCGCAGGCGCTTCTCCCCCGCAAGTCCGGGTTTGGTCGGGTTGCGGCGCTTGAGGTCATGATTACGACACCCGCCATTCAGAACCTGATCCGCGAGAACAAGTCATTTCGTATCACGTCTTCGATACAGACCGGGCACAAGTACGGCATGTTCCTCCTCGACGAGCATCTGGCGGAGCTCGTCCAGAAGAAGCTTGTCACTAGAGAGGACGCCATGGCGAAATGTCAGGATCCCGAACAGTTCATCAGGTATCTTGCCGGTTCCGAGGTTGAGTTAGCGGAGGTGTAGACGTTGACGTTGCCGACATCGAAAGCGCTTGGTGAAGTACTCATCGAGAACGGGGTAATCGGACCGCTCGATCTCGAGCAGGCATTGATCCAGCAACGCATCTCGGGCGAGTTCCTGGGACGGACCCTCGTGAAAATGGGCCTTGCTCAGGATCAGGACATTATTGACGCGCTCGGCATGCAAGCCGGCATGGATAAGGTCAGCCTGAGCAAGATGACCCTCAAGGAGGAGGTCATACGGACTATCTCCGCTGACATCGCCCGGTTCTACAACGTGATTCCCATACGCAAGGACGACGGCGTGCTCACGGTGGCTATGGCGTATCCGCTCAACGTGCACATCCTGGACGAGCTTGCGGCGCTGACCGGTCTTCAGATCAAGGGCGCGATCAGCACCATCGAAGACGTGGACCGGGCTCTTGAACGCAACTACTCGTACAAGGCGAGCGGGATAGGCGAGACGCTCGACTCGCTTATTGCCGAGGTCAGCGAGAAAGACGTGAAAGAGATAGTGCCGGAGAACGTGCTGTACGACATAGATAACCTTGCCCAGCTTGCCAACGAACCGGAAATCATCAAGCTCGTGAACCTGGTCCTGATGCGGGCTTTGCAGACGGGCGCATCCGATGTTCATTTTGAACCTTACGAGGACGAGATGCGCGTCAGATTGCGCATTGACGGGGTGCTGTACGAGATAGCGTATCCGCCGGGCCATCTGTCGATTGCCATAGCGTGCCGGATTAAAGTTGTCTCCGGACTGGATATAGGTGAGCGCCGAATGCCTCAGGACGGCAGGATCGAGTTGCAGGTGGGTGGAACGGAGATCGACCTTCGTGTTTCGACAATGCCGACGTTGTTCGGCGAGACCGTTGTGATGCGTATCCTTGACCGAACGGCGGTGAAGCTCTCGCTCGATGCCCTGGGTTTTGACGATACTGATCTGAAAAACGTGCGTGAGCTGATTCAAAAACCGAACGGGATCCTTCTTGCCACGGGACCCACCGGTTGCGGCAAGACCACCACGCTGTACGCGTGCCTGAGCGAACTCAACGATCCGAAAGTCAAGATCATCACGACCGAAGATCCGGTCGAGTTCCCGGTCGAAGGGATTGTGCAGGTGGCGATCAAGGAAGAGATAGGTTTGACATTTGCGGGCTGTCTCAGGTCGATCCTGCGCCAGGACCCGGACATAGTCATGGTCGGTGAGATTCGCGACCTGGACACGTGCCAGATCGCCGTCGAGGCGTCGCTCACCGGTCACATCGTGTTGAGCACGCTGCACACGAATGACGCGCCCGAAACGATGACCCGGCTGCTCGACATGGGTGTCGAACCGTTCCTGATCACTTCATCCGTCGAGGGTATCATCGCGCAGAGACTGATCAGGGTGCTGTGTCGGTTCTGCCGAGAACCGTATGAGCCGGACGATGACGAGCTCGAGCAGGTCGGCATAACCAGAGAGGCGCTCGAAGGACATACGGTGTACCGGAAAAAGGGTTGTCCCTTGTGCGAGTTTCGCGGTTTCCGGGGCAGAACCGGTATCTTCGAGCTGCTGGCTATGGACGACTATTTGCGCGAGTTGGTGAACTCACATTGTACCGCTCTCCAGTTGCGCCGCGAAGCGAGATCCCGTGGCTTGAGGATCCTGAGAGAACGGGGAATTGAGAAGGTGTTGGAGGGGATGACAACGTTCGAGGAAATACTGGCGTGCACGGACAAGTTTGACTGAGGCGTTTGTGCTGCATGGTTCTCGGGAAAACAGAAGGAGTAGTCAGCCGGGTATGATTTGGTGATGAAGTTGACCGCAGTGGAGGGTGAGGAGTAATGGCAACTTTCGCTTACAAGGCAATCGACAAGAAGGGAAATGAGATGACCGGCATGGTCGACGCCGAGAACGAAACGATCGCCATCGCCGAGGTGAAGAATCTCGGGTATTTCCCAATCAAGATCTACGAGTCCGCGAAAAGGTCGGCGCAGAAGGGTGCGAAGAAAAAGAGAGGGCTGTCCGAGTTTTACATCGGCGGTGTTAGGAACAAGGAACTGGTTGTCTTCACCCGTCAGCTATCGACTCTGATCGACGCCGGTTTGCCGCTGTTGCGCAGCCTGAACATCCTTCATGACCAGCTCAAACCGTCCAAGTTGCGCGATATTTCCGAGGAGATGATAGAGGACATCCAGGCCGGTACGACGTTCTCGGAGGCGTTGGCAAGGCACCCGAAAGTGTTTGACAGGCTTTATGTAAACATGGTGAGGGCCGGTGAGATCGGCGGTATGCTCGAGGTGGTGTTGAACCGGCTTGCAGATTACGCCGAGAAACGTCAGGCGTTGAAACGGCGGGTGCGCGGCGCGATGATCTACCCGATCGCGGTTCTGATCATTGCGGCGGGCGTGGTAGGGTTCCTAATGGTCAGAGTTGTGCCGGTGTTCGCGGGGATTTACAAAGACTTTGGCGGCGACTTGCCGGGTCCCACAAAGTTGCTCGTAACGGTCTCGGATTTCATGGTGACGAGTTGGTGGCTTCTGCTCGTGTATGTAAGCGGGACACTGATTTTCTTCAAGATCCTATTCAAGATACCGGTCATCCAGCGAGGCAGGGACCACCTCGTTCTGAAGATACCTATGATTAAGGGCCTTGTGGTCAAGATCGCTGTAGCGCGGTTTTCGCGTACGCTCGGCACACTTATAGCCAGCGGCGTGCCGATACTTCAGGCGCTCAAGATTGTGAAGGAGACAATCGGCAACGTTGTGATCCAGAACGCCATTGACTACGTCCACGACAGCATCAAGGAGGGAGAGACGATAGCCGCTCCCCTGGAAGAAGCGCGCGTGTTTCCTGCCATGGTTGTAAACATGATTGACGTCGGCGAGGAGACCGGTAGTCTGGATGCCATGTTGATGAAGGTGGCGGACTCGTACGACGCGGAAGTCGAGGCTGCAGTTGCCGCGTTGCTCACCTTGATGGAGCCGGCGATGGTGGTGTTCCTCGGTTTTATCGTTGGGTATATTGTTGTTGCGCTCTATCTGCCCATATTCATGCTCGGAGACGCCATAAGCGGATTGTAGGTTGTCATAATGAATTCTGAAAGGAACATGAATAGTTCTGATGTGTGGCGTTACGCGAGAGCTGAGAGGGCGGATTTGTGAAGGTCGGGCTCCTGGACATTAACGAGGAAAAAGCCGGTGCGCCGGCGATATCCCGCCTGCAAGTACGGAACTGTTCCGATGTATCATCCTTTTTCGGCTTATCGGTATTGGACCGAAGTGTGATTGTGAAAAGTGCGTTGGTAGTGGCAGTGTGCACTGGAGAGGTGTGATTCTGCTAAAAGAAAGGGGGAAACGATGTTGAACAAAAAGGGGTTTACGCTGATAGAGTTGCTCGTGGTGATAGCGATCATCAGTCTGCTGGCCGCGATCGCCGTGCCGAACCTGGTCACCCGGATCAGAAGGGGACGCATGGTCAGGGCGGAGGCGGATATCAGGCAGATCGAGACCACGCTGGGCATGTTGGAAACCGACGGCGGCGGGCCTCTCTCCGTGCTCTTGAACCATTATCTGGAAGATATTAGGTTCAATCCGCCCAGGATTATTGAAGTGGTCAATGACGCGTCAAACTACTACATGCCCCGCATGCTCGAGAGGGCTGGTGTGATAGCCACCAATTACGAGGAGCAGGGTGCGTGGACAGCGGTCGTGTCCGCACTCCTGACGGACCCGATGGCATTCACGTTGGACTTCAGCCACGACTACCCGATGTTGAAGTCCGGCGTGGATAAGAATATCGCCAACACGTACATGGAGAAGGGGATCCCGTTTGATCCGTGGGGCAACCCGTACGTCATACACGTTATGCCGCGCGAGAGGGGCCGCCGTGATGTCCGGCTGTTGGCGTTGGGTCTGCAGAGTCTGCAGGGGATCGACGCGGACGGCAACCCGGTGATAGTTCCCCCGGCCGACTTTCCCAGGAACCTCAATTACTACATATATTCGAGAGGAGAGAACAGATCAAGCGATCAGGGCCTGAACGATGAGGGCTTGCCCCGCGGCGGTATGGACGACATAAACAACTGGGATACGAACCGCGGTTGGGTTGAACTGTATAGATAGTGGACAGCGCAGCGTCCGCGCTCGGCGTGGAGTGTCTCCGAGAAAGCGCGGCGTGACGTGTGGCGATGTGATGAGGCGATGCAATCGACCAGACAGTGTAAAGGTTTCTCGCTTATTGAACTGCTTGTGGTTCTCGCGATCATCGCCCTGTTTGCAGGTGTCGCGGTACCGACGCTTATGAACTTCCGCTCGCGCCGGAACAGGGATATCGGCGATGCCGCGCTGGTTCTCAGATCCACTCTCAGGACCGCTCGAACGTATGCGATCCAGTACCGCGTGCGGGCTGCAGTGCTTCTTTACACCGACCAGTACCACTTGGAGTATGAAGACAGAAAGAGTAAACACTGGGATCGACCCCTGGCAAACTACGCCAAGGATAGACTCCTGCCGGATAACGTGCGTTTGTCCTGGGACACGACTGTGGTTCCGGTTCGCGGGGTTCCCGCCCACATCTTCGATCAAACCGGCACGCTCGACAGTCTCTCGGCTTTGAAGGCAATGATAACGATCACAGACACCGCGAACGAAGTTGACGATGCAAAGATCGAGATATTGAGAGCCACGGGACGAGTCAGGATACAGTGATAAACCGCATGAAAAACAGACGCAGACACCTGGGATTTACGCTCGTCGAGGTGTTGATCGCGCTGGCTATCCTGGGTATCGGGATACTCGGCGTGACGCTCCTTTTCCCGGCGGCGATGCGCGAAAGTCGGCGTGCGGGCGGTGAGACGATTGCGGCCATGTACGCGGACAGCGTTGTTGACATGCTGAGGGCTCACGGTTACGGCGGGCTCGAAGTAAGGACAGACCCCAGCCGTAACGTCCTCCGGATTGTCGGAAGGACGGACCTCATCTATCAACTGTACGACGACCCGGAGGTGAGGGTTGTGTATCTCCAGGCTGCCGCGAGCGAACTGTACGCAACGGTAGTTGTCAACGTGCCGCTGAGAGACGGACGGACCGAACGGTACTTGACTTATATTGCGCGGCAGTAGGGGCGCTGCTTGCCGCGCCCGATCTTCGGGCAGAGCAAGCCCTGCCCCTGCAGTAAGACGCGGTGAGAGAAAATGAGAAGTTTCCGTAAATCAACCGGGTTCACGCTGGTCGAAATGCTCGTCGCACTGGCGATATTCGGCACCGTGATGGCCGGCATATCGGTCGTGTTCATAAGCTCGATGCGAGCGTGGCAGACCGCCCGGGAGAACCAGAGCGTGTTCGAGATGGGACGTTCGGCGCTGCAGTTGATGGAACGCGACATCCAGTCGGCTTTCGGCTCCGTGGACAGAAATGAGATGCAGACGCTTGTCGGCGGAACGGATCGGTTGACCTTTGTCGGGATTGTGCAGAACCCCAAGACTTGGGTGTGGACGGGAGAGGACGAGAACGGAGAGGACGAGGGGTACGAAGCAGCCTACTCGGATACGTCGCGGATCACCTATGCTTTCTGGCCTGAGCGGGGCCTGCTGCTGCGTGTCGTTCTACCCGACGTGGACGTGGTAGGAAGCGAGAGCCTGTGGCTGCTCACCGTCCAGGCGGTCGAAGCGTGGAACCAGATAATTCTGGCCTCAGATCCTGCCGCGACTCCCAACGTACAGCCGGAAGATTTCGAGCTTGCATCGAACATACTCGATCTGCAGTTTTCGTATGGGGTAGCTGTCGGCGACCCGGGCACTGGCGAGCTGGGAACCATGCAGTGGGACGAGTTCGCGCGAACGGTAGCCTGGACTAATAGCTGGGACTCGCGTGCCAGGCCCGACCACAAGCTCCCGGACGTCATACAGGTTGCCCTTCTAGTCAGGGCTGAGGCAAGGATGCCGACGGAGGAAACGAAGAGGCGGCTGTTCCGATCGACAATATATCTGCCGCTAGGAGACCGGCGGCCTCTGCCGGCAGTACTTCGATAGTAGAGAGAATAGAGTAGGTAAAATGTAGGGAAAATCAAAACCGTGTACCCGTAGGGGAGCCCCTAGTGGGCTCCCGCCGGGAGGGCACGAGGCCCTCCCCTACGTGCGCGGTTGAGATTGCGGTGTATGATGTAGGGAACGAGGATGAATAGAATCAGACGACATATGTCGGCGACGTTGTCCGATGCGTGTGATGGTGCCGCGCTGGTGACGGCGATATTTGTCGTCACGATACTGTTCGCCATAGTCATCACGGCCACAATTATGTCGCGGCAGGAAGGCAGGATCGCCAGCAACGTTGCCGACACCGTTCGCGCAGGGCTGCTCGCCGAGGGCGGGGCGAACATAGCGATAGCCGCGCTCAACGCGGACCTCAGCACCAACCGTGCGATAACATCTATCGCCACAATCATGCGGACTTATTATGGGGATCAGTGGAAGTCACAGGTGTATGACCGCATTCTCGACGGTCGCGAGCGCGATATCCGCGATGAGTTCTGGCTCCCCGCATACAGTTGGGAGGATAGAAACGGGAACGGATTGTACGATTGGAGTGATAGAAACGGGAACGGTGCGCGCGATCCGGGCGAGCCTGAGCTGGATGTATTCGTCGGGCGGTACGTGTTCGCTATCGTCGACGAATCGAGCAAGATCAACATCAACGTCGCCGGCAATCCGAGACTCGATCCTTTGTCAGAAACTCCTCGTTTCGCGCATCTATCTAACGAAGGTGTCTCACCGGCAGAGATCGATATCGGCGCTCCGTGGCCTCCCTGGGAGGAGGTGTCGATGAGGAGCGACAGCGACGGGCGAGCCAACACGTTTGTCTTCTTCCGGCATGGCGCCCCGGGAGGCGAGCCCGTTCTGGGAATCTCGTCTGAGACCGGCCCGGATCCCGTTGACGACAGCGCGTTTCCGGGCAAAGCCACCCTTAATCAGGATGACGATGACGACTTCGACAACCTGTGGGTTTCCTCCGACGGGATAGACAATGACGGCGACGGGTTGATAGACGAGTTGAACGAGGGTTGGGACGAACCGGACGAGTTCCGCCTCTTCCAGCCTGTGGAAGGCGACCGGGCGTTCAAGACAATTGAACAGTTGATTCTGATATCCGGCGTCGGTGAAGCCATGTTCGAGTTGGCGCGCGATCTTATCACAGTAGACTCGGCCGACAGAGAGGTTATTTACAACCCGCAGGCCGGCGATACGCGCAAACAAGACCTGCGGATCAACCTTAATCTCGACGATGCACGGACTATCGCCAAGACGATGATCGAGAAGCGGCCGGGATACTTCGGGCCGGGTCCCGCAAACATAACGTTCGCGAATAGAGCAAGAGCGTTCCAGATTGCCGCTAATATAGCCGATTTCAGGGATAAGGATTTTGCCAGAACAGAGATAGTCGACGATCGGCGCGTCGATAACGACGGCGACGGCAGGTTGGACGAGGACTGGATTGACGGCACGAACAACGACGGGGATTTGCTCGGGTTTGACGGTCGGGACAACGACGGCGACGGCCTTATTGACGAGGAGGGTGAAGGCATTGACGAGGATCCGTTCGAGCCGGGAGTCGATGCCGATGGCGATAACGAAACGCTTTCCAATGACGGAGTTGACAACGACGGCGACGGGTATGTTGATGAAGGGGACGAGGGGATCGACGAGGACTGGGTTGACCCGCCGGAGGTGATCGGAAACGACAGAGATAACGACGGCGACGGCCTTATTGACGAGGATCCGCCCCAGGTCGACGTCTACGCCGGGATCGAGGACATACGTATCAACGAGATTATGGTCAGGCCTACGCGTCGCGTCGAGGCGGAGGGTGGACCCGGTTTTTCGGTCGATCAGGCAGGCGTCCCTCCCGAATGGCAGCTTGATTACTTCGATGATGGCGTGGTTACCAGAGGTTCCTTCATCACGAGCGCATGGGTGGACAACCTGCCGCCGGGTGGGGATGACGTAAACGACATTGTGGCGACCTGGCGGATCGACGCCGTGGACGTGGATCCCATAGTCGGCGGGCCGGGGCTCCTTCCGACCGGGCTGTACTACCTGATTCTCGACTTCAGTTCTGCCAATGGGGAACCGACGACGACGGCCGTGGACTATAGAGTGATCGCCGGCACGCAGGATACAGGTTGGGAATCCGCGAGCCCCTGGGCCGGAGAACTGATTAATGCGGATCTCGAACCTGTGCCGTTTCTCGTTGACATGGACCCGATAACGGACCGCATAGACCCCGTTTATATTTCCTCCTCCCCGCCGCCAACGCCTGTGTTCATCCAGTTGAGGAAGAGGAATGACGACGACGGCCTGCTGCTGCCCGTGCACTTCAACGGTGCGATATTCAGCCAGGAGCCGGATATGGAATGGGTGGAGCTTGTCAACATAGGCACGAGACCTGTCCGGCTCGACGGTTGGGAACTCGAGATCGCCGGCGGCCCCATCGGCACAATACCCCCGGGGACCGGTATCGACCCCGGCGATTTGGTGTTGCTTGCGGTGGACAAGGACGATTTTGTGGATTTCCCCCTGGGCGCCAACCCGGATATTAGCGTTTTCTGGAACTGGATGAGTATGCAGAACCTGGCTCAGCCGGGGCCGTTCGCTACATTCCCCATATTCCCGAGGCTTCAGGGCAACTGGAACAATGTCGTCCAGCTCGTGTTCAGGAACAACGCGGTCGAGGCGACGGAGGAGATTATTCTCGGCGGCGGGATGTTCCCGAACAACCCGAGGTATGACGGTATTGATAACGATGGAGACAGAGCAATAGACGAGAGCTATCTTGAGACGGTGAGCCGCGCGGAAGGTATTGCACTTCCGGTGATCGGCGAGATGCAGGTTGTCACCTTGTACGAGGGGCCTGCTCAGTGGGGCAGGGTGGTTGACCGTGTGACGTACAGTTCAGCGGACGTCGCAAACGCCTGGCGAACGTTTGTGCTCAGGGACCAGCCGGAGCTTGACTTCTACCGGAGTCTCGAGCGCACTAACCCTTACTATGTCGGCGACAGGCCGAGAGACGGGACGACGAACGAGCTGCGGGGATACATCGCCGGCGGTTACCTCGACGGCTCATACGATGACTGGGCACGTAACGACGGTGTGGGGCTGAGCGGGTTGCCCAGCAGCAGATTCGCCACGCCTCTTCTCCCCAACGTCACCGCGGTCAGCGACAGTGACACAAGGGGTGATTTCGAGCTGGCGTTGCCGCGCGTCAAGAACGCGAGCTTCTCGACAGTGGGCGAGCTGGTGGATGTGCCGTTCTACGATTCGTCGTGGCCGCCTGAACGGTTCCGCGACCCCGCCGAGCTTCGCCCGACGACGCTGAGCATATGGGACGCCGCGGCGATAATCGAGCTGGCTACCACCTCGAGGATGGACCTTACCGTGGGGCAAAGCGAACTGGTTGGGGGAGGCACAGGCTGGAGAGGTGTCGACGCCGCCAGGTATCTTGCTGTTGCTACCGGTGAGGAGCTGCTGGAGGAGTCGACGCCGATTGAACCGCCGGATGCAGTCGCATACTATGCACGGGATCCTGCAGAGGCTGTCTGGCAGTGGGATATTGACGACGGTCTCGAAGACGGTGTGTACAACCTGTACGTTTTCGTCGGTGAAGGTCTGTGGGGCCATCCTGGCACGCGGCCGGTCGCAATAGAGGTTTTCAGCGATATCAATAACGATAATTATCTCGATCCGGCGTTGGGGAGTGTCGACAGTTTCGGCGTTCTGGATGGTGCCACTGCCAGGCCGGACAGCGTCGTAAGCTACGGGACGGTGCAGGTGCGCGGGAATATGTTGGCGGTGAAAGTTGTCAACCTGGCGGAAACCAACATCCTGAATACGTTCACACGAATCGCCCTGTCGCCGCGACGCAGAGATTACGGCAAGATCAATATCAACACGGTATGGCCGAGGACCGTCACACGTAAGGATGACGCCGGCAACGTGATAGACACAGCAACTATCGATCCTCTGTGCGCGCTGCCAGGACTGCTGCAGGTGTGGGACGGTAACCGGCTCATCCCGTCGCCTGATTCGAGTGTGGAAGAGATCCGAAACAGGGCGCGGGACCGTGCGAACGCCATACTCTGGATAAGAGCAGACATAGGAGGAGGCTACCGGTCCGTGGGCGGCCTGCTCCAGGAGCTCGCGGCGCCGCCGCCGACACTCTGGTCAAATCAGCTCGATACCACTCGAGTAATTGACACAGAATCGTGGCCAGTGCATACTCGGGACCTCGTTCTAATGAAGGAGACTCTCGAACGGTTCAAGCATATATCGAACCTCATCACCGAACGGTCGGACGTGTTTGAGATCATTTGTGTCGCGCAGGCCGGACAGTATCTTGGCGGCGAGTTCGTGCCTGCCGCGGAGAAGAAGATTCGCGTTATATACGAGAGGTAAAGTGTAGGGGAGGGCTTCATGCCCTCCCGTCAGGCGGGAGATGCGATGTGGCAAAGGTGTTTCGGGAGGGTACAAGACCCTCCCCTACCGAGACTGTGAAGGCGTTCAAATGATTGCGCACAAACTGTCAGCGAACAAAACGGCCCACTCGAGGTTCCCTCGGAGAAAACGGACGCGGCTCGAGTATTTTGATTACGCTACGCCCAACTGCGTGATCTTCACAACTTCGTGCACTGCGAACGCTGTCCCGCTGTTTGACGATCACGCATTGGTGACTAGCGCGGTAGAGTGTGTAAAGGAGGAACGCCAGCGTGTCGGACATGCCGTCTACGTGTTCTGTTTCATGCCTGAGCATTTCCATTTGCTGATAAACCCGCTTGAATCAGGTGTGCCGGTCACGCGGTTCATGGGACATCTGCACAGTAGGATCACCAAACTGGCATGGGACTGCGGGCATGCGGGCAAAGTGTTACAAAGAGGATTCTACGATCGCGTGCTGCGGAGCACCGAAACCGTACTTGATGTTGGCGAGTATATACTGAACAATCCGGTCCGCCGAGGGCTGGTTGATTCGTACGAGGAGTACCCGTATTGCGGGATGATGGACCGTATACAGGTGTGAATGTGGGGGAGGGTACAAGACGCTCCCCTACGAAGACAATGAATGTAGGGGAGGGCTTCATGCCCTCCCGTCAGGCGGGAGATGCGATGCGGCGAAGGTGTTTCGGGAGGGTACAAGACCCTCCCCTACGAAACCTGTAGTGCACGATTGGAGGCGATGTTTTGTGATATGGCGTAACGTTTTGGCGCGTGCGCTTGTGTTGGTGGTCGTAGCTCTGGCGCAATGCGGCCTGGCATTCGCGCAGGGGTCGCACGTGTTTCTTGTGTCCCAGGACGCTGCGAGCCGCGAGGCGCATGAGGACGAGTGGGGCGACGGGACGGCGTTCGCCGCCATACAGCCCGCGGTTGATGCTGCGCAAGCGGATGCATCAGGGCTTTACCTGATCCTCGTTGAGATAGGTCCGGGGGCTTATGCCGGGCCGATTGAAATAGATGCCGGCGCGAACATCGTGCTGCGCGGCATACTGGACCCGCTGGAAACGCCCGATCGGCCCACGATAGCGGTTTTTGGCTCCGGTTCTGCTGTGAGGATAAACGGGTCCGGTTCGGGTGTTACCATCGACACTTTCAGAATCGTGGGGGGCAATCCGGGTATACAGATAACCGGTGCGGACGCAACCGAGGTCGCGCAACCCACCATCACGAACTGTGTTATCACGGGCGGCACCGACGGTGTTGTATGCTACGAGCATAGCACGCCGCGCATTGTCAACTGCATGATCGTTGACAATGGGGACGGCGGTATCGTGTGCTACGGAGATTCAGAACCCTGGCTGATGAACGACACAATATCCGGAAACCAGACGGGGATTGATCTGCTTGCAGGCGGGCTGGCGATCGAGGTGACTAACACAATAGCGTGGGGCAACAGTGTGGCAGATGTCCCTGCCGGTGTGACAGCGGCCCTCACCGTCACGTATTCGGATATAGGTACCGTGGATTTCGGCCCCTCCAACATCACGGACGACCCGCAGTTTGTCGGTGCGGGGGATTATCACCTGACGAACGTGTCGCCGTGCATCAACCTGGGGACCGACGCCAATGCGCCCTCGACGGACTATGAGGGGGATGCAAGAGCGACGGTGGTGGATCCGGATGTGGATATAGGGGCGGACGAATACTTCGGGGGAGGACCCGGGGAGGCGAATGCTTATGCGGTGCCCGACCCGACATCGTACCAACCGCGGGGCGGCCTGCTGTTCTTCGTCACGGGGACGAACGTCACCAACGTTCGGGCCCAGCGGGGGCCCGCTACAATTCCGGCGTTCCCTGTTTTTGACGCGGGGGGCGGTGGGTCCTCTGTCTACGCCAACGATACCCCCATAGACGAAACCACGGGCGACGGTACGTGGCTTATCATGGTGGAGGCGGACGGTAGCTGGCAGCTAGCCGGCACTTTCGTCATCGACACGACGCCGCCGGTTGTCGGTCCCTCGGGTGGTGCCAACGGACCTTACAACATCCTCGCAGGTCATAACGACACGATAAGCGCCGCGTCGCTCAACTTCTACGCGACCACGGTACTTAATTGGTGGGGGAACCAGGAGCTTCCCAATCCCACCATAAGCTTGGTCGAAACGGTGCCGAACGATGGCACCAACTTCTTTTTCAACACCGGTGCGACGCATCCAAACGGCGCGCCTGCCGGAACCGGCGCAGCGTTGACGATAGACTTCGAGGTTGAGGCAATTGATCCTCCGGGTCCCGGTGCTGACGCTGTGGCGGGGTTTGAAGGGTACTGGGCGCGCAGCGGGCGGCCGATCATACGCGATAGGAGCCCATCGAGCGCGGGCTTGTATCAGGACCCGGTTCCGCTTGCATCGGGCGCTGCCAGTGCCACGTGGCGGCTGCAGTTCAGGCCGCTCACGGAAGGCGTGTACGATATACAGATTGTTGCGGAAGACCGGGCCGGTAACGTCACTGAAGAAGTGGTACCGCTCAGGGTATACTGGGACAAAACACCGCCGACCACCAACATAACGTCCAAACCTCGTTCGCGCGAATCGAGCACCCAGGCCGGATTCACCTGGCGTCGCGGCGGAACAAGAATCCTGCCTCTCAAATACAGCACGTGTCTGCAGATGATGTTCGGCGGGTGGCAGCCGGTTGTCGGCTTCACGCCGTTCTTCGCAACCGAAGGCACGACGTACAGCGGTCTCTATGTGGGATTTACCTACCGATTCACGGTTCTGGCTATAGACGATGCGGGCAATATCGAGACGACTGTGGATACGGACAACCAGTATGAGTGGACGGTGGGCGACCCGGTGCGGGATACCGTCATAACCAGCGGACCGCCGAGGGTCACGACGGACACCGCAGCCGTCTTCACTTTCAAGGAGATCCCGGAAGACAATCTGGTCCGGTTCCAATGGAGGTTGCTGAATAGTGCAGCCAGCAGCTGGATAGATGTGCAAGGCGGCTACCAGCATACGCAAAGAATACCGTTTCCTCTCGGCGACCCCGTCAGAGCGGTGAGTTACGTGTTCCAGGTGCGGGCGTGGAAGGATTACAACGGAGACTATGAAGAGTTTCCATATCCGTACCCAGAGCAGAACGAGGCGGATCCGACGCCGGCGACGTACAACTGGACGGTGGTGCCGCCCGCCAGAGGGGACGATCCGGGCGCACCGGTACTGCCGCCGGGAGTGCCTACGGAGGCGCAGCCGACGATTCTCGAGGGTTACGGCATCGGCCAGTACGTGGATGCGCCGGGCGAACAGCCGGTGAAGTATTTCCGCGAACAGGCGAAGTAGAGCGAGTAGAGAGAATAGAGTAGGTGGAATGTAGGGGAAACCGAAAGCAAAGGGCCGTAGACGGTAGACAGAAGACGGTAGACAGGGGAAACCGAAACTAACAGGCCTGGCGTAGGGGCGCTGCTTGCCGCGCCCATGGTCGTAGGGGAAAGTAGAGAGAATAGGAGTAGGTCGAATGTAGGGGAAACCGAAAGGCGGCAGACGGTAGACAGAAGACAGGGAAAAGCGAAACGAAGGCCGCCGGTGTAGGGGCAGGGCTTGCTCTGCCCAACGCGGTGTCGGATTGACCCGGCGTGAATCGTGAACGTGTGTGATAATAAGGGGAAAAAGGTAAAAAGGACAAGGATATCATGCAAAAACCGTTGATATCATTGGATTTTGTCTTGACACCCTATACACCCTTTAGTATAATACAACAGATTGGGGGAACTGACCTACGAAGCGGGGTCGTCGGTTCTGATACAGCCTGTTGTCCAGGACAGGCGAGTCGCAAGCGCGACTCTGGCGAGAGGTAGACTATACCATGGCTAGAGGCAGAGCAAGACGTTTTGCCTTGGATCTCGGTGCTAGTTCCGTGAAAGCGTGCGAGCTGACGCAGACGTCCGCCGGTCTCCAGCTTACCAAGTTCGCCCACATAAACCTCGGCATTGATCCTTCAATGCCGCCCGAGGAGAAGGAAGCGCTCAGGCAGGAAGGTATCGGGCGCGCTCTGAAGGCGGGCAACTTCAAATATAAACGTGTGATCTTCGCGGTGCCCGGCCAATCGGTTTTCGTCCGCAACAGGTTGTTGCCTCCCGTGCAGGAATCGCGACTGGCCCAGATCGTCCAGTACGAAATCCAGCAGCAGATACCGTTCCCGCTCGACCAGATCGCGCTTGACTACCAGGTGATCAAACGTACCGAGACAAAAGAGTACGACGTCATGATGAACGCGATCAAGGTTGACACTGTGGACGCGTTTGCGGGCGTGATGCTGGACTCCAAGCTGAAAATCGACACGGTTGACGTGTCTCCCGTTGCAACATACAACTGGCTGAGATTCAACGAGGAACTGTCCAAAGAACCGGGTGAGACCACGGCGTGCATTGACGTAGGCGCGTCGACCACCGACATATTCATCGAACGTGACGGCGAATTCAGGTTCACCAGAAGTCTTACCATTGCCGGCAACCATATCACCGAGGCGATCAAGGAGGCGCTGGGCGTACCGTTCGAGGAAGCGGAACGGCTCAAGATAACGATAGGCCGGGCTCCGCTGGAATCCGAGGGCGCTCCTGACGCCGGTACGCAGGAAGGTAAGGTTGCCGCCGTAGTCCAAGAGGTGCTCGGCCGTCTGGCGCACGAAGTCAACCGGTCGTTCGGGTTCTTCCGGACGCAGTCGGGAGGGTCGCCGGTGGCGAAAGTCGTCCTGTGCGGCGGCAGCGCGGTGCTAAGGAACATGGAACAGTTCATGGCTGAGCGGCTGGAGGTTCCAGTAAAGTTGGCCGCTCCGTTCCAGAAACTCACTGCGGCCCCGGCTGCGGCGACGGCGCAGGCGGTACCTCATCTCTTGCCGACATGCCTTGGTCTTGCACTGCGCAATGTCATGGCGTGTCCGCTGGAGGTAAACCTTATCCCCCCGCGCGTCGTCAAGGCGGAGAAACGCAAAGAGCAGGCCGTTTATTGGGGACTGTCGTTTTCCACTCTGGTACTCATCGCGATAGCGGTGGTTCCTATTCGCGCCCAGCAGCATCGGGAGTACTTACAGCAGGAAAAGTTTCTAAAGAAAAGCATCGAGGAATACCAGAAACATGAACTCAGGCGGGACGAGTTGAACGAGAAGCTCGAGGACTACAAAGAGAAGTACAGGGTGTTGAACGAGATGGCCGGTGTCAATAGCAGGATTATCTGGCTCGATCCAATATCGAGGGTGTGCAAAGCGGTTCCCAAGGGGGTAACGCTGGGTGACATTGCAACCATCGACTTTTCGGGCAAGGCTGCTGGCAGCAGAGGCGGGGGCAGAGGCGGGTTGGCCGGGATCGCTGGATTAAGTGGTGGAGCCGGCGGTATGAACCTAAGTGCTCTGCGTGGCATGTCCGGTGATCGAGACGAGCGGGATGGTGGTCGCGGTCGTTCTTTGGGCGGCGGAGTCCGTGGTGGCACCTCGAAACCTGCCAACGGTCTGCACGTTGTCGCTTATGCGGAAACGCTCCGCCAAATCCAGGAGTTCAAGGAAGCGTTGGAGAACACGGCCGGGATTGCTGAGGTCGTTCTATACACGGAGCAGATCAGCCCGGTGGACAAAAACTCTCTGCGCGGGACGGGTGCCTCGGTGGGCGGCTACAGTGGTATGGGCGGTGGAATGCGGTCTGAAGACAGGGACAGAGATGGGTTCCGTGGCGGGATGGGAGGTCTTAGCGGTTTGATGGGCGGAGGATTTCGGGGACGACGTGGGGGTGGAAGCGTTGCCCCAGGTTACCAGTACCAGTCTCCTCAGCTTATGGAACAGAACCAAGTGTTCCAGTTTACGATAGAACTCAAACTTGGGGGTGAGTGAGCAGTGCAGCTTACCGCACGACAGAAAATATTGCTCGCGGTGGCGTTTCTCCTTCTCGCAGGTCTTGGCGCTGCATTCTGGAAGTTTTTCTGGCCGCAACTGAAGGTGTACCAGGACACCAAGGCAAACGTCGCTGGTTTGAGGCGGAGCTTTGATTCGATAAAGGCCAAGTACAACTACTACTCCAACCCTTTGAAGTACATTGAGGAGTTGGAACCGGAGATTGCCAAGTGGGAGCGAGCTTATAACGGAAGGGCGAAAGTTTTCACGGCGACTCTGGCCAAGATTCCGCCTACAGAGAAGGAGCCCGGGTTCTTTTTCAACGAGGAATGGAAGGCGACCCGCGACAGACTGCTTAAGAAGGCCGAGCAACGGAATGTCGCCATCCCGCCCGACATAGGGTTTGGGCCCGGTATACCGCACCGCGACGACGTGCCGACGCTGCTTAACCAGCTTACGTGCACCGAGTACATACTCAATTTGGCTCTCGACAACGGCGCGTTGGCGATCACGAGTTTCGGCGTGGGGCAGCCTGAGGAGAGGAACGGCTTTATACGTATGATACCGTTTCAGATAGGGTTTATAGCATCTTTGGAGGATGTCAAGAAGTTCTTGTATTGGTGCGGTCACGGCAATCAATACGTGACCGTGGATAGCCTCTCGCTAAGGGTTCTTCGAGAGGCCCCGGGCGTGACGAACTTCGAGGCACAGGTTGCTCTTAAGACCACATGGATACTGGACAAACCGGCGGCAGTGATCACCGAGGAGGAAGGAATCCCAGGTGCGCCGATGGGCTTTGAAGCGATGTTGCAGCGCATGCGAGGCTCTGGGGGGTCGCCACCGACCAGTGGTCCAGGTGGTGGACCTGGTCGTCGGTAGTTGAGCGACGAGATGGACACGCTCTGGGCGGATTAATGCTCGGCCGGCGAGCGAGCCGTGGATTGTGTAAGAGACGATGGAACAGTTGCGAAAGGTCTTCAAACGGCTGGCGAAAGCTCCGGAGAAGATAGTATTCGCCATAATGGTGATGGTGTTGATATGGCGCGTGGTCCAGATAGTTGTGCCGAGAGAACCGCCGAGCGAAAGCGACAATCCGCCTCAGCCGCCATCTATAGTGGAGCCCCCGACGCCCGTCCAGCTGCCGGACGAATCACTGAGCAAATACGCGGATATCAGCCTTGGGAAGTGGGATCTACTGGGTGGTCCGGTTGTCACCGACGATGGTGAGACGGAGGACGTGGGTCTTCCGGATATACGGCTTGATCGTATTGAGGAGGCAAGAGGCACGCCTTACGCTTGGATGGTAGTCGACGACTCTCGGCCACAACCTCTGCGAGAAGGCCAGAGTTTTGCAGATAAGCAGGCTGTTCTTGATGAAATAGATGCTGAAGCTGGGAAGATTGTCTTTACGTGGCGTCCTACAAACAGGAAGTATGAGAGGACGACGGCTGGGTAGTCCGCAAAGGAGGAAAGACAGAGGATGAAAGCGCTGGCGAAACACGTAACGGTAATGCTGGGTTGTTTGTGTGCATGTGTCATCTTGTTGCAGCTTCCGGGAGTTTCTGTGGCGATGGCGCAGCAGCAATCCGAGATCGAACAGTACCTGAACCTTGGTGTGAGATTCCATTCCGAGGGTAAGTACAGGGACGCGTTGGAACAGTTCAACCGTGTCCTGGCTGTCGATCCGGACAACAAGATCGCGAAGAAGTATGCTGACGAGTGCAACCAGTACCTCACCCCCGGCGCGGTGGAGGAGCCGCCGATCGAGTACCCCGAGGCACCCCCGCTGAAACCGAAGGAGCTTATTCCCAGCGCCGAAGAGGTCAGACAGCGCACTGTTCAGAAGTATCTTGATCTGGGGCAGGAATACTACGATCAGGGCAAGTATGAGAAGGCGGTTGGCGAATGGGAACGCGTGTTGCTCGTCGATCCGGTTAACGAGCGCGCGATCCAGTCGATCCGCGACGCGTCGAGCAAGTCGCTGGAGAGGAAGCGGGGAGAGCTGCGGGAGGATCTGTTGATTGAACGGACAGAGACTACGCTGCACATTGAGGAAAAGCGCCGGCGGCCTCCGGGTACGGATCCCGACGGGATCAGGCCGTTCAGAATCACCCTTCCCCGCGTCGAGGAGGAAAAGGAAAAACCGGTCATTTCCAAGATACAGGATCTCGAAGAGAAACTGAACGCGGAAGTGAGTATTGATTTCGATCCGGGGACGGACATCAGCAATATACTCGATTTCTTGTCGAACTTCTACGACGTGAACATAGTCCTTGACGAACGAGTGATGCTGGCACCGGTTCTTCCGGCGGAAGTCCAGACTGGTATGCCCGGGCAGCCGTACGGTTACCCTCAACAACCACGTTTTACACAACAGATTGGTGGAGAACGCTCACCGTTTGGTGGGCAGTTGGGTCAGTGGGGTGGTGGACCAGGCGCGCAGGGCGGAGGAGGGGTAATGGCCACCGTCCCTCGTGAGATGCGCAGGGTTAATCTGAAAAACATCCCGCTCAGGGATGCGTTGAAAGCGCTGCTGACCCAGATGGGGCTCGACTACAAGGTTCAGCCGGAATTCATCTGGGTTTCGACGCCGTACGTTTTGCGCCACGAATCGTACGAGGAGCTCGAGACCCGTTACTACCTTTTGCAGAATGCCGGTGGCGAGTCGCTGCCGAAGGTCGCCATGATAACGTGGGGCGGCATGGGCGGCGGTTTTGGCGGCGGCG
>Ga0180438_10001390_pt1 | contig 43100 bp, 41 predicted proteins | sample SS_ome_12_FD_132455 | JGI IMG/M metagenome (GOLD analysis project Ga0180438, IMG submission 132455) | Hypersaline lake sediment archaeal communities from the Salton Sea, California, USA - SS_3_D_2 metaG | ecosystem: Environmental > Aquatic > Non-marine Saline and Alkaline > Hypersaline >...
AGAAGATGCTGAAGATTGGTGGGGAACATATCTCAAATACAGAGAAGTGATAAAAAATCTATGGGAGTTACAATCGGATGGAAATACAACCGTATGAAGGGAAGATAAAACAGGCAACCACAGATGAGCAGGTTATATCTCTGTGGTTGGGGACAAAAAATGTTGCCAGTACAAATCAGGCATATGCCCACCATATCGGGGACTTTATGGAATATATGCAAATGCCTGTTTCTGTCATTAATTTAGCGGCCGTCCAAACATGGCATAGGATGATACTTGCAACATCTTATGCAGAAAGAACGAAAGCTCAAAAGATAGCGGCCATTCGGAGTTTTTTTAAGTTCGCAAAGGATATAGGCTATATTCAGTTCAATCCTGCCACCCTGCTGCCCCTTCCCAAGATCAAGGATGACCTGGCAGAAAGGATTTTATCTCATGACGAGGTAAGGAAAATAATCCTTACAGAAAAAAATCCGCAACATAAAGCTATGCTCATGTTGCTTTATGAAACGGGGATCAGGGTTTCAGAGCTTTGCGGTCTGAAATGGAAGGACGTAAAATCAGGCAGCAGTAGGGATGAATTTGTGGGACAGATAACAGTCATGGGAAAGGGAGGGAAAACCAGGGCTGTTAAAATTAGGAAGAGGGTATGGAAAGCCCTTGAAAGGATAAAGGTGGATAGCCCTGATGCTCCAGTTTTCTCTTCAAAAAGAACGGGGAGGCATTTATCGCGTCAATGGATTCACAGGGTAATCAAAAGGGCTGGAATCCGGGTTGGCATACCCGGTCTTTCTCCCCATTGGTTTAGGCACAGCCATGCCTCCCATTCTATTGAGGGAGGCGCATCCCTGCCCCTAGTAAAAAGCACTTTAGGGCATGCATCTATAACCTCAACAGACAGATACCTTCATGTCCGGCCTGATGACTCAAGCGGTCGGTTCTTGGAAGAATAAGGAGAAAAAGATGAGTAATTTATGGGGCTTAATGGTTTTTAAAGGAGATTTGATGAATGAAGTGAATCAACAAAAACTTTTGGAAGTGTACCAATTAATATGGGATACCCGCTCTGGGGAATGGAAACTTAAAATACTTGAGGCTATGAAATCGTGGCGGCCTTTAGAATATGAGATACTTATCAATGATTTGGAAAACAGGGGCAAGATGCCGGTAAAAAAATGCCAAGCTTGCGGCAGCCTGCTGGAGGGAGATCAGGAATAATGGTAGATACAACAGACACGGCAGAGATCATTGATTTTGAAGTTCCACTGAATCCCCACCTTGAAAGGGGAACCGAAATTTTGGATTCGCTTTCTGGTGAGGACAGAGCAGCAGTTATAAATACTGTACTGTCTCATCTCGTGGTTCAAGCCTGGTATCGGGATGATCCTGACATGCCCAAAGTTTTATTTAATGCAGTAGTGGAGGCTTTTAAATTAGGCATTTGAATAAAAGGAGGCATCATGAATGCAAATCAGATTATCAAAAATAAGACCGGTTTTTCCCTTAATGATCTCAAGGATGTGGTCGTTGATACATATGGTTATGGCGGAATTGCCAGACTTTATATGATTGCCCTTGAAAGTCTTGAAGCTTCAGATAAGGCAAATAAACCTTACGAGGCTAAGTATATGGAAATGGCACTTGGTTTGGCAAATCATTAAAAAATGGAGGTCAGATGTGCAGCAAAAGGAGGATAAGAAAAAGATCATGCACGGGAAAGGTAAGGCATAAAACTTGGACATACGCTCAGGTTGCCATCAAAAAGACAGACACCAATTTTTTTCTGGTTGCCTATAAGTGTCCCTTTTGCAAAGGATGGCACATAGGCAGACCTAAAAGGAGAAAGGGGAAAAAAAGAAATGGCTGATCTCATTTACAAGGTAGCCATATTGTTGGCTTTCTTTATAATTGTGGTCTTGAATTTTATGTTTAATAACATGGGAATTATGGCCTATTCAGGAGGTTAATAAAGCATTACATTTGCTTGATTTTTCTGTTGGAATCATATAACAGCCTTAATGAGTACACATCCAGCCTTCATGAAGGCCAAATTTAAAACACATAAAGGATGAAATATGATTCCAACCATTCCTGATGATATTGCTTTTGATATCGACTCATTAGATTATTCAGATGAGATTGCGGTCAGGTTTAATACCTATGTCCGCAAAAAATTTGGAAGCATCACAATTGAACGTGGAACCGCCAATGGCAGGCCCATAATAATGGGAGATGTGATGCCTCTTTGCAGAAAAAATTGTAAATTAAGAGATGAAAGATGTAAGCCGCCCCCTCAAGGAGGGGTTTGCACTTTCATCAGCGCCCCAATGAAAAAAACGGCAGAGTTTTTATTCAGACATTATTTTGACTTGGATGACATGAGTCTGCTTGATATGGGGTTGGTGCTTGTACCTCTTTATGTTGAGTATCATAGACGCAGACTTGACCTTATGGAGAATCCTGTCAATGAGCAGGAGAAGGGAGGGAAAAGGAGCAATCCCTCCTTGAATGATATGGTAAAACTCACAGGACAAATAATGAATATCCGAAAACTTTTTGACAAACAACTGGAAAAACAGAAACCTGTCCCGAAACACGGGGACAGATATTCGCAACGAAGGTGATAACCGCAAGAAAGGAAAAAGAAATGGGTGATACATGCACATTAAGGATCAAAATCAGGAGTGAGGATTTAGAGGCTTTCAATAAACTCCTGGGGGATCAGTGGTACACAGATGATTATTCCGACAGCGATGACTTTATTCTGGCTAATGTTGAAGAAGCCGACTACGGTTGGCCTTACAAGCTTGATACTCTGGCAGATGCCAAGCTCACTTTCTATGGTGAGCGTGACAATGGCGCTACCTACCAGGCTCAAAAGTTTGCCTGTTTTGAAGGCGATCTCAGTACAGTCGCCTCTGACACAAAAGGAAATATCATGGTTTTTGCCAACAATGACGGCACACCTGAAGATGGCGAAACCCAAAGGGTAAAGGACTACTTCAGGGTTCTTTCCCTAATATACAAATCATGGGGCGAAGACTGCTGTCCAGGATGTCATACGGCTTATCTGGTCGATGGGAATGGAACAATTTATTGCCCGGTGTGTGGCTAAGGAGAAGAAAGTCAATGACTTTAGATTGCCTTATAGACCGATTAAAAAAACTAAAGGATATCGAGGGGATTCCAGGGACATGCCGAATGAATATCGACGCCGATAATGGACGTGTTGTGGAAATCACAAAAGTATTGGATATTCGGGTAGCAAAGAATGATCCCAACAGGATTGTTTCCCGTAAGGGAACCCCCGCGTTGCTGATAAGATAACCCTCTGCCTCCCTCGTGTCCAAAGCTCAAGAGCGCCGGAAAGCACATGGGGGAGGTTTTAATATTAACGGAGATTCTTTATATGCATAGATATATTAATCTGAGATTTTTGAGGGCCACAGTGAAGCATAATGAAAGCAGTATAGATCATATTACCGATAAAATAGGTAGGAGTGCAGCCATTTTTAAACGCGTTTTGGATAAAGGTGATATGATCAAGCTTGCAATAAAATCCGGGGCCAGCCCTATTGCAGCAAAACAAATTCTTACAGATGAAGATATGGCATATATTATCGCTTTGAATAAGGGCTATATATCAAAGCCATATTAAACTATTTTAGGCCGTCTTATTTCAACCTTCATATCATATATGTCAGTCGTGGTATCCATCAGGGTTGCCAGGGCGCTCTCAAATCCAAAATTGCGGCCCTGGTCTGATGGTTCGACAGTTGAGATATCATCGCTCAGATAACTCCCACAGGCGGCGTGGACATCTTCCTCTTTTGAAGTTGTTCCTGTATAACGGCCATCATATTCAAAAGGATATCCCACCCCGGCAGGCTTTGTATAAGAGTGTATAACCTTTAAAAAATTATATTTCTCTTTGTTAAAATATACATCAGGTTCATACCAACCGAGCAACAAAGCTTGAATCAAAAAAACCTGAACCATAGTCTTTTCTGAATAAATAGCAATTATCTCTTTCTTACTGCTTTCTTTATGAGGAACACCAGCTATGGTAAGCTCTTTGATGTATAGCCTTGAGTGCCCCCCGGGATCCTGATACAAATTACCAGCATCATAAGACGCTACCAGTCCGGTTTTAATATTCATTTTTCCAAAGGGGGAATAATATTCATAGGTAAGATAATTATTTATTTCTATATCGCTATCAAAATCATCTGTTTCCGGTTCTGAAATGTAATGAACTTCATATTTCTCTCTATAGGTCGCATATCCTATTTCCTTTGTATAAAACCCTGATCTTTTTTCCAAATTTGAAATCAAGGTGTTAGAATCAAAAATAGGATATGTACTCCTAATTGCTGGAAATTCCCAAGTAGCCCTTTCATGATCGAAAGGATCTTTGGTCATTTCATCATTAACTTCATGATGAAAATCTATTTCAAGCGAAAATTTATTGAGGGTACACCAGGGAGGATTCAGGCATTGGGTTGAACCACAAGTTTTTTTTATATAATAAGTTTGATGTTTTGATTTATATTGCAAGCTTAATCCATCATAGTAAGCTATATTACCATTTTGTTCTTTTCCATAAGCGTTAAATAAATCTCCATCATACTGCCCTGGAACAATATCAGAGAAGACACAGATGTCACCAGGAGAAATATTTGTTTCCTCTGTTTCTTCTATAAAGGGGGAGCTTGCTTCAAAAGCTATGCTTGGCATTCCTTCGGAATATCGATCAGGATAGCACTCATTTGTTTCAAGTTCTTCTGTACTATTCAACCATTTAGCCACTGTAGGATCACTTTTCAGAGCCGGGAAATCAACATATTCATTATCCGGTTTTTTTATTTTTGCGTAATCATTATCAACCGGGTTCCAAATAAAACAATAAGACCCATATTCTACATAAACGAATTCCCCACACGCCTTTATCCCATCCGGGAAACCAACTATTTTCATTTCATGAAGGGACTTGGCCCAAATCAAAACCTCGTCATCATCAGCAAAAGCCAAGTGTCCATCATCAACAGTGGTAGCCCCTTCGCAATGATAATGGATAGGGATAGCAGGGACAGCCCCCAGGCCGTCGATCTCAACATCGGCAGTGTTATTTTCGTGGTCAACAGTGATAATCACACCAGTAATCATGCTGGTATTGAAAAGTTCTGTGATCTCATTTACCGGATACTCAAATGATTCATGGATTGATGCCATGTTTTTCCCTTGACAAAATTTTTCCTTATAGATAGGTTGCAGTTACTTCCACGACTAAGCCGCATGATCCGCTCGGAAAAGGCATCTTGCCAAGTATTTTCCGATTGTCATGCGGCTTTTTTTATGGGCCTTCTCCATCAATTTTCATAGGCAGTATCCTGTAGTCCCATTCATCTATGAGCGGAGGGGTCCATCCTGCCCCGGTGCTGTCAAGAGTGCCAAAGACTTGGACATAAAACTTCAGCCCGCTGTTCGGGGGGTATTCATAAGTCATATCATAAGGAGGCTGCTGGTAAACTGAAGTGCATTTATCCGCGCTGGCCGCGGCAATTCCGAAGTGCGTAAACTGACCGTTCAAAAGATTGGCCCAATGCTCAGGGCTATTTTGAAAATTCAGGAAAGCTTCCGAAATTGAGGCCGCCAGGGTTACATTTTCAGCTACCATAGGAGCTTCGGCTTGCCCCCAATAATCAATAGTCCTGTCCTCAATCGAGCTTCCATCTGATCCCTCATGCCCCACAAAGCATTTATCAGCACAATCCTGGGCATGTTTTCCTGCTGCCGCGCATAAAGCTTCATCACTTGTTAGCGGATCAGAACCATAGGATTCCCTGGCCTGGTTAACCAAATCAAGCATTGTCTCGCCTGCATCGATTTCACTTCCAGTTGCTTCTCCTTCTTCATCCTCACATCCGGCTTTACATGGGGATGTTCTGTTCAGCTTTCCACAATCCCCTGCATTCGGTTTTGCAACAAAAACCCAGTCATCGACTTCGTATTCCACAAAATCTGAAGGTCTGGCCCATATTTCTTTTCCCTGTATCTCAACCAAATAACGAGCCTTTGTGGTCCCGGGGAATTGAACCTCTTTTATTTTCCCCCCTGTAAAACAACAGGTACACCACCAGGTGTGGGAAACATTCTTATACTTTTTTTCCTGGCCTGCTTTCTTTTTGAAAGTGTATGCAACTCTAAGTTCGGCCCCGGGATAAATCAGATTCTGATTTTCATCCCAACTTTCTATCCCTGATTTATAATCTGGCCCTGGTTCAAATGTCCAATATTTCTTCCCGTAATCTGTATAAGACGGTGGGCCAAATAGATCAACTTCTATTTTTTTTATCAGGCAGGTATCAGGTCTGATGACACTGATGGTGGGGTATGGATGAAGGATAGTTTCTGTTTCATAGCCTTCGACTTGTTCAGTTCCCCGTTCCCACCATATCCATTCCTCACCATCGCAAAAAAATGGGGAAACTTTACTTATAGAGACTATGATTTCCCCATAGGGATTCGGGGTCTTGGATGGTTGAATTGGAACGGTAATCACACCATTCAGTTGGTCAATTTCAATGGCCCCGTCCACTTTATTGGTCTTTTCAAGTTTGATTTCACCAAAATCATAGGGACAAAGCTCAATGGTAATTTCCTGGGAGTCAACATTGACATCGACCATTTAAATTTCAAACTCCTCATTCTGAATGAAATCTTCAGTGGAATCCAGAAAATCTTCTTTTTGAATCAGGTCAATGGCGTGAGTGCCCTTTGCAAGCTTCCCTACAAATGCACGCCCATCTGCATCGGTTACATATTCATCACCTTTAAAAGTTATAACAGCGCCGGCTCCAACCGGTTCTTTAGTACAGTTATTGACCACCTTGAAATACCACGGAGTTGGGTCTTCTTCCTCTTCGACTTCCTCTTCGGAAAGATAAAAAAGGACAGTGGTTGCAGTTTTTTTCCCACCATACTCAGCCACTATCAGGACAGGATGCCCTGGATCGTTTTTCGTATCATAACCAACAGGTTCCTTTACATTATCAAGAGTGAAGGTATATTCAGGGGAATCATAGGTTATTTTGATAACTCCGAACCATTTTTTCAGCAATGACACAACGTTTTGCATATATTTCAGGGGGCCTGGTTCTCCCCACTGGCCCCACCAGCTATATTTCAATATCGAATTTATTGGCTTTGAAGTATTGGCTGTATTTTCCCCGGGGAAAGACAAAGTTTCTCCAATAAAAGTTTTCATCTTATTTTCATAGAATAGAGTGTCACCTTCACTGACGGTTACAGTAGGCATTCCAGGGGCATACACATGAATATATGCAGTCTGTTCAAAAATAAGTTTATCCGGTGATGTGCTGATACTAATAGGGTCTGCCTCAGCAATAAGTTTCTCATCATCATCTCCAGCATATAACTGAACAGATATGCCTGCATTGGCCATTAAGGAGCCTCTTCTTCAATAGTAGATGCTATTACAAGAACTGGATAACCAGGGTCGTTTTCATCATCATAATCAGCAGGCTTCGCAAGTCCTGTTAGTTTGTGAAAATGTGCTTTTGTTTCATATGTTAAAGTGAGAACGCCTAAGCTCTTTTGATTTAATGTGATAACGTTCTTTTCAAATGTGAAGGAAGGAAGTGTTCCGACCCCCTGCCATGTGGCTTCCCCAATAATCCCCGTTATCGGCTTTGAAACTGTAGCCGTTTTCTCTTTGGGAAAAGCCAGCGATTCCGTAAACTGCTTTGTACCTTCTGCTTCTGTAACTTCAGTTGATCCCAGGCTAGTTTCGGTTTCATATTCCACATCGCAATAAGCAATGAAATGGATATCATTTCCGAATATGAATCTTGACTTCTTTTCCCCATCGGCATCAACATTCTTTTCATCATCCCATTCAACAGCGATATCTGTACTGTCAGGAACATCTTCCACGCCCTCGCCTTTGGCATATAAACTTACTGTAATGCTTGCATTTCCAGGCATTATGCCTCCTGCATCATGTATTTATATGATTTACTTAATTTCATAAGATGGCTATCATTTCCCTTATTTTTGTTCTGATACCCCATAATTTATATTTAAATTTTTCAAGCATAGCACAAGACCATACCTTCTTATAATGGTTAAGAGATGAGAAAAAGACATCTTCCTGAACATCATGATCAAAGAGGCAGGTCAATCTAAACCAATTGGGATCTGTTGTTTCTGTGAAGATATACGCCCTTTCAAACAAATATGGTTTTTTTCTTCTGATTATATCCCCATTATTAAATTTACCCATTTTGATTTCCTCTCCTTTCTTCTCATCCTTTCCTTAACCAGTAATGATTAATACATTCTTTAACCGATCTCTGATCTTATCTTTTGCAATGATGAAAGTTCCTTCAGCGGTTTCAGTCAGGATAACCCTGGAACCGATGTTCATTTGACCCGGGACCGTTGATTTTATTCTGATTTGTCTTTCTCCCACTCTTACCAGGTAATATTGATTTTCATCCATTGAGAGGACTTCTCCCGTTTGGATTTGGGGGCTGTCTGTTTTTAATAGTTCTGCAAGGCTTGGCATTGTTTAATAAAATTTTTCAATGTATAAGGAACTCTTTGTACTAATTGTCTGCTGATTGCTTCTTTACATTCAAGCTTACGTTCCACTTTTTTTTCTACACTTTCTTCATAATGAATAATTTTGCCCTTTTCATTATATCGAATTTTTTCAATTTGAGGGATCAATGCTCCCATTCATCGTTTTATAGCCGTGGAGCCTCCCGATCTTCAGGCGGGAGAGGAAACGGCGTCACCTTTCTGTTTGTGGTTGAAAGGAAGGTTTTTATGACAAAGAAAATAACTTTGTCCCGGAATCCTCCCGGAAACCGGTAGATCCGCATCGCCAATGTTATCCCTGGGTTTTATATGCTGGGCAGCACTTCGCCTGCCCTCAGCGATGTTTAACCACCTGGCCGCAGAGTCCGGGACTTGCGGAACATCCCGGAGTGCCTGTGTATTCCCAGGTAACGTAGCCCGATAGTCCCTCGGCCCTGGCTGAGGCTAATCAACCGAGCTTTTACAAGCTTCGCCCTTCAGGGCGGGGTAGTTGACCCTTATACAACACATTGAAGCGCTTCAATATTCTGCTTGACCTGTGGGCCATTGAATACCGTAGTCACTGAGTTAATATAATGGTTCCCGGTACATTCCAGGAACTGATTATTTATGAAAGCTATATTTCCATCCAAACAATCAGGATGATAAGGAACGCTTAACATTCTCTTTTTGACATCATATCTATTATTATCCAAGTAATTTGTACCCCGATATCCCGCAATTGCAGTGTTTGTAAGCAAGCTATCGGTGATTGCGGGGGCTACATTACCGCCTTCATTCATCTTTACTGACACAAAAATATCCCCTCTGTCAATCATAAAGACAGCTAACAGGATATCAACATTATGTTTGTATAAGAGATACCTTTGATAAGTTGATGTATAAACAATTTCCGCAATAGCCCATTGGCAGTTCGTGAGCCTAATGGTTTTACCATATTTTATCCATTCGACATTTTTATCCATTTCAGAATACCACGGGCAATCAACGCCTGGCTTCCCTATCAATTTTACCGATTTCAAATCGGTAATTGGCTTCTCTACATTCACAACTCCCTCTGTAAAAACATATTTTTTGAAAGAAGGAATGGTTGGATCAGTATATCCAAGCTTTATATTATATTCTCCGACGTCTTTTATTTTTCCATCTGTAACGAAAGTGGATACTGGTTCAGATGGCCCGGCAACAAAGATCCCCTCGTATTCTTCTGAATCTTCTTCTGGTTCAATCTCAAAAATTTCCAGGGCTTCACCAGTAGGTTTCTTTCCTGCCCAAAAAACTCGAAGATACGCGGCTCCGCCTATCATTGGTTCGGGATCGGTTTCCAGTTCAAGATCAGGCAAATCAATATCTGAGGAGTATCCAATTACATCCACTTCGGTATAACCAGTCCCTACTATGGTTTCGGAACTTATACCGGTAACATTTGATCTATCATAGAAAATTTCCGGGGGCATCCCGGGTAAATCAATGGGCCGGTATTTTTTTCTTCTGCAAATTGTGATTGTATTATCATCGCCCCCCCTGACAATGGCCCCTGCTGCCTGGGCTATTTTCATTAACCCGTCCATCGGCGCGCCTGTAAAATTGAAATCAGCAGGTAAAACCCAATCAGGAATTTCCCAATCAAGGGCATTAAATTTTAAAATTGATTCAGCCACGGCTTGGGCTGAAGTAGGTTCCGAAATAGAATATGTTATTTCATTACCAAAACCTTTATCTTCCAAAGCTGAAAGACTTCTCCCGGAAAGAGTGAAATGAAATTCATCGGAGCTTTTCTTTTCTTCAAGGAGAAACTGCATAAACCTGGTGGTTCCATTCTGTCCCGGGACATGCACTTCAAATCTGGCTTGTGTTTTCTTTTCTGTTTCATCAGCGTTTTGATAAAGCCAGTCAGACATAGATTCTACGGTAATTTCATTATGGGGATTGTTCCGGCTGTGATTGAGAGTACATCCGGTTATTCGATGTTTTATGCTTCCCCCATCAAAGAATATGTCATATGGAACGTCCTGAAATGAATCAGGAATTAATGCGGCCGTAATGGTTATATCTGAATCAGAGTCAATGGGATTTTCCCACTCAAGGGGAACTTCCCATATTCCATTATCGAGATTAAGTTTCCCTGTGGCCGCGCCTGAACATGTGCCATCAGGAGCTACAATGACAGTTTGTTTTTCCCCCCCGGCCATTGCTGTTATGATAGCCGTTGATATTCCATCAGGTGCATTTGTCAGGACTGGAGAAGTCGTTCCATCACCCGTCCCTATATTTTCAGTAACAGGTTCTTCTTTATCCCCCATTTGGAGAGTCCCCGCTTGTATTATTTGTTGAGCATAGATATCTGCCATTTCAATTAACAAGGATTGTAGGGACGCTGCCGGATCTTCAGATATTTTATTTCGAGCAGCCTGATTCCCCGAGAAAGAGTCAGATATTTTATTTAATAATGATTGCCAGTTTGATTGATTATTCAATAAAATATTTTTTATTTCCTGTATCGTCCCCGATGAATCCCCTTTTCCCAATATGATTTTCAAGACCTGATAGAAAATATTACTGTCACTCAAAGCATTTATTGTAGAGACATGGGCCTGGTTGTCATTCAGAAGGGGCGTGGATACAACCATGCCTGTTTGAGTAGGATTACCTTCTTTTAGTTCGGTAATGAAGGCTCCTGTGGTATCATTTTTATCACTGAGCTTGACGGACCTTGTCACAATCAGGCTCAGTTCGTCCACAAGTTTTGTCATATGGGAAAAAAGAGTGTTTTGAGGATTGGATAGAGAAAGCTCAGTGAGTGTGGACTGGAGCATGGAGAACCAGGTGCTGATGACATTTGCTTTTGATGATAAAACGCTTTGATTATTCAGAAGAGAAACTGAAACAGCCTGTCCGGTTTGAGTTGGATCACCCTCTTTTAATTCTGTCCAGAAGTTTTGCAGACTGTCGTTTTTGTCAGAAATGATATTGACCAGGCTGGCAAACAACATCATCTCAAGGGATAAATTAACCAGGGCTACCTGAATAGTTTGAGAAGGATCCCCCTTATGGATAATGTTTTTAATCTCTTGAGAGATTATATTTGAATCAGAAATGGTTGAATACAAACTCTTACAAACTGATCTTCCTAATCCGTTGATAATAGTTGAAAGATATTGCTCAACCAAAAGGTTTTTATTGGCCTGAAAGCAATCCGATCCATAAATTTGAGTATAAAAGCTTTTTAAAATAGCCTCAGAAATAACTGAAACTATTCCCTGATACGTTTGATCCCCAAATGAATTTAATACTGAAAAAAAACTATGATCGGCAAGGGCAGAAATGAATACTGCAAGAGCTTTTTCACCCCCAATCTGATTTTCTTTTCTTTGAAGAAATGATGTAGCCAAAGTCCCTTTTAGAGCGTCATAACTATAACCGGTTGCTATGCTTCCGGCTATGGTTTGGAGTGTGTTATTGCTGGTTTGAAAAACAGCATGGATGGCATCCCCATCGGGGGGCGTGTAATTGCTATATTCAAAAATGGCATGGATTGCATCTCCAGGAGGTGGTGTATAATCTGACATTTTATTCTGCCACCCCCATCATATTATTAAAAATCAAGTCACGATATCCGACGTCAGCAATAGCATCAGCCTTAAAAATAACAGTATAAGGCCCTTGATAGGCCAGTCCTGTAAAAGAAAAAGAGCCATCCCCCGCATCGGAGATAGTGGTTGCTGTAATTTCCGGCACATCATCTCTTATAAGCAAAACATTTCGGGCAACAGAATTAGAACCTTTTTTAACATCGCCAGCTAAAGTATAGGTTTGGGCTGTTTGTTCTGTTCCGAATGTTGCAAAAGTATTGGCAAAGGCCGAAGCCGAAGCCTTATTCCAGGCTTCAGATTGAACTGTGTTATAGATTCGGACATGGCCTATTTTGGCATCACAAGTATATGATGTGCTGTAATAGGCCCCTATGACTGCATTGATACCAGACAAATCGATGCTTCCTGTATATGCGGCGGTAGCAACTTCTGAGCCATCTAAAAACAACTTAGCGTTGGTTCCATCATATCTGAAAGATAAATAATGCCAGTCAGATGTATCAGAAAAAGATGCAGTTACCCTGTTACTCCCATTTAAAGCCCCTAATATGCTCCCTCCGCCAATATGAATATCACATACACTATTCGCTCCACTAAGAGGCGAGAAAGCAAATAAACCACCTGTAACGACGTCGGCTTTAAAACTGACATCAATTTGAATATTAGTCCGACCATCCCCCAATGCAGTCCCGATACCAGTACCGCAACTAATCCTATCATCAGTTCCATCAAAGTCAATGGCCTTTCCGATATCAGAATCAATCAGGTCTGCTGTTGTCATAGAACCGGCTGGTGTTCCGTGGTTCGCATCTTCTCTACTATTCTTTATCGATTCAGAGGTATCACCATCAGGGTCTTGAGCCATATTATAAATAGCCGATACATCTGAATTCCATACATTCAAAGCTGGAGTTGATAAAACATCTCCAACATATGTTGTATTGTCAGCATGATCAACGCCATAATAAATCCTTACAGTTGGATCACCTGATGCAGGCAATGATGGCGCTTTAACCCATATCGTAGCTTCTTCAGATACTGCATCCCATGTTTCTATTTCAACATAACATTCAGTATTTTCATTCTCGGAATGGATAGTAACAGCAATTTTCTTACTGTTTGCTCCTATCTCATCAAAAATGAAAGATACATCTGTGTTTGTTATCCCGGTCGATGTTGATAATAATAATGGGAAAGCAAAATTAGTTAAAGCTCCTGTTATTTGAGTTCCATCTATAGTTATATCAACAAATTTCGCCCATCCGGTTAGAGCCATCTGATTCCCCTATTCCCAATACATCCCAAATATCACAAGATTGTATTTTTGCGCCGGACATCCAACCGGGACAATTTCACGCCAAATAATTGGAAAAGCCGCAGGATGCGTCTGGAAAGTCACTGTATCCCCGCTGGTGAAGACTCCCCCCCATCCATCCATCTGAAGAGTGAAGAAAGGTTGGCCTGTTTCCGGGTTAGTGGGAGTGAAATCCGTCCCTACTGATCCGGTTCCAACACTGCCGGCTTTTATCCCGGAACAAGTAAAAGTAGTTGCCGATGTGAAAGTAATTGTCCACGAATCTTCTTCAGTCCCATCACAGTGTAATCCTAATGGATAGGTGGTATCATCGTAAGTTCCCCCGGTTGAGGTCACAGTCCAGTTTTCTGATGCAGGAGCAACCTGGTAATCATCATCCCCGATACAACCGCTCACATAAGTGTTGTCAGTTGCATAAGCATTGGCAACGGAATCTGTAAGTTCAAGGGTTACATCATTACCGGAATAAAAATAATTTTTCCGGTAATATGTAATCATGATATCTGTGGTATCATCCGGGGCAGTTGCCCAAGTTATAGGGGTTGTCCACACCCCTGTTACCATGTTGAGTTCTCCTGCTGAACAATAGCCCGAACAGGTTCCGTCAGCAGCTATGTTGACAGTCCTGGCCTGCCCCCCCGCGGTGGCTGTAACCACTGGCAAATAGTCCTGATGTGTCACCAGCCCATTTGTAGGATTAGCCAAGTTTGTCAGAGTGGGAGTCGCCGATGCACCATCTCCTGTTCCTATGACCTCATCTGTATATTTGTTTTCATTGAGGTTAAGAAACTCTTCATGATCACTTGACATTGTGGAAACCACTGTATTATTACCGATGTAAATACCTTTGGGAAAAGCAACATCTCTATCCGCGGCAATTTTATTCCAAGTTCCTGGTGTTCCTTCATCCCCGGTAGCCTGAACTGAATCACCAATCACCACCCCGGTTCCAATAGTTTGGGAAAGATGAAAATTATTTGCGATTCTGATAAATCCACCAGGAATAAACTCAAAATCATTTCCCTCCATTGTAACCGTTACAGAAATCTCCCCGGAAGTGAGGGCAGTTTGAAGTTGACCACACCCCGTATAAAGAGGGGGTGTGGTCAACCAGTCCCCCTGAGTATTTCCCTGAGTTCCAAGCCCGATTGCAAACCTGTCACCTCCATTTGAGGGCGCAATAATATAGCCTTTCACTCCATCCAACGGCTCATCATCCGTAGCCATGTCTCTGAAAAACTCTTTACGGTATCTGGTTATCCCATTTGTTCTTTCTGATTTCGTAACCCTGGGAAACAAATTGTTTTTTGCCCCATGTATAACCTCAACATGACTGGCCCGGCCTCCATTTGAGATTGTATCCGAAACGAATTCAGATTTTACAAACTTAGTATTTTCAACTGCAACTGTCATGTTTTTTTCCTCTTATTATGTCAGCTTTGTTTTATCAGCCCAAAAGGCAGGCCCGCCATACATTGAAACTGCAAGATAATACATATACGCTCGATGCAGTCTTAAAGTCATCAACCATTTCCTTTTTGTACAGGCCCGAATAATCTTGTTAATGTTCTGCAAGAACATGGCATCAGCGGCATCCTTATCCTCAGTATTTTCACCAATATGATACATGAAATCATGTATGTTGCAGGCTTCATGAATTGGAACCCCCCAACATTTATCAGGAACGTAATCAATCAAAGCTCCTGCTGGACCACATCCATTACATATTCTTTGTTTTTCTCCCCCATCGAGGCGCCAATATTGAGGAGGCCCCCACAATTCAACCTTTAAATCCCTTTTACGATATCTGATCGAAACATTTTTTAACATATAAATCTCCTTAAAATATCCTTAGTTTAATAACCAATGAATGAGAGACAGAATTCGGATCAGTTGAACCCGGGTGCAAAGGAATGGCTGATATCGCGGGCGGATCCTCATTCATATAACTCGTCACTATTTCTCCTGTGGAACTACTTTTAAAAATATAAAAAGCTCCTGGAAATGATGCCATTTTAAATAAGTGATCAAGCTCAAATTTTTTTATTGTACCGATGGTTTCAGTACCCTGCACAATAAGCGATTTAAAATTCCATTCACCACTCCATTGCAGAGGGGTTCCGTCGAGCGCCGGTTCTGTAACATTTTTTACCCCGGTCTGAAGATATGGTTCAGATATGACCAAACCTGCCGGCAGTTGGAAACCACCTATTTCAAAGAATTCAATGGGCATTATTATTTACTTTCTTCAAGTATACTCCCCTTTGCAAAAAAATAAAGCCTGGCAAGGAAGCAATACATGCCATACCAAAAGAGGTGGTTCATTGGGTTCATGGTCTTCAAATTCGGAAAAACTTGCCACAGCCAATATTTGCCCCCCTCGGTTTGAATGATATACTGATTGTCTTTATCAAAGATATTGGGTTCCCATGCTTCACTGGAAAACCAATTTATAAGAGCATTTACAGTATGACCTTCAGATTTAAAAAGTATTTTAATGCTGTCTTTTTCAATTAATTTAACTATAATTTCAATTGGCATTTACCCTCCGTTTACTTTCATTTGCGATCTCTTCTTTCAACATTTCAAGAGCGCTTTTTTGTGCCATTGCGTTCTCAATTCGGATTCCCCCGGGACCAACTATATTAAAAGTTCCGAAATTCTGCAAGTCAGGCATTGATGATACCTGGCCGCCCACAGCATAATTTTGAATGATTGAATTGTTGATACCCTTAAAATCCAGCCCGGGCATAGTGGGATTTATGGTGATAACAGGGCTGAAATCCGAAAAAGCTTTTGCCATTACCGGGCCTCCGCTGTTGAATTTTTGCACCCCTGATTTGAGGACATCTTTTATTTTTCTGGTTCCAGCAGCCATCAGGAGACGTATGTTTTCCACCGGAGGAATCCTTTGTCTGATAAATTCCATGAAGCCGAAACCGAATTTTCTGGTTGCCGAAACAGGCTGAACAAATTCTTCAATTGTTAAATTTGCAGGGACAGTATCAATCCCTGGGGGATGCCCTGCACCCCAAACCCGGCCCCCGGTTGCGAAACCAACCCGGCCCCCGGTTGCATATCCCTCTTCTTTTTCAACCTTGATTTTTACTGTCTTACCCTCAATACCGTTTATTTCGGCCTGAATACGACTGATAGCTGCCGATACTTCAGGTTCATTCAATTCTATTTCAATTTTTTTAGTTTCTGCTGTAATAGCCGTAATAGTTTTGTTCATTTCTTCCAATGTGGCTTTTGTTGCTTTTATATCTTTTTGAGCTTGTTTCTGCTGCTCTTCCAATATTTTCGCCCGGGTCTTGTAACCTTCTTGGATTTTCTTTTCAACTTCAATGAGCTTGTTCTCAACTTTTATGGATGCTGCCCCTTTGTCAACGACTACTTGCTCGCCTGCCTTTACTTCTTTGTTCAATCCAGCTACTTTGTCTTGAGCCTTCTTATAAAGAGCTATTTTTTCTTCCATTCGAGATGCATCCATTTCATCGGCTTTGGCTATAATTTCTTCCACTTCCTTCCATTGATCATGATAAGCCTGTTCCTCGGTCATCCGCCCTCGTCGGATATCCCTTATCTTTTCCTCTGTTGATTTCTGAGATTCAGCCATTGCTTCATAAACAGACTGGATTTCCTGAGCAATGGACTTCTCAATGTTCCGGGCTTCTTCCAGACTTTGTTTGAGCGCGTCCCGGGCCTTTTCATAAAATTCTTTTTTCTTTTTGTAAACCCCTCGGTTGATTGTTTCGGTTTCTTTGGCTACAATCCTTTCGGCCTCCAATTCCTGCTTTGTGGCAGCCTGTTTTTTTGCTGTGGACTCGGCGGAGACCTGGGAAATGACCTGGGCTTTATTCTGTTCAACCTGCACGCTTTCCAGAGCTGCATCCTGTTCAAGTTTTTTTCTGGCATTGACGGCATTTTCAAGCACTCTGGTCAAATCAACATGCTTTGTTTTAGCCAGTTCAACATTCATGCCCCAAAATTTTGCCCGGTCAATATGATACTGAAGATCAATTTTCTGCTCATCGGTCAGGGCTTTTTTTCTGGAATCAACAATTTTGGCATTTGTTTTTTCAGATGATAGGGCGGCATCTTCATCCAGGCGCTTTCTGGCATTGACAGAAGCCTCCATGATACCCACTAAAGCAGACTCCTGGCCCTTCATTTTTTCAACATTCATGCCCCAAAATTTTGCCCGGTCAACCTGGTATTCAAGCTCAAGCTTTTCTGATTTGGTCAATCGTTCAACCTGAGCATTGAGGATCGCTGTCCCTGTTTTTTTAGCCGATTCAATATTTTCCTTATCGTACTTATGCTTTTCAGCCAGCCCTTTTTTTACCGTGGCAACTTCTCTCTGAGTATGGTCATCAAGAAGAGCAATGGACATATTGAGGGATTTACGAACAGCCTCTACCCGTTCCCGGGCAATTTTCAACTGGATATCCCGGATTTTGTCTGCGCTGGTCTTGGCAGCCTCTAAATCATAGGGCTTTTCGTAAAGCTTTGATCCCTCGTCAAAAAGCTTTGCTCTTTCCTCGTTCGATTTTTTTATGGCATCTATTTCAGCCTGGGAAAAGGAAACATACTCTCCCACTGATTGATTAAGGGCATCATTAAAAGCCTCTTTGCCTTTCTGTAAAGCCTGCTCCGAAGTAAGAGAGGACTGATACAAAGCAACCTTCTGTTGATGGGCTGCTCGGAGTATACCAATTTCTTTTTCAGAAAGATCGCTCAAAATCCCCACGGATTGATTAAGCGAGTCCCAGGTAGGGGCAGCAGGCTCCTGGGCCTGGCTTTTCTGGTAGATGGTATCAGCCTCTATTTGAAGCCGCTCAAGGTTCCTTATTTCATCTTCATAGGCAGCAATTCTTTCAGAACTTTCGGTTGCTATTTCCGCGGTCTTTTTACCGATGGCTTCAACCACACTGATAAGAGAAGTGGTTCTCACAGCATTCATTTCTTTTTCGGCAGTTGCTCTAAATTTAGCGAAGGCTTCCTCCCTGATGCGCTGGATATCAACCGCCCTTTCCTCTTCAGACATTTTCAGGTTTTTGGTAGCTGAATTGTATGAAGTTACCTGGTTTTGAGTATCCTGCCAAAATTTCTCAAATGAAATTTTCCTGAGTCCATCCAGTTTATTATAAAAATCAGACCAGGTATTATACATTGATTGGGTCATTCGCTCAGGGCTATCCATAGGACCTGTGGTTTTAACATCAAATTTAGCTACAAATACAGCACTTTTTGATTGAGCAGCCTTTGCTATTTCGGCACTTGCCTCAGCATATTTTTTTATCACTTTAACTGTAGCTTGTCCTACATTCAATACTTCATTATCAACTTTACCCTTAAATTCAGTTATCACTTCAGGGGATGTTCTTTCAATATCTGAAAGATAATCATAAATTATATTTTTAGCCTTACCAGCTATTTCAGGAAGAGGGCCTTCAGGATTTATTTTGCCCGTAAAAACCGTTTTATAATAATTAATTGTTTCACTGCCTGCTTCTCCTAATATATTTGTTAGTTGTCTTTTTATTTTCACCGCACCAGAAACAGCCCCGTCATCTTCGACCTTCACCTTAACAGGTTGGATATCATCAACGGTTCCCTTGATTTTATCCATGTCTTTTCTTACTTTTGATAATGCTGCATCAGCCTCTTCTGCTATTGATTTAAAACCTAACTTTTCAGCCAGATTTTTTCCCAAAATGAGAAAAACACCTTTAGCAAATTCTAATAGTGAATCCAAAAATCCTATAGTTTTTTCAACATAATATTTCACTTTCATGGGGAGCAGACCGAATAAATCCATATCGGTAACAATTCGGCCCATATCCCAACCTGTTAAAAATGTAGCCAGCGCCGCTGAAACGGCATTAAAGGCTCCTGCGACTTTAAGGAACATAGGGCCGAATCGGGCAAATACTTTCATGACCGGAGAAGCCATATTATATACCCCCTTTAATATCGCTCCAAATCCCTTAAATGATGTTGTAACAGGCCCTATTACTCCTGATAATTTTGTAAGTGATCTTAATGTCAGAACACGAATTGATCTGGATAAAATATCAACGTTATTAACCACCCTGGTTGACCATTCATTCCAAGCGTAAGAAATCCTGCTTCCTACATTATGAAAGGATTCTACAAGCCAATTAAACTCTTCCGATATCGGTTTTCCCCCCGCTCCCTCAAAAGCAGTGACTAATTTGGGATTAGCATCCTCAACACTGTCTGAAAAATTCTTTACTTTATCATCTACTTCATCTATTTTTTCAGTAAGCGGTCTTTCGGAAGAGCCTTTGCCAGTAAACCAAACAGTCAGTTTAGCTTTTTTCTCACTTATATAATCCATAGTGGAGTCAACAAGATTTTTGGTGCTTATCAATGTTTCTGAAAGAGGCCCTTCCTTTAAATCTTTACCCAACATCAACCATCTGATAAAACCATGCCCCCTTTTGTTCATTGTTTCGCCCCATATTTGAACCATATCAAGGGCGGCTGTCAATGAATCAGCCAATGGTTTATTATCCTCACCTAATACTTTAATGACAAGTTTCTTGGCATTTTTAAACCAGGTTTTCTGAACACCTGTCCAAAAATCCTGAACTTTATCATGGACTTTATTCATATAAGACAAAACGTCTTTCCCCTTGTCACCAACAAAAAGGAAAGTCATTTTTGCCCTGAAATTTCCGGTTATTTCTTCAGCCAAACGACGCAATCTATATCCGGTATTCAGGATTGCGTCTGTGAGAGGCACTTTTTCATCGGAAAGGAAATCAATCTTGAATTGAGTTTTTAATTTATTATATTCATCAGATACTTTTTTCCCTGCACGCCTTACATCCTTCCATCTTTCACTAAGGGATTTTCCTCTACCAGTTACAAAATTCACTGCAAATTCAGGGGAATGATCTCTGATTATTTCAGCAGCATTTTCTGACAATTTCACCGTTGATTTTAAAGCATCACCAAGAGGCTTCCCTTTTCCATCAGTTATAAATGTCTTGAAATCAGCACTTGTATTTCCAATAGCAACGGCAACATCAGAAACTTTCTTTACTGTATCAGACAAATCAGCAAGCGGATTGCCTTTCTCATCCTCTGCTGTAAGCCCTACTCGATAGAAAGCATTTATATTATTGATGAGCCTGGCAGATGTTTTAATTTTTTTAAGAGTTTCTTCAATTCTTTCAGAAACCGACTTATTTTCTCCAGTTCCGAAAACTATTTTATATCCGGTTTTTGTTCTTTCGATATATTTTGAAAGAAATTCAAGATTTTCCTTGAGGAGTTTGACCTGATCTTTTACAGAGGTTGATTCCATGCCTTCAGAGCCATCTGAACCTGTGAAACCAATTCTGAAAAGGGATAATCCAGCACTGATCCGGGTGCGCAAATCAGCCGTACTATCAGTCATTTCTTTATACATTTCAGAGGCTGACTTAGGCCCTGAAACAAATTGAATATCATATTTTGGTTTTTCGGATTCTATTTCTTTTGAAAGCTTTTTTGATGCTTGCACACCTGCATCGGCTAATCCTTCTATTTTTTTTGTTATTTCATCTACATTTTGCTTAACAGGGCTTTCATCATCTCCTGTAAATTTTACTTTAACCCATGTTTTTACTTTATTTATTGTATCTGAGGTTTTGCGGATTATCCCAACAATTCCTTTCATCTTATCTGGAACTGGCAAGCCCATCTTATCAGCGGTTACAGCAATTCTGAGACCGGTCTTCATCCCATTGATGGTGTCCTTTACCTTCTGGACACTTCCAACTGTTGCTTTCAATTTGTCTCTCAGGGGCATTCCCTCTTTATCGCTGACAAAAACCTTAAATAATGTACTCATGCCCCTTATGGAACTCGATGTGTCTTTTGCCAAGTCCTCAGCCCCAGTAAAAGCCTTTGATAATGGATTCCCCTCTCCATCGGTAAAATTTGTAACAAATTTAGTTACCGATTTTTTTATGATTTTAACAAGATTGGTTATCATATTAGCAATTGTGGTAATAGTTCCCATTACCGGCTTGCCTTCAGTGTCTTCAAATCCAGTCATAAAACTGGATGTAAGTCCTGTAATTAAATCCTTGAGCCATATAAATTTTTCAGACAACCAATCAAAAGCTGATCTTAAAGGCGCGCCATCACCAGTTATAAATTCAGTGGTAAATTGGGCTGTTTTCTCATTAATAAAAGTCCAAAGCTTTAATATTTCGTTCCTTATTGATTCAACCATTACAGAAAGGGAGAATTTCCCGGATTCATCTGTAAATTTGGTTTTAAATGTCGCGGCTGTTTCCCCGATGAAAGCTACCATCAGTTTTATTTTGTCCTTCAAAAGAGCCATCTTGTCTTTAAAAGTAAGCCCATCATCCGAAAGAAAACTTATGGAAAAAATACTTTTTAGGTTGTTAATAAAATCACTTACAAATCCAAATTTTTCAATGATCCAATTAATCATTTTCCCTAATGAAAAGCCTTCATCCGTCTTAAAAGCTGTGATGAAAGCTGAGTCGCTATCATTTATGTATTTGGTAATTGGGTCTAATTTATCCTTTATCCAACCACCTATTTTACTAAAAGATATTCCTTCATCATTAATAAAATTAGTGATAAAATTGGCAGTAGATTGAGAAATACGGGAAGCAAAGTTTTTTATTTGACCAGTGACTTCTCTGATTTTTTCAGTAATGGGTCTCTCTGTTGAACCTTTACCCTGAAAATTAACCATGAATACTGATGTCATATCGTTTACCAGGTTAGCCAGGGTGTTCGCAGCCTTAGCTGTCCTATCGAATTGACTGGTTATTGATAAACCTTCATTTGTAAGGAAGTCCGTTTTGAATGTAGCTGTTAAACCACTGATAAAATCTGAAAGATCGGCAGATTGAGATGCAATCTCATAGATTCTATCAGAAAGAGGCATCCCGTCCTGGTCTTCAAACATAAGTTCAAAGTTCGTATTCATTGATTTTATGTTCAAACTTAAATCCAGTGCATTCTGCATGGTATTCAGAAAAGCCTGTTTTAAAGGAACCCCATCATCAGTTCTGAACATTGTCACAAAGGAGGTCTTCAAAGCATTGATTGTTTCGGATGAAGCTTTAAAGCTGTCAACTATTGATCGGGCCTTCTTTGATAAATCAACCCCATCCCCGGACTGAAGTATCGTGGTGAATGTAGTTCTAAGACTGGAAATATTTTCGGAAGCATTTTTTAAAGTGCCTATTACCTGCTTTGTCTTATCAATCAGGGAATCACCGCCCCCCAATTCAGCATCATCTCCGAAAAAAACCACCTTGAAAATATTAGAAGCACTGAAAACCTTATCTCTCATATAAGAAAAGGCATTTGTGACTTTCTTAGCAGCTTCAGCAGAAGTTACTGCAAATTCCTTCACTTTTGCCACACCAAGCTCAAATACCCCGGGATCCGATTCAACAGTCAGAGGAATAGTAACAGGTGTAGTAACAATAGCAGCAGATATTTTACCAGGTAATTCCCTTGCAGCCTCTTCTGCTTCCTGACCAAATTCTGTTTTGAAATCTACAGTTACAGTGGCTTCCTTCTTATTTATCTCAACAGCGGCTTTATCAACTTCTTCTTTTACTTCAACTATTTTTTCTGTAATTAATTTTTTATCAGACCCTTCACCGGTAAAAACGACATTAAATTCTACAGGTTTTTCGGATATCTGTTTTTTGAAACTTTCCAGATCAGCAGCAAGCGTATTGAAAGTAGTCTTTAACTCCGAAGTATTCAACCGGAAAGGTTCACTCGAAACCTCTTCTATTTTCTTTTTGTAATGGGAGAGATAATCTTCAGCTTTTTTTATCTCATCCCTTATAATATCAATATTTCTTTTGAATTGATTTTTTTGACCTTCAAGAACTTCCACCAAAGCTTTATGGCTTGCACCCACACCGGCTTGAGCCGCCTTTGCAGTCTCTTCAATATTTTTTACAGTTTCCCCACTGTCACCTGTTACATCGCGAGCAAGACTCTTAAAAAGTGCCTGAGCTTCTTTCAAAGTATCGGCATTCTGAGTATTAATTCCTTCATTAAGCAGTCTGTTAGCCTCTTTACGATCATCAAGCCAACGTTGCTCATCAGTCATCGTTTTTTGTTGTAAATCCCGGATATCATCATAATACGATTTATTGGCATCTACTATTTCAGATGTTACCCGATCAATGCCAGCGAGAGTTTCATCTAATTGGGAACGCAAATTTGATAAGTGATTGCCAACTATTTTTGTGACTTCCCCATAAACCCTTTTTATGCCATCTAAATATTTTCTATTTATAACCTCCGTATAACCAACAAATTCACCCTCAGCCCTTTGTCTGTCAATAGACCCTTTACGATAAAGCTGAACGGTTTTCTGAAGAAAAGTTTCAACAACCCCAATGGCTGCTTCTTCACTGTCCTTTTTCCCCTCAAGCCTTTCATTATTTGCCAACATCCAATCGGCCATTTCACGCGCTCGAAGAGCGGCTATGGCTTGGTTTGTTTCTTCCTCAGAAAAAGCATAATCCTTACCATACTTTCTGATCATAGCTATTTTAGCATCAATTGATGCCTGAAACTTTATGAATTCAGCCTTACGAGAAGCGTCGAGATGATTATATAAATCTTTATACTGGATAGAAAGTTTTTGGAAAGAAGTTTCAAACCTTCTCAATTCAATACCTGCGGCGGCAGCAGCGGCTGATTTTAATTCCTGCCGAAGTTTGTTCATTATTACAACAGCATCATCGCCGACAATCCCCATTTCTTGAAGCTTTTTATTAATTTCTGCTCCCGATATGCGCCCTTCGATTTTCAAACGAGTAAACATTTTCACCAGGGAATTCAGAGATACTTTATAAGCTTCAACTGATTCGGTTGCTGCTTTTTTGAACCCGGTGAAATAATCAGCCCACGGAGCCTGTTGCTCCTTCCAATATTGAGCTTCAGAAACAGCCTTCTTATATTTTTTCAGAGATTCTATCCCCTCTTCAATTCCTTTCCATGTAAATTCCGATGTGGCCTTTTGCATGGCAGACATTAACTTCTCGAAAGAAAGAGAAGTAATGTCCGCAACCCCACCTAATTCAGCAACCCTTTTAGCCAACTTGGGATATTCACTGGCAAGTTGTCTGATAACATCTGAATAGTCAGATACTTTTCCTTTTCCCCACAAGGCTTCTAACAATTGGGAAGTATTTTTTAAAGCATCTGCTTGTCGAGTAAGCTGTATGGAAGTCTTTGCAGCTTCTTCAGCAGCCTTTTTGCTGGTCTCTGCAAAATGCTTCAGGGTTAGAACAATTCCTCCTAATGCAACCAGTGTGGCACTTATAGGGCCACCCAGAGCTACAATTGCTTTACGAAAAGTGAAAGTGGCGGCGGCAGCTGCCCCCGAAATATTATATACAGTGGTTATTCTGGCTATTAAAACTGTTAGAGTAGTAATTAAGGGAGCTATTACAGATTTTATTAATACAAAAGCTGTGGTCATTGCTTTAATTCCAGCAACCAGCAGGGCTGTTTGAACTGTGATTTTGCCAATACCTGTTTCAAGAAAAGCTTTTAAACCATCAGCCAAAGCTTTCAAACCATCCACGGCGGCATGAAGCACAGGTGTTAATCCAGCATCACCCAAAGTGACTATTACCAATTTAGCTGTATCTGCAAGCCTTTTTAGCTTTGCTCCAAGACCTTCTAACTGAATGGATGCCATTTTGCTTGATGTGCCAAGACGAGACATTTTCTCCAGCATCTGATCATAATCACCAGATTTAAAAGCAGCAGCTATGGCAGCGGCGGCCTGCGCTCCACGAAGCTGGAAAAGCTTATATGCTTTTACCATGTCAACAGCGCCCCTTTGATGATCCCAAAGGAGCGATGTTAAATTCAAAAGCACGGGTCTAAGACCTTGTTGTATTTTAGGATTTAATTCATCTATTGCCACCCCATACCCCTCTAAAGCAGCCCTTACCTTCTGTGTGGGATTTATCAATTTGGACAAAACCTGACGTAATCCGGTTGCCATCGTGCTGGCCCGAAGTCCACTATTTGCCAATAATGCAAATATGGTAACAGTTTCCCTTAACTCAATCCCGGCCTGTTTTGCAGCAACGCCAATATAGTTGAAAGCAATTCTCAACTTATCAATAGTTAATTTTGATAAGTTGATGGCATTTGCCATAATGTCAGAAACCACACCGGCCTCATGCGCTTCTTTGGAAAAAGCCCGCATGGTAGATGTTAGAAGGTCTGTTACTGTGGATAAACTGCTAAGAGTCGCAGCGGCAAGCTTTCCTACAGAATTTATAATTTCCAAAGATTGCACAGCATCATATCCGGTTTGAGCTAATACAACCATCCCCCCCCCAAGCTCAGTAACCGAAAATTTAGTTGTTTGTGCAATCTTTTTTATTTCTTCGGCCGCGGCCAGGATTTCACCGAAGTTTTCTGTAAGAGTGATAGCCTCAAGATTTTTAAGAGCCTGGCTGAATTCAATTATTTCTGTCACCCCGGATCGGATTGCATTTACAAAACCATAGACCGCCGTGGATGCGGTTGCATATTCAGCGAGGTTCTTGACTCTCTGATATAAGGAACCTAAAAGGTTTGAATGAGTGGAAGTTGCTTTTGATGCTGCTTTTGTGGCTTGAGTTAATTTTTCCTGCTGGCCCAGGACTTCTGATCGGATTTTGGCTGCTTTTTCCTGAGCAGCTTTTACTTTATTTACGGCATTAGTATATTCCCTAATACCAATCGACCCCGATTTATATGCTTTTTCTAGCCTTTGCATACCTGTTAATGGCAAATTAACAGATTTTGCAAAATCCTTGAAATTTTGAGTAGCTTTTGTTTGTTTGGATAACCATCCTGCGAGGGCTTCTTTTGAATTGTCCAAAGCTCCTCTGAACCGATCAAAAGAGGCTGCTGCCAAAATGGATCCTCTTTGCCCGGTTGTGAGACTTGGGCGGAGTCTGCCCAACTCTTTATTAAATTCTTTAGTACCGGCAGCAATCCCTTTGGTTTGAACCAGGTAATTTTTGTAATCGGCAGAAAGTCTGCCCAGGGCAACATCCACCTGATGGATGGCCTTCGCAGCCAAAGGGAAAACTTTACTATTTTTCTCAATGCCCTTTGTTATTGCATTCAGGGCATTGAGTTTTGTCCCGGATTTTCCTATCCGGTCTAAAGCTTTATCATATTCAGTTAGAGCTTTAGCCCCTTTAGATGATGCGGATTGGACACTTTGAAACGCGGCAGATAACTTGGACGCACCCGCATTAATGGTATTAAACTGTGCGACTATATCTTTCAGGGCGGTTTTAACTCTCCCGATCTCGTTGATGAGTTGGGCAGCCTCGCCCTTAAATATTGTTCCAAGAGTTAAAGTAGCCATTTAAAATCCACCGCCGAATTCCTGTTTATATTTCTTTAAAAGCTGGTCATTCCATTCCTCGATCTCTTCTTCTGTAAGATGTTTATAGGTTTCCGGGTCTCCTACTACACAGCCTTCAAATTTACCTTTCCCGGTTTCAGGAGCAAAGGATTGATTGCCTTTAATTTTTGCACCATGAAGCGCCGCCTGAAATTCCATTTCTTCCAAGCGACGCTTTTGAGCGTGTTCATATAATACCTCTAATTGTCCAGAGGTTACTCCTCCTTCTCTGAAGGTTAATCTTGTGAAATGTTCAAGTCTGTACCCTGGGTAGGCGGAGCAGACGGCTGTAATGACCTCTGATCGCTCGATGGAGTTTCCTCGTTCCTGCCGGTGAATGCCTTCACTCTGCGCCAAAGGTCTGGTAAGTTTTTTGAAATCTGTTTGAAATTCTGATCGTAAAGAATTTTACCGAACGCTATAAGTTGGTCGTTTGTGATATTTTCCAGAAGTTTTTCATCCTCATCAGTTGACATTCCAATTATTGCACCTGCATGTTTCTGGAAGGTCTCAATAAAAAGAGAGACCATAACTGTGAGGTCTTGAAACTGCTCTTCTGTCAAACCAGCTATCGTATTAACAGTTTCTGAAATAAGTTCGGTAGCCTTTGTTTCAGAAGCTACCGCAAATGGATAAATCCTGATTGTCCTCAGATTGCGGACTCCAACCTCCAGTTCTGCAATCTGAGGATTCAGTTTTTGCTCTGCTGTTTGTTGTGTCATAATTCTTTCCTTAAAGGATTGTGATGCTTGTTATTAAATGGAACTCCAGTAGATGCGCCCAAGCGGACCTACCCCAGTGGCCTTATTATAGTTCCATACAGAACTGCCTCCATCCACAGACGAATCCGCACTTGTTCCCTCAAAATTGATAGGAACATTAACTTCATCATCGCCGGCATCGAATTCCACAGCCGCCGCCGCCTGCGCCCTGGGCAAAATAAAAGTAATGGCATTCTCTTCTTTGGGAAATGTCAACGTCGCTTCAACACGAACATATTCAGGGGCGGAAAGGCTTCCCAATCCAATAGAGCCTGAAAATTGATTGTCATAAAGGGTAGTCCCCCCAACATATTGTCCAGTGCTGAAGATATAGGTATCATCAGCGGCCCAAGTTCCAGAAAAAAAATCTGCTGGAATGGTGAAATAAGGAATTGTTCCCCCTGTACTTCCTGGATTGACAGGAGCCATCGAGCTATCAACTGCGGAGAAGTTATGAACATGCCCAGTTGCTATTCCGGCTATTACACCAGCAGTTGCCCCTGTGAAGGTTACAATCCAAGTATCTGTTACCGGTCCGTCATTATCGGTGACGGTGATGTTCCCTACTGTAGTCCCCAAAGTTGTATTGACAGATACTTCAGAAACAACCGATGAAACACTCTCGAAAGGACTCAGGCCATGAGCCAAAGCAAAATTATATGGAGTCAATTCTTTATATGCACATTCAATCCTTGCGGTTGTCGAAAGTGGAATTTTACCATCTGTACGCTTTGGATATCCACTTTGAAGTGGATGAAACTCAGAGGTTCCGGCATATTTTGTGGAGGCCATAGCCCCCAGACTATTCGTATCATTCAATACAGGAGTCGCAATAGCAATATTCGCTGCACTGACCCCGACCTTAACCTTAAACATCCCCAAAGTTCTGGATGATGTTTTTATTGAAGTAGGCCCCCAAGTCATAATTAATACTCCTTCTTTTTAAAATATTATAATTTTTCAGAACAGGAGTTTTTTCCTGGCTGATTGCTTTCTTCACTTTTGAATTCTGTTACGGTATCACAATCACTACGAAGACATTCCATACGAACCTTACCCCGGATATGAATATTTACAACTGGATATCTACCATTTTTCATTCCAAAAAGAAAAACCAGTGTCCCATCATCATCCATTTTCATCAATCTTTTATGGCATGTCCTGCAATGTAAAAATTTACTCATACAAAAAATTTTAAATTTATCATTAAAACCTGATATTTAGTTAAATCGGATATACTTTGTTCACCAGAGTCATCAACATCATCAACCATTAGTGTTCCTATCCTTTCCCATCCCGGGACCTCATACAAAGGAACCCTCTTTTTATCTTGGCTAACAGCCTTATCATCATTTAATAAATATTTCATAACAGCATCATAAGTTGATGCAAGCACAATACCCTCATTATCCTCTTGGGTGCATACAGTAGCCTTTATCATAAATGATGATAATCCACTTATATGAAGTGGCCCAATGTCAATAATAAGCCAGCGGTTTGCTCCCTCACGGGGCGGCTCATCTATAGTCCCATCGAAAGTAACCGGAATACCTTCGGTATCTCCAACATTATCAATAAAATACTTTTTGAGAGACCCCTTAATATTTGTTTTTGATATTAATGGGCTTAACATTTATTTCATAAGCCCTATGATCATTTGAGCCAGACCTGTGAATGCACTTGCTCCTGGCCCATATTTTTCAAAATAAGTGAAAAGTTCTTCTCCCAATTTTTTCTCATCACGATTCTCGATGGCTTCTTTTATTTGACTTTCCCGGTCATACCCTTTTATAACAGTTACGTCGCCCCCTGCCTCAATGACATCACCTGTGGTTACGGCTCCACCTGCGTTAATCTCCATCTTTTATATCCTTCCCCGCCCTATTGATATCACCAACAGTTACGCTTGTTGAAATATCTGGTTGTTCTTTGTTTGCAAAGTTATCAAATACATAAATAAGAAGTTCCAGACTATTTCTCATAGCAATAACAGCGTCCTCAATGCGCCTTATTCCTTCCGATTTCTCCTTAATTTCGTCAACGATACAAATAATTCTGCCAACCTGAAGGATTAAATTCCTTTTAGATTCGCTTTTTTCTTTAATGAAAGCATTTATAGCAGCAACAATTTCACATAATTCATCATATTTTTTTCTTCTATCTAAATGAATTACATCGCTTTTATCTTTTAATTGCTGTTTTATATCCTTCAAATGCCTTATCAATAAAGAATTTAAAACCCAAAATCCTATAAGGCAAAAAATGATGCTTCTTACTATCTCTTTAAAGAATATTTCTTTTACTTTGCGTTCGATATATTTTCTCTTATATTCAGGATTGGGGCCAATATACAAAGTTGCTATATGCTTATCTTCATATTTGACATCCAATTTTTGAACATTATCAGTTCTTTCTCCCTTTATAATATGATATGTATTTAAACTTTCTTCAAGATAGATATATCCAATAATATCAACTTTTATCAATGATTCAAGGACTTCATCCAATAACTGAATATTTAAAGTCCATACACCTTCTTCTATGACTGGCAAAACAGGTTGGATGATATCAACAACTACCTCATTAAGCTTATTCTCGTAATCTTTCCATTCATATACAGAATATCCTATTACTAATGGAATAATAATCGCCATACTGTATGGAATCATACGAATGATTATTTGCCATGATACCGAAAGTTTTTTTCCAGATAATTTCAAACATTTTTTTCCTTACCACGTTATTGCATCCACCTGGGGATGGGTGGTAATATTATCATCCAAAACCTCCTCTATTTTTTGTTTTTCAATAGCAAGTATGGGTTTTATTTGCGAAAAAACATTTCTCAGATATCCCTCTCTTTGAATTTCATCAGAGGTAAGCATCTCACCATTGGCTCTTTTACTGGTTATTTCTGCCATTTCAGCTAATAATGTGATTCTTACATTTTGATTTAGTTTTTCAGGTCTTCCATCTGTTGTTCTCTTCACTTCAAATTCTTCACACAATTGGGCTGACTTTTTTTGCAATTCTTCTATTTTTTTGCTTTTGTATTCCTCTATTGCTGGCAATGGGGGAGGAACATATGGTATCTCAGTGATATCTTTCCCATCTGAAAGCCATTTGATGTATTGTTTTTTCCCTTCTGATATTGGCCCATAAGCATTTCCATCATGATGAATTTCAAAAATTTCATACCCATCATCATCGGCTCTTAATCGCTTTTCATAATTTACTACAGCCATTATGTCATCCTTACTGGCAAATTAAAGTTTTTGACACCTTTTCCTCTTATAATATTAATGTCTTGCATATAACCATGAAAATGAAAAGTCCCGGGTTCCTGGCATCCTATCAGGAAAGGCTTTGAATAATTAGCATGTGCATTTATACCTGATGCTGTCCCAGACAACACAGCATCAATAAATTGGTAAAAATTAACATCGACTCTGGAATACAAAATATGATACCATTGCCCGGTTGAAAGTGTATTTGTGCTTGTGATATCCCCTATTATGTTATCAGAGCTATCTCTGATTGCAGTTCTTATTTTTCCGTCATTTTGCAGTCTAACAAGAGTCCCGAAGGAATATATATCTGTATTCCATTGCTGTTCTATTAGATCAGCATTATCAGGAAATATTGGCAAGGAAGTAATATATATCCATACCGAAATTATAAAATCGAATATGCTAAACCAAAAATCATTGGAATCGGAAACACTTAAATAATCCCCTGCCCCATCAAAATAAATACTGCTCGATGTAAATTTTGGATGGGCTGTTGAGTGCTTAACATTTCCATGAGCAGTTATTATTTTATTTTGCCATGTCAATACTTTGCGTAGCTTAATATCATCAAGCGTTATAGAACTCCCGGTCTCAGTACCAATCTCAAAGATTAAATAAACATTATTGCTTAATGCTTGGAAAATATGTGTAACGGTTCCTGGAAAAAGAGTAATTTGATTTTCGGCATTTACATAAAATGATGATATAGGAACATCAACCCCAACTTTAGCAAACACATTCTCCTTTTTTTCTGTAATACAAGGGACTGTCAACTCAAACCATTCTCCGGCCTCCAAAGTAACTGACTGATAAGCTTTGACCCATCCCTCATTGACTGTCTTTGCAATCTCCATAGCACCAGATACCCACGTTACCGTTCCGTATCCGTTAGTTACTGGAACCCACCCAGTTAAGTCAGTGTCAAAAGTTCCATTTGTGACAAGATTACTTCCGTAGGTAGCAGGAATCTGTCCCCTGCTTGTATCCTGAAACGAAGTAGAGGCGTTTGTATGATTACTAAACACTTGCAAAACGCACTGCTTGTTATTTATTACTTGCGGGGATTGAGCCAACATTAGTCAAGCTCCGGTATAAAATTAGGAATTAATGTTAAAGTGTTTGCATTAAATTGCGGTGTTCCTCCTGTTGCTATGGCTACAGAAACTTCTATCTTGTCACCCCGGTTAATTATACAGTTTGCAGGAATAACAGTCACACCGGTACTCAAATAATCTCCATTGGGAACCTCCAATGGAGAATCAAAAACAGTTAATCCACCAATTGACATATTTATGAGTGCATCTGTGACTGGAGAGCCAAAATCATTATGCAGAGTAGCAATAGTCATGCCAACACAATGAGCCTTACTGCCCTGCCAACTCCATCCACCAGGCAAATTGATAAAATCATTAATCAACGTTGTAGTAGCGGTAATGGCAAACATGCCATTAAAAATAAATGAAAGTGAAGGCATCTGAAAAGTTGTATAGTACAACTCTGTCAGATCACCTACCCCTGTTGTAAGCGGAACCCCCGCTATAGTAAGCTTATCGCTTACACAAGCTTCCACTGAACCGTAATAATAAATATCGGAAAGCTTATATTTTAAATATCGGCCTGGCAAAAGTATCGATGTTTTATCAGCAGTCATTGCGATTTCATGATCACTAACAGCCTGGTCATTGAAATCGGTTATCGGGATCCAATAATCGGGATACATCGAAGTGGGTTTGTTTAATATTTGAGCATCGCCCAACTGGGCATCCCAATCAGGATTGACATTGGCTTCAGCATCAACAGGAGCATGTTCGGACTGACTATGATTATAAGCATCTTGGCCATAATCACCCCGAAAAGCCGTGGTTGATGTTGTGCCCAAAACAAGATCAGAGGTTCCCCCTGTTATTGGAATTGTCCAGAAGCTGCCTATCATGAAATCTTCCCCTCAATTTGCTGGACTCTGCAAGTGCCGGCCCCATCAGATTTCAGAATCAATTTGTTGAAAGTTTTATCGCAAATCATTTTGGTCCCATCCAGCCCATTCCTGAGCATGGTCCAAGCCGGAATGTTTGAAACCGCCTGCATGAAAATTTCTACATTGCATCCAGATACCTGCCAAACCATTACTTCATCCGTGCCTGATTCGATTGTAACTGTTTTTTCTTCAGCAGCAGCGAAGCTTACAACCTCATTTTTTACAGAAGGATTGAAAAGTGGCTCATCTGAGATCAAAACAAGACCAGGTATTTCAATAAAATGCTTTGATTCACTTTGGCCTCCAGGATAAATCGAAATTTTATCCCCGTTCAATTTCTCAATTTGAACAGTATTCTGGCTGTCATTCCTGTAAGTCGGCACTTGTTATCTCCATTGCTGTCTTAACTTTGAAAGGGCATCCTTACCGAGTTGAGGCCAAAATTTCCCAATATATTCAGTCCTGGTTGCTGCAAATAGTGGCCTTTTCATTTCATTTATCTGCATATATTTTTCAACAGATTCACCTCTTTTACCAAGTGCCCCAGGTATGATACCTCCAAAAACCATATTGTCAGATATCTTATAAACTCCAAGACTTTTCAGGAATTCACCGTAGAGTACAAAAGGCTTTAAACTTCCAACTTTTACTTGTTTCCACTCCTTATATCTTTCTGAATAAGACTTGCCAAATAAGCCGAACTTCTCAGTATGCACATTATTGATAATAAGGAACACAAAACCTGTTGCAGCCTTTTCGGGGACTTCACGGCTCAACTCTCTGGCTTTCGATTGCAGCCTGTTAAGAGCCGTCAGCATTCGGTTATAACCAGCGGTATCAAACTTTATGTTAAGCACGTGTATCCTCAGCCAGAGATAAAACTGTTATGTTCCTGTTTTCTGTACTTTTGTCTTTGATACCGGTCACCATCAAAGGAATACCATCTTTTTCAAGAAACAAAAAATCATATAAAGCTGTATGTAATTCCTCAAAAGGCTCAGTAACAGTACAATGCATATCATCATTTATATCATTGATTATACGCGCCTGATGGTTGACATATATTTTCCCCCCTGGATAAAGGATATCTGTAAAGTTTGTATGGTTCCCGGTAACATCCATACCTGATGCAGTAATCTGGCCCTGTCCTGCCATCCATTTCATGGGTTGGAATCGGTCTCCATGTTGGATTGATACCGTTCCAGGGATATAAAATTCATTCGGTTCAAAAATAAGCCCACCAAATTTTCCCCCGGGTTCCAATGAAGCGGGGGCCAAATCTGTTTGAAAACCATAGATACCAGAAGCCACAACTTCCCAGGTAATTTGAAGATTGTAATCATCATCTCTGGCCTCAGAATGACGCAAAAAATCACACAGAGCATTACAAACCAACATTTCAAGGAGATATTTAACTATTACATCCTTAAATGGAACCTGATTTTTTCCAATAACCAGGGCTTTTTCATCAGCAACTTCAATAATATCCCCTGCTTCAATCAAAGATTCGGCTGGAATTTCTCCAGCCCTGGTAAAAATAGCTTTGCTATTATAAACCAAATAGCCGCCATCTTCTATTCCTGTGCCAGAAACAATATTGCAGCCCACGCCCGCCTTTTCAATGAAACTTTCTATTGACTTGCGGGGATCGGCTATTAAATCTTCGGATATTTCGGCAGAATGTATGTATATTGATGATATTGCCATTTGTTTTTCTTATTCTGGAAAGCCAAAGCTTCCTTTATTGAAATTCGGAGGATAAACTGCAAACCCCCCCGGAAAGGCTTGTTGCCTTAAAAGTTCGCCTTCCATTTCCGCCCATTCAGCATCTAATTTATCCACCAACGATTGATAATGCTGAAATATTTGATCCCGGCTCCCCACGGCTGCATAATTATATTCCCCGGCAGAAGTAATGAGCAACATCCACAAAGCTGATCGTTCAGTCCGATTTACTAACCACGTACGGGCCTCTGAATCTTCTGCAATATTAGCTACCTTGAATCCGGTCGCTATTTCAGCTTCCCGGATAGCCCTGTTTATGACCCCGGAATTAGGCATGGGATCGTATCCAACAAAGGTATCTTTTATGAAAGCTTCCCTGTCCATTATTCACCAATATCAAGAGTTCCAATTACTTGCGAATGCATTAAAGCCCATATTCCCATATTTTGTACTCTTGAAAAAATTTCGTCGGGATCCCAATTTTCTTTCGATTCAAGTCTTTCTCCATATCTTACTGCACCCAAACCAACAGGAGAATTAATCCAGGTCATAACATCTTTATTCCTGACTTTTTCAGCCATAAAGACCAAGCGATTTTTCTTCAAGAATGGCACTCTGGCTTGAAGTATATCGCGTCCAGCGATATATGTTCCCACTGTCCCGCTATCCAGAACTATCTTATTTGTACCCACATTAATTGAATCAATAGTCCTGACTTCTTCCTGCACTTTTTGATTGGGATCAACCCTTTGTATTATGACTTCCGTACCCTCCGAAACCAGCCCTGCATTATTAACGGTGTAGGTCGCAGCGTCTGTACGTTGCTGGATGTAAAGGGTAACAGGATATTCGTTATCATAAGAGTAAAACGGGACTCCGAAAAGTGTAGTCAATATTTTTGTTGGATCAGCACTGAGAATTGCCTCCGAACCTGGGCCACCGAAAGCCGATTTTTGCAGAAGACTTTGAATGGTAGGGTCTGCTGCAATCTTCTCATCCATCGTTTCGGAGTTTATAAAGACAATATTCACGACTCCACCGGAACGTCTTTTTATTGCCTTTATCATTTTACGACAATCGGCAATGGGAGTCCTTTCGGATCCAGTCAACCAAACATCATTCCCGGTTAGCTGAACCTGCAATTCAGATGCGATGTTGTAATCAAATTGGAAATTCACCCCGTCATCATCAACATAATGGAATTTTCCCTTATTAAAAATAGGATTTGCAGCCATCCATTCACGCCGTAAACGATTACGGTTAAGCAAATCCTCTTCCTGGCCGAGCAGAATTTTTTCGGCAATTTTCTGTTTTTGCTTATCTTTTGATAAGGCTCTGTTTATATCAGCTTCTTTATGAGAAGCTTTTTCAGAAATGACCGCACCCTGGGTAAGAATCTCTGAGACACCGGCTCCTTTATATTTTGGACTCTGTGCCCCCCGATTTATAATCGGAGCCATACCCTGATCTCCATGTATAACTTTCCATCTCAGCGTTTCTTCAGGACTGTCTTCAGACTTGAACCTTTTTGAAAAATAGTATTCATCAGGAACAGGGGTGGTCTCGACGATGGCATCCAAAGAGGGCTGCTTTAAAAAATCTGGAATCATTTATCTTTTCTCCTTTAAAACAGAAACAAATTATTTACTATTCTGCCATTTAATTTGGATACAGCGGCTGGATCCAAATTACCCAAAGCCCCCTTATTGGTATATAAATCAGCCCCTCGAAGAACAATTGACGTTGGGATTGCTTCAGTAATAAATTCCCCGGATCCCCCATCGGTTTCAAGGGTAGTTATACCATAGGCATCTGACCAGGGAGTAGTTTCACCAGCTTTAACTCTTACATGAGCTAACCTGGCAACCGTGAAAGCTGTGCTTCCGATATCATTGGTCACGGTAATTGTTGCATAGGCCATCCCCCTGGTAATATCCGTAATAGCTCCCAAATCTTCAGGAGGAGTTGTATCGTCGTCAATGATCAGTTCATCACCAATAACGGGTTTATAACTGTCAGGCAATGACACTTTTATTGTGTTTGTGGTAGCCTCGCCGTCCTCAATCAGAAACATGCGGCCCAATCTTGCCCACATATTTGTGGCAACGTCTGAAAAATCAGCAGGGGCATACGGAAATAATTGACCTGAATTGCCTGCTGCTGACTTATTTTCTGCCATAACTGTTCCGATAGGAATAGGACCATATCCAGGCGACATCATGAGCGTTGGGATTGTAGCTCTGGCTCTCTCAGAATGAAAAAGAAGTTCATCTTTTGATCGCCCTAATTCTATCATCCAGGGGAGGCCACTGCCTATAGGGAGTTTCGTATAATCCATGTGTGTATCTCCTTTATGCTCTTAATTTAGCAAGATGTTCTTTGGCCTGCCTCTTGGCATCTTTATATGATAAGGCTGAAGTTTCCCCGCCCAATGCATTTATTCCCTCCGGTTCAATGTTAACTGCCATAGCTTCAGCATATCCAATAACTTTTGCTTTGACAGCATTTTTAAATGCTGCCTTTTGGAAAACATTATTTTGCATAAAACTCTGATAGTTAACCAGGGCCTTAAGATCATTGATAATGGGGGGGGGGAATGAATAACCTGCCAAAGCACTTTCCCATATTTCATCGGCCATGTCTTTTACCAGGCCCGTCATTAGAGCATTCGTATGTTTTAATTGCTTGCTGAGACTTTGAAAAAGAGCTTGGGGCTGATTGGGATCATCCTGGTTTTCGGTTTCAGCAGGCTTCTTTTTACAAACACCTTCCTGTTCATCCCAAAACCAGCCCTCCTTAGCCTCGCAAGCCTCTTTGGTTTCCGGTACGGCCTCATCCTGGTTTTCGGTTTCAACAGGCTTCTTTTTACAAACACCTTCCTGTTCATCCCAAAACCAGCCCTCCTTAGCCTCGCAAGCCTCTTTGGTTTCCGGCACGGCCTCATCCTGGTTTATCGCCATCGCATAAATAACTCTCGCTTTATCCTCTGGAATATCAGGAAATCTTGTTTTAATTTTTTGGAAAAAACTCATAGGTTTTCCTCTTTTTTTACGATCTTCTATTTTTTTTACTATTTCGGAATATCCAGCCGAAATAGATAGTTCTTGCGGAATATTTTTATATTTTGACAAATCTGGAAAATTTATCATATTAGCGGCTTCAGAGACTTCATCAACAAAGCCCGCCTCTTTTGCTTCTTCGGCATTAAACCAAGTCTCAGCATTCATCATAGACACAATTTCATCTCTCGTTTTACCAGTTTTCTTCTGATAAGTGAGGATGATTGATTCCTGAATTTTATCAAGTAATTCAGCGTCTTTTCTGAGGTCTTCAGCTTCCCCGCCAGTTAAAACCATAGCCGGATTATGAACCATAATCCAACCATTATCTACTAATGTAACTTTATCGCCTGCGCACATAATCACACTGGCAATACTTAAAGCTTTACCGTCTATAAAAACTTTCTTTTCACCTTGATGCCGGCTTAAAGCATTCAGAATGGAGAAACCATCAAAAACACTACCCCCAACTGAATCTATTCTTATTTCAAGAGCCTCATCATTCCTGATTTTTTTGAGTTGAGATATGATATCTCCAGCATCCACATCCCATCCTATTTCACCATATATTTCAAGTTTAGCCATTTGTATCCATCATTGATGCAAACCAGAAGCATTCTCATCTAAGGTTTTAGGATAATTTCTTTTTTCAGTTTCGTATTTGAGCCTTTCCGAATGGTAATCGGATATTCCAAGCTTCCCGGCTATTGTCTTCTTTGAAATTCCCAGGCTTTCATCAGCACCAGCAGGCTTTGTTCCCAACCATGCTTTTGTCTGACTCTCAACAGGTTCAAGGGTCATTATGGGCATGGAAATAGTAATTAATTTTTCTATATCTTTACCAATATGGACTTTTTTTATGACATTATCAAATACAGGAACAGATTCAGCATTAGTTGTATCATATCCTACACATTCATTCACAAAAAAAGAAGCAGGCATTCCAAAAAGCTTCATATGGATATAAAAAACTGGTTGAAGAAAATCAAACCTGATAAATCTCTTGGTTCGATTCTGATCAGCTTTTACTCTATCTGAAATATTCCCACGGGAAAGTTTTACCCCGGCATAAGTTTCCTTTGATGAGCCAGTCATAGAGTCCCTGGCTGTATTCAATCCTCCTGATAATAATTCTATTAAATCATTATCGTTGCCGGTAAGGGTAGGTAGTTGGGATGAGAGCAATTTCAAGTCCCACCCATAGGGGACTTGAATAGTTGAACCTGGAGGCTTTTCCGAAATCAATCCGGTTTGTAACTTTTCTTCCCAGGTCATTTTTTGCCATGTTTTCCAAGAGTCATCGTTTTCAGCTTTTAAAACATAACAATAAGCACTCATGGCCCGCTTGTGGTCAATCTCAGCTATCTTCAATATGGTAAAGAAGTTATTCCAGATTAACACACTTGTCAGGTATGATGTACTTCTCTGAACCAATCGGGGGCCTTCCCATTCAACCATATAACGCTTAAAACCTCCAGGCCCGTTTCCTTTACTTCCCTTTAATTTGGCTTTGTCAAAACCTTTGGATTTAGCATCTTCTGAGTTTAAATCATTTATCAGATCAGGATAAAATAAAACCTTTGTTGATGGGACATGCTCATCCTCACCATCATCATTTCGGATATTATAAATTAGTGGCAATCTTGTCTTTTTACTGTGAAATATAATCCCACAACCGTTATCACCTATCCCGGTTATTTTCCCAGGTGGAATCATATCCACTTCAACAAAACGACCCTTTTCATTAATGGTTAACAGTAGAAATAATTCCCCCGTAACCTTTTTATCTAAAATGAATTGTTCAAATCTTTTGTTGAGTTCGTTAATAGGGTGATACCAGAAATCATCAATTATTTTTTGTATATCAGGAATGGGTGATGTGATTTCAAAATTGTCTCCACAAACAGAATCACGGGCATCATGAACAGAAGGTTGAATGAATGGTGAGGTTTTGTATTGCCTCCAAGATTCTTCCCTTAATTCCTTCATAGAGCGCCCATCCAAATATTTGGCTTGCCCGGTTAGGACTTCTAATAAGCCGCCGCCGCCCCCTAAAGGAAAACCATCAGGGTCATATTGAGGTTTTGATATTCCTGCATAGTTCAGAGGTTCTTTTGTCTTTATGTCCAAATTTGCCCCAATGATATTTCTATAATTAAAAGAGTCAATTATAATATGATCCGGGCCAAAAAAAAGCGGCAAACACTGAACCAACTGGCATCCAGTGCTGCCGCTTTATTTTTGCTTGCCTCTGCCTTTCAGCGTCCCTTCCAGCAGAACCCGCTCACATGTATTTTTTCCCGTATATCAGGGACTATATGATAATGTCAAGATTAAAATATAGAGTTTGCTAAAATTTTTGAGACAAAATCAAGGTATTGAGGTTGCTAAAAAATTTGGGGTGAATTCAAGTTCCACCCTAAATGCGCCAAGCTTCTGATCATTATTATCAAAAATTATTATTGTCTTGGGAAATTCATCTGGATCAGCTTTCCATTCATAAATGGCTTCTGCGGCTTCCTCCACAACTTTTTCGGGCAAATCTTCAAAAAGAAAGTGGCTCTCAAATTCAACAGCATCATCAAGCATATACTCAGATTTTTTTAAATCACTCCCTACCCCCCCAACATCCCATTTGGCGCGCTCGGCTTGCACTGCTTCCATTAGTTTTTTTTACTTAAATTATAAGCCGCAAGACTTATAAAAAATATTTGCATAATATTTAAAAAAGACATGCAAATCATCAGCTTCAGAAAAGTTATGCTGCAAAATGAAAACAGGCTGATTAAATAAGTGATAAACAGTGATACTAATGTAAAAAAATAATAGAATAGAAGGTTGTTCAAATGACCATAATGCTTATATTTCCTGAAAAATGATTTATCACTTAACCCAAGCAGCAGAGCTATTATGGTAGCCAGGAAACCGGCCATTGTGAAGCTGAAAGTAGCAATGATTGTGCTCACAATATCTACTTTTTTAAATAATACATCAAGCGCATCTGAGGAAACAGCGTAATCAATAATTAAGTAAAAAATCCCTCCAATGCCTAATGTTATTAAACTCAGATAAAACTTGAATTTCATCATCGATAAATCTTTCATCATTTGAATATTCTTCGATTTTTTCTTTTAATAATTCATTCTGAGAAATTTTAGCATTGATTTCGGAGCAGATATTCATATCATCACGAGAGGCTATAGAGTCTGATACATAACCTTTACCAACTATATAAAAATCTTTCAACTGATCTTCAATATTATCTTTAGCCTTAACTATATATTTTTTCAAGCCATTATCTTCAAGGTTTTCACTCAGTTTTGAAAAAGTTTTTTTGATACTTGTTTTCCTTTTGGGTTATCTCCATCATCCACATAATACTTATATGTATTATCCATAATATAAACCTCCATAAATATCACTTAGCAAAGTCATTCCTGGATAAACGCAGCCAGTAAAATCAAGGTGTTTTTTTTCTCTTGGTTTAAATTGAGCCGCCGTAATTTTCAGGCCAGCATACATTGAAGTCCCCAAACAATCCATCACATCATCTTGAATGCCGCCCTGTTTCTTTTTTTCAGGGCTACCATATTTCAGTTTTCCACCAGATTTACCTGTGACATCAAATACCCCTATTTCTTCTCTCAATATATCAGGAAACTTGCTACCATGAACTGGCACAATAGGGCTTTTGAATCTACCGGAATTGATTGCTGTTATCAATTCGGTAAAACCGGCATTCTGTTTTTCCAAAGATGGATGCTCCCCCATGAAGGGGATCCCCAAATTTTCACAAATGGGTTTTTGACTTGATGAACCATAAATATCAGAAGCTACCACTTCTATACTTCCAAATTCATCAAGAATCTTTTTTATAAGAAAACTCACTACCGGAGGTTGATGATTTGCAACGTTAGCAAGCCCCATAAGTAAATAGATATAAGCCTGATCAAGTTCTGCCAATTCTGATTTTGATTTTCCCATGCTTCCCGGCAAACCCTTTGCTGTCCATGTAAGCATTGTTCTGGCTGTCATTCTATCTCCAGATGTTAAAGCATTACCCATATCCAAACCTACCAAAAGCGCAAAATAAGTCCCATAAAAATTCCCCAGGGCTTCAAGATCATCCAGAGTCGCCCATCGGTTTCCTGATATTATGGTTTGGTCATCAGGGGGAGCATGTTGCCCAAAATCGTATATTTCATGGATATCCATTAGGCGGGCCATTGTGGTTTGTTCTATTTGGGTTTTGCGCCCCCAATGATTGGTTTCACTTCCCTTAAATTGATTTTCAATATATCGTTCTCCCTTCATCAAACTCGCATTTTTTTTCAAAACCTCTATCATTTGAGGGTGATTACCCGGGATCCCATCTATCCCAATATATTGCATTGCTGCGATATCAAAGGGACTGAATAGCTTTAATGCTGATGTATCCCAAATATTCTGAAAAAACCTGGCAAAATCATAAAGTGAAAAAGCATCTTTGTAATCTTTTATTTCTTTATCATCCATCCTGGGGTTCCAGTAATCACGGGGGATACCATGTTTACTATCTCTATGAGAAAAATAAGTCCTGCTCCCCGGCTTTTGAGCTTTTTTATAAAGATTGTGGAGCCAATGCCCCTTATGGGAGACTGTAGTATCAATCAACCCCATGGCATTAGGAGTGCCCCTTAATGAACCGTACCACTTTACAAAATGGGCATCTGTTTCAGATTCAAAGGCTTCAGTTTCTATAATCATAGTGGCATTTGAAACCAAACCAGATGAAGTTGACAGCAATCTGATAGAATTAAAAATGCCTTTATATCCACGGGTCAATCGGATCTCATCTGTCAAAATATTTGATGGCCCCAATATATCATAAAGGCGCGGGGAATTTTGAATTGTTTCTTTGGCATCTTTGAAATGCATCGCATCTGATAATTCTTTGGATGAACTGGTAAGAAAAATCCTTTGGTATGGATAACAAAAAAAACGATGCAGAAAAAGCATTCTGATAACAAAAGACTTGCCCTCGCCCCGGGGCCAACACAATACAATGAGCTTATGGATATATTCCCCATATTTCATAGCCATTGCTTCATGTATTATCTGCTTATGCTCTTCCCAAAAACTATTGGAAGATCGGCCATATTCGTCAACATCAGGGGGAAACTCGTGTACATAAAGCCATTTATGAATCAAATTGCCATCGGCATCATGAAAGGGTACTTTGAAGCGAACATTATCTTCAACCCACTGGATTATTCCCTCCGGCCCTTTCCGATATTTTGCAAGCCGTTGATGCTC
>Ga0180438_10001391_pt1 | contig 43094 bp, 31 predicted proteins | sample SS_ome_12_FD_132455 | JGI IMG/M metagenome (GOLD analysis project Ga0180438, IMG submission 132455) | Hypersaline lake sediment archaeal communities from the Salton Sea, California, USA - SS_3_D_2 metaG | ecosystem: Environmental > Aquatic > Non-marine Saline and Alkaline > Hypersaline >...
CTAAGTGAGGAGTCAGGCGTTAGCTCTGGTGCAACATCAACTCAAGAATAATATGTTTTTCCTAAAATCAAAAAAACAGCGGCTTATTGTGCAGGTAGTCACTGTTATTTTTGTTTTTAATTTGCTTTTGATCCCGCTCTATCACGCCCAAGCCCAGATGGTTTTCACTGATCCAATTACCGGCCAGGCAGTTACTATCAAAAACATAAAGGATTTTATTACCAAGATTTTAGTGGGTACTGCTGCTGTTTCACTGATAAATGCTGGCAATTATTTTGCCCAAAAACTTGCTTATGACGCCGCGGTGGCTTTGGCAACTGGCGGCAAAGGCGAAATGCCTCTTTTTAGCACCAAGGGGTGGGGAGATTATTTTAAGGATGTTTCTTTAAACGCGGTTGGTGAATTTGTCGGCAGCCTGTCTGAAAATTTTGAAGATCTTGATCTGTGTAATCCAGGACCAGCCGGACTCAGGGTAAGGATCCAGAGCGGTTTGGTTAAGCCGTACATTCCAGTTGGTGAAGGACCTGAGCCAAAATGTACTTGGAATGAGATTTCTGACAACTGGGATGAGTTTACTGAGGAATTCACCACAGGTGAAGTTTTATCGCGAACCGGCGTGATGTTTGAAACCGGGCAATCACCGCTCGGTATTACGCTTGAGGCTGGCCGCAAACTCAGTTACCAGGCTTATGAGGCCAAGCAGATTAGTGAGCTCGAGCGCTTAGAAGGCGAGGGTTTTCTTGCTAAAACCGGCATTATTTCCGGAGAAATACAGACTCCGGCTCAGGTAATTGCCGAGGAGGGTAGAACTACGGCTGAAAGAGGTCGACGGGCACAAGAGCAAACAAGTAGCCAAACATCACAAGCACTTGCTGCTGGTGCTACCCAGATTTTGGCCAGTGCTCTGGGTACTTTTGTAAATACTTTGGCTGGTAAGCTATTGGAGCGTGTATTTAATAAGGGGTTATTTAGTCTGGCTGATCTGAGAAAGAAAAAGAGCGGCGGTGCCCTAATCAATCCAGAATTTGCTTTAGTGGGCACGCGCGAGGTTGCACAAGAAATCTATTCTGATTTAGTAACCCCACCTATAAAGCAAACTGATGTCTATGATTTAATAACTGTCTTTGCCACCTGCCCATCCCAGTTTATTGGTCAAGAAAATTGTGTAATTGATCAGAGCTTTGAGACAGCCATCCGGCGAGAAGCAACTGGTTCACCGCTCAGCGTTAAAGAGGCAATTGATGAAGGACTTTTACACGGCGACTGGCCGCTCATCAGCTCCTATGACCGGGCCCGCAACGCCGATGTCTATTGCCACACTTATGGATATTGCTACAGCAACTTAATAAAACTGCGCCAGGCGCGCATCATTCCGATTGGCTGGGAAATTGCCGCGCAAAAGAGCGGTGTGGTGGCTGGCCAGGCCACGCTCCGCGAAGTAATGAATGGTTTTTATGACTGCGGCGTTGATGGTGACGGTAATCCAATCGCAGATGACGACCATCCATGGTGCCATTTGATTGATCCAAACTGGATTATAAAATACCCATTAACTCAGTGCCGTGCCTCGGTTTACGGCCCAACCCTTTTAACCGCGGAAAACAGCCTGAGAACCGAGATATGTGTTGATGCACCAACCTGTATTGCAGTGGATGACGAAGGCAACTGCGTTGGTGGTTGGGGATACTGCACACGCGAGAAAAATACCTGGCATTTTGACGGTGATCAGTGCCCGGCAGTTTTTGAAAGCTGTTTAACTTTTGAAGACAGAGAGGGCAATGCCAATTCATATTTATTAAACACGGTTAATTACAGTGTTTGTAATACTGATAACGCCGGCTGCCGCTGGTACGCGCGCGAACCCCTGGGGGAAGATGACTGGGACGTCACCGTATCCTATGACGATGAAAACTACAGTCTGATTGCCACGGACGGTGCAATTTATTTTGACAAAGACGTGCGCGAATGTTCTGAAGCTGATGCCGGCTGTACGGAAATGATTCGCGCCAGTGAAGCCGGGGTTACCTTGAACACCCTGGCTAATCCAAGTTTTGAAAGCGCTTCGCCAACTGATCCGGGATTTCCCGACGGTTGGGAAGAAATTTCCGGAGGCGTGGTCACTTATGATACCACGGGCGACGACTCATACGAGGGTATCGGTGCGATTATGCCGGGCAGTTTTGGCGTAAAGCAGGAAGTTATATTAAATCCGTCGCGTTTTTATACTTTTTCACTTTTTGCAAAAAATTCTGACGGCGCCAGCTTTGACGCCGAAGTGCGGGTGATGAAGAGCGACCGCACTTTTGCCGATCTTGCCGATTATTACATGACCGGAGTCAATTGCACCAAAACCGGGGCACTTATTGGTCCGCCGTTTGCAATTTCATTAGAGGGCATCACGCCGCCAGAGGACTATGCCCGTTATTATTGTACGTTTACCACTCCGGGCGCCAGTGAAAGCCCGGACGGATACTTTATTGGCGAGGTAATTTTGCGCGGTTACGGCGGAACGGCGGGTGATACCTGGATTGACGCAGTCCAACTCGAAGAAAGTGAAGTGCCAACTCTATTTCACGAAGGTATTGCCGCAGGAGGAGAAGTAATTTATCTTAGAAAACCACCGGCTAGCCTCGGCTGTACCGGCAGTGACGGCGATCCCGAGGAATGTGGCGAGTATTTGCCGGTCTGTAGTCCATTGGATGTTGGTTGTAAAAGATTTTATCCAGTTGACGGCGGTCCGTCACTCACCGCCATTACCACGAGCGAAGACATCTGTCCGGCCCAATGCGTGGGTTATGCCACTTTCCGCGAAGAACCGACTCAGTGGACCAGCACGGCCCAGTTCCCGATGTTCTTTATTCCGGAGACCGGTCTTGAGTGTACGGCGAGCGTGGTTGGCTGTGACACATTTACCAATCTTGACGCGCCTGAGTTAGGTGGAGAATCAACAAATTACTTTACCGAGATCCGTTCTTGTCAGCTGCCGGCTGAAGACAGTGAAACCTTCTACACCTGGGAAGGCTCAGACACCACCGGTTTTCAATTAAAGACATGGGTTCTTAAGGCCAGTGACCAGGATGACGGTCCGTGTACTACCAAAGCTCCGGACGGCACGTGCGATGATCCAAGTCCGGGCACTCCCGAGTTTGCAGCCCGCGACTGCTCTGATGTTTTTGAAATAGATGCTGACTGCCGCGAATTCTTTAATACGGCCGGCGATGTGTTCTACCGTTACTACTCTGACACCATTATTTCAACTGATGAATGTTATCGCTATCGTAAAGATGAAAACACGGGTCAGACTGACTGTGAAGATTCTGGCGGACTTTGGACTGATACGGGTGAGTGTATTTACATGGGCTATCCGGCCGAAAGCCTGGTTTGTCCGTCTTCGGCTGCCGGCTGCCGCGCCTACACTGGCGCCACCAGCCGCAATGTTGAGCAGGAATTTTACGAAGACTTTGAAGGCGTGACTGCCGATTGGAGCGGCGGGTCAATCAGCACGGAGTCTGTTATTATGGACGGCCACTCATTTAAAGTGCTTTCCGGCGACTCGCTTTCCAAAGCTTGGGACATTGAACAGGGGGAAACATATTTAATGAGTTTTTGGGCCAAGGGCCAGGGCGATGTCATAGTCAGTGTTGACGGTACCCGCCTGGGCACCGTAACCCTGAGTGCCGAATGGAATAGCTATGAAGTCGGCCCAATTTTGATTGAGGGCACTCTGCCCGAGAGTCCGACCATTACTTTATCCGGCTTTACCCAGGATTCATATATTGACAACGTTGATCTACAGCGGGTCTCTGATCATATTTACATTATCCGCGATTCATGGTACACGCCGCTTGTTTGCGACCAGAATAACCAGGGTGTTTACTTGCCGCAGGCACAGCTTGGCTGTCAGGAATACACCGATGATCTGGATAATACTCATTATTTAAAATCATTTAATCGTCTTTGCAATGAAAACGCCGTTGGCTGCGAAGGCATGATTGATACATACAATTCAACTTCACCAGCCACTGAAGTATATAACGAGGGTGAAGGCGGCGCCGAAGTTATCGTGCCGGGTGATACGGTTTCATACTATGTTTATGACGAAACATACGCCTGTACAGCCGATGCTAAAGGATGCGAAGCCATGGGCCGGCCGGTTGTTTCCCAGGACGGCCTGAGTGTGGTCGATTGGGAAGATGTATACCTCATCAACAATCCTAATGACTACGACAACACGCTTTGTTTGACTGAAGAAGCATTCTGCGACGAGTTCCAGGCCGAGACCGGCACATATTATTTTAAAGATCCTGGCAACAAGACTTGTGAATTTAAAGAAAAAGTAACCATAGCCGGTATTGAATACAATGGCTGGTTTATTTCCGGAACTGAGATGCCGTGCTACCCGGGTTTCTTGGGCGGTGGAAATATCTACGGCATCTGGCGCAATGGTGATGAAGATTATGATGCCTGGTATGGTGAATGTCCGTATCAGTACAATCTCTGTACCAAGTTTGTTGATCCTTCCAACACCTCGGACGTGTACCCTCAGGGTCAGGAATATTATTATTTAAACAATGACCAGCTTGATCAATCCTGCACCACGGTTTCAAAGGGCGAGGGCTGTGCTTTGTTTAACAATGTTTCAAATCCAACTAAGCAATACAATACCTGGGCCACGTATCTAACGAGCCAGGATAATAATTTTGAAGGCGTGTCGCCAATTGACTGCCGCACCAGCGACAGCCCATATTGCAATAATATTTGCCAGTACACTTTGGGAACCGGACTTGGCGGCGACATTGATCTTATTTACACCCACAGCTGCCGCGATAGCTCTGATTGTCGTGACTTTACAGGATTGGGCAGTCTTAGTATGACCTCGTGCGTTGACATTTCATCAATGGAAATGAACTGCCGCAAGTGGCAGGACGGGCTTAATGTGTATGAATGGGGCAGGGATTGCAGCACAAGCGATTGTCCGAGTGGCTGGGAGTGCGTTGACACCAAGCAGGCGCTTCACCAAAACGACACCAATACAATTATTAAGGTGCGCCGAGACCGTGAATGCGGTGAATGGTTGTCCTGCCGCAGTTCAGTCAGTGTCTGGGATGATGAAGCATTTAAATATAAAAATGTTTGTACCAACCTTGGCCTTTGCAATGAATATGCCCAGGTCGGCGACGCCGGTGAGTGCACCAACTTTATTGAAAGCGAACACACCGGTGACATATTGTCCGAAGTTCTGTATTCAAAACGCGATGTTTCCTGGGACGGCCTTGATTACTCCGGCTTTGCCATACCAAATTATTATTCAGTTGATGAAATTGAGCCGATTGACCTGAGCAACTTGACCGGTGCGACCACGCCGGATCTGCGGCTTGGTTATGTTGATGGCGATTGTACTACGCTTTATGCCGAATGCGGCGATCCTAATTCTTTGGGCAACCGCGGTGTCTGCGTGCCGGCGATTGGCTGTATTTATTCCATCAATGGTGAATCATTGCCAATTGCCACTAATGCTGATGAGCTTTATAGTCTACTGAACAATGAAGAGAACCAGTATCGTTTAGTTGGTCCGTCATGCCGCGCCTACCCAGAAGAAACCTCGCCATTCCCGTCAAAAGTAGGTGATTGGGAGAACGGCCGCATGACCACGATTAATGCAAACTTTAAACGCGCCAATGTTTGCGAAGAAACAGTCTGGCGCGATCTAAACGGCGACAACATCCGTGACGAAAATGAACTTTCATATCAGGATTGTGAATGCAGTTATCAAAAAGCCACCTATGGCAATGGCGCGGTAACAAAATTTTATTCTTCAGACGAGACAAACATTCCAAAGGGTATTTGTTTGAACGGCCCGCGCGCCGGTCAGCCGTGTATTCCTAATGTTGAATATGATGAAAATCAGTCAGCTGATTCAGAACATAATCTACAGGCCTGCGGTTCAATCCGCCAGGGCGGTTCTTGTCAGCCGCTTGAGCGCACGGATCAGTTTGTTGGCTGGGAGGGACAGTGCTTAGAATATGATCTCAGGACCACGCTCAATGGTGACCCGGAGGAAAATGCCTGTTCAAACTGGTATCCGTCATATATTTTATCCGGCGGCCAGGACATTTATAATATTTATCCATCAGCCGGCTACAATCCGTCGAATACCGGGCGCTACTGGTGTTTGCTTGGCCGTGGTTTGCGTACCCCGGTTGGTGAAGAAGAAATTGGAGATAATTATGAGGTGATAACAAGGGATGCCGATAAAATGGTAAGTACCGGCGACAACAACGATAGAGAGTATTGGGAAAGGTTTTACCCGGCTGAAACAACTGAACAATATTATAAAGATGATATTATTGCTATTGAAGTAAAACCAGTCAAAGCCCAGGCCGGCGACTGGCCGAACGGACGCAACAGCCATACTGAAGATTTTTATAAAGATGGCGGTCATATTTTAAGCCGTCAGAACGAAGTTAATCTTGAATTTGGTTACACCAGCTGGGAAGTGAGCTGGAATTTACCGGAAGACATGGAATTTCCATCCGAAGCTCCGCCGGTGTTTATTGATTCAAGCTATGCTTACGCATATACCGAATATACCCGAGGTAGGCCAACTCATCATTGCGACAATGACTATGATCCGAACAACTATTTTGCCATCAGAGCCATCTTTTTGCCTGACGGTAGATTTAAAGGATTTTGGACCGTGTCTTGCGACGATTCATCAAGCAGTGGCTGGGTTAAGTTTGATATGGTATTCCATTTAGCTGATTCATGTTTGGTGGTGGCGCAAGCCGTGGATGAAGAAGGCAATAATAAAGCATACACTGATAGGCTTTATCAGGCATCAAACTATGCATTGACTGTGGGTAGTGAATATTTTTATGACCAGCCTTTTGCACCGTTCGGCAGTGCGCAGAGCTATGAAGCGCCATTAACCCCGATTGCCCGGGATGTACGGGTTGAGCCATGGATGATTGGTGACGGTATGGGTGATGAAAGCCATATTGGCAGCCCGGACTTAAGTTTGCTTCCGGAAAAATATTCTTTGGCTGGTTCTTCACTTGGTTGTTTGGGTACTTGCGCGGACGAAGCTTTTGGGGATATTAATTTTCAGCCCAACATCAGCCGGCCAATGGATGTTTTGGGAGATTTATTTACCCGGGTTTATAATTTATACGCTTGGTTTTCCGGCAATGAAGAACTTGAATGCGTGCCTTCAACCGGCTGGACCGGTACGGCGCGATATTATCTGCCTTGCGGTGAGGAGGGCGCTACTTGCGGCCGGGTTGGCAGTTGTACCACCTCGCTGGCCTGCACCTCGGGTCCGTTCAAAGGAGAACATGACTGTTCAACTGCTGGCTTTTGTACTGGCGAAGCCGGGTACTGTGACAGCGTGACCGATGAAGACGGTGAAACCGCAAATATTTGTGTAGACAGTTTTCGTGAAGAAGAGGCATGCGACAGCGTAGCAACGCCCGGAGCTTTGGGTAGGGATTATACGAGTAAGGCTGGAACCACGGTTCCTGTACCCAGCGGCACCATGGATGTCGGCAGTGATTTTTGTAAATCAACCGGATTTTGTATAAACTGGGCCGCCCACACCGGCGGGACTGAGGAATGGAAGTGCTACGGCGGTGTTAACCATGACGTTTCATGTACCAGTGACGACAACTGTAACATGAATGCGGTGGACGGCACTGACTGTGAAAATGGTTTATGCACTGGCGGTGTTTATTCAAGCCTGGGTCACCGCGTGGCTTGCGACGAATTGAATGACTGTCGTGTGTCAATCAGCACTTGCTCGGCCGAAGACGTTCTGCGCTACAGCGGCGGTGAGGTATTAAATGGTGGTGTTTGCGGCGGTGAGTACGGGGATTACTCAAGCCAAACCCTGACTTGCGAGAGAAGTGAGTTTAGCGGCGTGAGTGCGCGCGGCTTTATTAGCAAGGGCTGCGGCGGTGATGAAAACTTCCCGTGTTTAACAACTGATGACTGTGAGACCGGTACATGCGACTGGATCACTTCAGTTCATTATGATTTTGGCGACGCAATTGATGATGATGTTGCCGGAGATACTGGCAATCCGCCGACCATTGCGGCAATTGATTTTGGTGATTGCGATCAAGTAACCGGCACCTGCGCGCCAGCCCGGATTAATGCCTTTGATGTAAATAATTGGTACTTCGGCGTGGTCACTGGCCAGGAGCAATTAAAAACCACGATCCGGTTCTATGCCTGGGCCGACCATGACCAGATGCCAATTACCGGCCGTACCATTGACTGGGGCGATGGCAGTCCAATTGACCGCACCACCACAAGTAAATATAAAAACCATAAGCCTTACTGCGGGGATGATGTTTATGAATGTTCAAATTATGAAGGTTTGACTTGCAATGATATAGGCGACTGCCCTGGCGGTACTGGTTCATGTCAGCCAACTGATGCACTGCATTTTGGCAATGATGAAGACGCTTGCACCCAAGGATATTTCCAATTTGAGCATACCTATCTTTGCGACGGCACTGAAGATCTGCCGCGCTGTTCATTTGATACATCACCTGGCATAACTTATGACGCAATTCCCAGCACTGGTTGTCGAACCGAGACGGCCTGTTTCTATAGGCCGCGCGTTCAGGTTATGGACAACTGGGGCTGGTGTAATGGCGACTGCCGAACTGGCGGAGGTTGCTATCGCGACGGTTCAGTCGATCAATGTAAAATAGAAAGCGAAACTATCCCACATTGGACATATTTTGACGGCTACATTAAAGTCAATAAATAAAAAAAATTTAAAATTGACCCAAATATATCGGGTCAATTTTTATTTTTAAAAAAATGAGCACCTTGCGATGCTCGAGTATGTTGATGGGAGGTGTTCTAGAGGCGGGTGTAGGAGAAGTTGTCAGTTCCCCACGCATGTTCGATCGTGAGGCTGACATGATCCTCGTCGAGAACCTCTCCTGTGATAGTGACGTCTGAGTCACTGAACGCCAGGCTCGAACCCGTGAGGGTGAGCGAAGCAGCTTCACAGCCGCAGAAGCCGCGGACCTGATCACCGGTCTGCGCAACGTCGCAGATGTCCGGCGTGCCGTCGTGCACCCAGCGGCCGTTGAGGTCGTAGGTGGTTCCTTCAGGCTCCAGTGTGACATCGAGCGGTGTGGTGGCATCGGCCGAAACCGTAACCGTGTCGACGTAGTCCAGGTATCCCGTCAGACTGATGCGTACGCTGTACGCGCCGGGCGTGAGGCTCTCGAGCGTGATCGGCGTGGTGCCCTTGACCTCTTCGTTGAGGGTGAGGGTGGCGCCATCCGGCGTGGTGTCGACCGAGAGCATGCCGTACTCTTCAGTGTCGATCGGCACGTCCGAATCCGTGTCCGTGTCTGTGGGATCGGTTCCGCCCGGGTCGCTCTCGCATGCAGCGAGTGGCAGGAACATGGCGAGGACTATGGAAAAAAGGGTGTTGGTCTTCATGACTTCCTCCATCTATCAGAAGTTGGTTGTGATAAAAGAACGGTTAGACCTTGTGGTCCATTCTTATTATAACATGGGATACTATCACATAATCAATCATTTGTCAAGTATTTTAGCCAAAAAATGACTATGTAGATGAAAATTTACATAATCTGTTAGATCTTTGACAAAATAATGATTTTTAGCAAAATATATTCTTAAGTTTATGTAATTTTTTTACTTCAACATTTGAAATTTGACGCTTATTTTAGCCAAATTTTATAATATAAATAGAGTTCATTGACAAAACCAAGCATCAGATGAAAGGAGGTTTGTCATGAAAAGGAAATTTGCTGATTCGCTGTGCTTAATCATTGTTCTGTGTCTTGGCTGCAGTCTTGATTTGGAGCATCAACAGCCTGATGAGCTGGGTGGTGACGCCAGTCTGCGGCGCATGCCGTTTTTACCAAATGCCTACATGAGGGTGACGCAAGGCGCTAATGGCTCATACTCTCATCAGGGCAGCATTTCCGAGGCAATTGACTGGAGTTCGCCTGATTTTGAAGACCGGGGCATGGCCGTCACGGCCATGCAAAGCGGCACAATCGTCAACATTGTAAAAGGCCTGCCTGATTCGTGCTCCAGCGGCTTTGGCAACCTGGTTGAGGTGCTGACAAGCGAGGGTGATGTTGACCGGCTGGCCCATTGCCGTGAAGTAATTGTCCGGCCGGGTGAAGCAGTCAAGCAAGGACAAGTACTTTGCACCCTTGGCACCTCGGGCAACTCAACCGGCACGCATGTGCACTCAGACCGCCGGCGCTCCGGCACGTCGCAAACCCTGGAGCTCAATTTCTTTGAGTCAGGCGGCGTACCACGGGAGGGTCGCAACTACTCGTCACGCAATACCGGACCGTACGACCGCAGCTACTGGGAGCACGGCGGGCCGAGCATGTTGGGCGAACCCAGTGAGGAAGCCAGCTGGTACTTTGACTACGTACCATGTAATGACACAGACGGTGATGCAAACTTTGTCTGCACAAACGAAGAGGCGCACCGTACCAATGTGCACATACTACATCTTCGTGGGGGAGCGATTGGCCGGGGCGCAATTGCTTACGATGCTTTGCGCGGCGCAAGAAACGCCGTCATTATCCATGGCCAGTTCTACGATTGGTGGATGGCTTACGCTGGCCCGCGTTCAGAATTCGGCGTGCCAATCAGCGAAGAGTACCTTGACGCGTCCGGCAACACGCGCCAGGACGGAACAGGAGGATATCTGACCTGGGATGGAATTAGTCTGCGATTCCATTCTTGGCAAGATACTGTTAGCCCGGGTGAGTTTGCAAGCGGCTGGGACAACGCCGTTAGCTATCTCTTTGTTGAAGCATACAAAGAGTTGGGCGCGTCGCGTTGGGCTGGCGAACCCGTGGCCCAGTTTGGCAATCCGGCCGAGGTTCACGTCTGGCCCGGCACCCGCTACCTGATTCAGGATTACAATTTTGGCGAGCTCGGCTGGCTCGTCATTATGTATGACCCTGATAACGCTGACTACGGCGGTACTAATCAAGCTATCCCAATCGTCGGGTTGTTCTGGAAGTATTACCGGACAAACGACGGCATCACCCGGCTTAGGGCGCCAATCAGTGCGTCATACGCTGACAGTCTAACTGGTTACGAGCGCATGGACTGGGAAACTGGCTTGTGCACAGTCATCATTGATGGCGAGGTGTCCGAGGGAACACGGTCAGGAGCGGTTTGTGAGGTCAGTACCACACCACCGTCTGACCCAGACCCAACCGAGATCTGCGACGGTGCTGACAATGACGGCGATGGACTCTCGGACGAAGACTTTGACTGTCTGGCCGGCAGCAGTGAACCCTGTGTCACGACCTGCGGCACGGCCGGCGTTCGGTTCTGCAACTCCTCGTGCGTTTGGCACGACTGCATTCCGATTGAAGGCAGTTGTGATGACCCGCCAACCGAGGATGACGTACTCAGGATCGAGTTCACGCCCTATGACAGCGGATCATTCACTCTGGTCTACCATGACTGGTCAGCGCTCACCGACGGCACAGTAATTCGCAGTTGGGCAGAGCAGTGTCGCGCCACAAGCGCAACCTCAATTGAGTGCTCACTTAGTCAGCCCGATTCAAGCTACGTTGAATTCAACATCAGCTATGGCGACCGTTGGGCATGTGAGACTTCCGGCCACGTGATTACCGGCGCGGTAACTGCAACGTGGCAAACAACTTCTCTTACCGTCTTGTCCATTGACAATGGCCATGACGGATGTAATCTCAGGGTAGAAATACCCTAAATCTAGGGCCCTATTCAGGGCCTTTTGTTATATCTTGACAAAAATCAATATTTGCGCTAAGTTAAATAGACGTTCTTTTTTATATACGCGCAAGGAGGGAGATGCCATGTTTACCCAAAGACATGAGGTACTTGTGTGCGAGGTGACCATCAACTGCCCTGGCATCCCCACCTATCGGAAGGTGAGGTTGCTGCCGGCAGTGGGGGATCCGACAAAGCTCGTTAAGTCCGATCTCAAGAAGCAATTCAAGGCCAACGGCCTGGAGCTGAACGAGGATGCTCTGACAGTCGAGATCAAGGAAATCGACCGAAAAGTGTTATTCCCGATCGTGACGCTGCTTCGTTACTGCAGTCAGTGCGAGCTTACTTCGGAACAAGCCGATGTTGAAAACGAAGAGTTTGTCCACTGCGGCAGGTGCGGCAAGCCCACCGACTTCATTTTCCAGGATCCGGAATAGGCGGTGCGGTCATGGAAAGTCTGCCAGCTCCGGACGGGAGATACTACACGGTCTACTTGGTTACGATCGTGAAGAAGCAGAAAGCCATTTTCCAGGGGCATGTCCTTCTCAACCGGCAGGAAGACGAGAGCACTATCATCAGCCGGTTCGAAGCTTTTAAAAAGAGCTTTGGCGGTTTGTATGACGCAACCGTTCACGTGAGCACCCAGCCTCTTGGCGAGGTGATCAGGGCCCAGCGTTTTTACGGCTTTAACGTGGTCCTGCACAAGTGTCCCACGCCTGGTCACGAGAAGGAGAAAGGCGCGTTCTGCCGCTTCTGCGGAAAAAGGCTCTTTCGCATTGTGATCGTTTACGATCCTAATCGGCTATCACTACCATCACAGGGCTCATCGTAGCCCTTCTTTTTTTCGGCTAAATTATGCCAAATTGAGACCTGCCTTGACATTTTTCAAAATGTATATTAATATCTCCAAATAGCAGTTTTTAGTTATGACTGCCAATATATTTAAAAAAGCAAGTAAATTAAGCAGAAAATATGAATATCAAACCATTAGGTAACCGCGTGTTGGTCAAACCAAAACTTGAAGAAGAAGTAACCGAGCACGGCATTGTTTTGCCGGACACGATTGAACAAGAAAAAAAAGCCGAAGGTGAAGTTATCGCTATGGGTAATGGCGATAAATTAAAGGGTCTCGGAGTTGTTGTTGGTGACACCGTCATATTTGAAAAATGGGGCGGCGAAGATGTCGAGGTAAATGGTGAAGACCATAAGATATTAAATTACGATAAGCTTTTAGCAGTCATTCAAAAGTAAATCTTAAAATCATTTAAAACTATGGCAAAACAATTACTATTTGATGAAAAAGCACGCCAGTCAATTAAGCGCGGCGTGGACAAGCTGGCTGACGCAGTCAAAGTAACTTTGGGTCCAAAAGGACGCAACGTTGTTTTGGATAAAGGGTTTGGTTCACCAACCATTACCAAAGACGGCGTTACCGTGGCCAAAGAAATCGAACTTGAAGACAAGTTTGAAAATGTTGGCGCCGAGCTTGTTAAGGAGGTTGCTTCAAAAACCAATGACGTGGCGGGTGACGGAACCACCACGGCAACGGTTCTGGCACAGGCCTTGATTACCGAAGGCCTTAAGAATGTAACTGCCGGTTCAAATCCGCTGGCGATTCGCCGCGGTATTGAAAAGGGCGCCGAAGCAATTACCAAAGAACTAAAAGAAAATATTTCCAAGCCAGTAACGGGCGAGGAAATTGAAAACGTGGCTTCAATTTCAGCTAATGACGCCGAGATTGGCAAGACCATTGCCCAGGCAATGAAAGAAGTTGGTGAAAACGGCGTGATTACGGTTGAAGAATCACAGTCATTCGGTATTGAGACAGAGGTGGTAAAAGGTATGCGTTTTGATAAAGGCTATCTTTCACCATATATGATTACTAATCCGGAGCGCATGGAGGCGGAATATGCCGATGCCCACATTTTGATCACTGATAAAAAGATTTCTTCGGTTCAGGATCTCCTGCCCTTACTTGAAAAAGTTGCCCAGACCGGTAAAAAGGAAATGGTAATTATTGCCGACGAGGTTGATGGCGAGGCTTTGGCCACATTGGTAGTTAATAAACTTCGCGGTACCTTTAATGCCCTGGCAGTAAAAGCTCCGGGCTTTGGCGACCGCCGAAAAGAAATGCTTGAAGATATTGCCGTGGTAACTGGTGGCAAGGTTATTTCAGAAGAAGTTGGTTTAAAGCTTGAAAATACTGAGCTCGCTGACCTTGGCGAAGCAAGAAAAGTTGTGGCAACAAAAGACTATACCACCATTGTTGATGGCAAGGGCGAGCCGGAAAAAATCAATGCACGCATCGACGCGATTAAAAAGGCACTTGAAACCACTGAGTCGGAATTTGACAAAGAAAAGTTTGAAGAGCGCTTGGCAAAACTTGCCGGCGGCGTTGGCGTAATCAAAGTTGGTGCAGCCACCGAAACCGAGATGAAAGAAAAAAAGCACCGCATTGAAGACGCAGTCAGCGCTACCAAAGCCGCGATTGAAGAGGGTATTGTGCCGGGTGGCGGCGTGGCCCTGCTCCGGGCGGCCCGTGCGCTGGACTCAGTCGAGGCTGAAGAAGAAGAGCGAATCGGTATTACCATCTTAAAGAATTCACTTGAGGATCCGCTTCGCCGGATTGCTGAGAACGCCGGCCAGTACGCCGACGTGGTTGTTGATAAAGTAAGGGACCAGGAAGGAAATTTCGGCTTTAATGCCGCGACTGGCCAATATGGCGACATGGTGCAGATGGGTATTGTTGACCCAACCAAGGTTACCCGTTCAGCACTGCAGAACGCGGCTTCAATTGCCGGCATGATTCTTACCACCGAAGTTGCGGTTACAGATATACCGGAAAAGAAGGACGATATGCCAGCCATGCCGGGCGGCATGGACATGCCCATGGGAATGTAATAATTTAAAAGACCCTGTTTTTCAGGGTCTTTTTTGTACCTAAAAATTGTGGTATAATATACGCAAATTTAAATAATAATTAAGTTAAATTTATGAATGGTGATCAACCGAAGACCACAAAATTCGACCAGAAGGATATTGATGATAACAAGGTCTTGGCCGCAATCGGCTATCTTTGTATCTTGTTTCTAGTACCGCTTTTGGCGGCAAAAAACAGTCCTTTTGCCCAATTCCATGCCAAGCAGGGCTTGGTGCTATTTGTTGGCTGGGTGATTGTCTGGGTAATCGGCTTAATCCCAATCTTGGGATGGATTATCGGCTTTTTAGGAACCATTGCCTTGGCAGTAATATCATTAATTGGTTTAATCAAGGCCTTGCAAGGCGAAGCCTGGGAGATTCCAATGGTGGCTGACTTTGCCAAAAAGCTAAATCTATAAAAATTTGTCAAATATGGGTACTGAAAAACCAGGAGGGATAAGCCGGGGGGAGTATGAAAAACTTGAAAAAAGTATTGTTGAGCCATCGGATGATCTGGCCCTCGAGAAAGAAGATTCTCAAACTCCTTTTGAGGAATTTGTTGACGACCGATTTGAAGAAGGCGGGGTTTACAAAGACTTAGTTGATTTAAAAAAGAAAAACCCCAAGGCAGAATTTGAACTTAGTTCAATCTTTATGAGGGATCTCCCGCGCCTGATAAATGAAATCAAGGCTCAGGCTCCCGAGATCGTGGCCAAGGGAATGAAATTGGAGGATTTGAAAAAATTGGAAGACATGGATTACATAAATATTGAACAAGGCAAAGCCGAGGACCCGGTGAGTTACTGGATAGGAGAAAAATTTAATGATAGTGGAATTATGGGAAAGCTTGTTAAAGTAAAAAATGAATTTCCTGAAACAGAATTTGAGGTTGATTCAATAATGAGAAAGATAGCAAAAGTACGATCAAGCCTTGAAAAAAATGCCAGAGAGTTCATTGAACATTCACAGGGCAAAAGTAAGGAGGAGGGAGATAAGGAATAAAGTTGTTTATGAAAGAACTTATTAGTCAACTTGAGGATTTTCTCGCAAAAATCTCCAAGACATGGAGGTTACTTTGACCTTGATCGGATAAAGGATGAAATCAAGACACTGGAATACGAGGCGAGCCAGAAGGATTTTTGGGACGACCAGGATCATGCAAAAGAAGTATCGCAAAAATTAAACAACCTTAAAGAAGAGGTTGAAAAATGGGAATCAATTCAGAAAGAAGCCGAAGAGCTTCTTTCTGTTTGTAAACTGGCCCAAAAAGAAGGTGACGAAACCCTGCATGACGAGGTTGCCAAAAAAATCAAAGCCCTTGATAAAAAATATGAAAAGCTTGAGTTTTTACTTTTGATGAGTGATAAGTATGACCGTGAATCAGCTATTATGGCGATTCATTCCGGCACCGGCGGCAGGGAAGCCCAGGATTGGGCCGAGATGCTGATGCGCATGTTCTTCCGTTTCTCAGAAAAGCGCGGCTGGACCGCGCGCATCCTTGATGAGTCGCGCGGCAGTGAGGGCGGGCTCAAAAGCGTGACCTTTACAGTGAAGGGGCCGTGGGCGTACGGTTATCTAAAATCAGAAGCCGGGGTGCATCGCCTGGTGCGCATTTCACCCTTTGATGCGGAAAAGATGAGGCACACGTCTTTTGCTCTGGTTGAAGTTTTACCCGAACTGCCAGAATCAGTTGATATTAAAATCAATCCTAAAGATCTTCGCATTGATACGTTTTGCGCGTCCGGCCATGGCGGCCAGTCAGTTAACACCACTTATTCGGCGGTCCGTATTGTTCATGAGCCGACCAAGATTACGGTCAGTTGCCAAAACGAACGTTCGCAGCAGCAAAACAAAGAAACTGCTATGAAGATTTTAAAGACCAGGCTGCATCAGCTGGAGCAGGAAAAGAAGCGCGAGAAAAAAGAAGCCTTGCGCGGTGAGTATGCGGCCGCTGAATGGGGAAACCAGATCCGGAGTTATGTTCTTCATCCTTACAAAATGGTTAAAGACCACCGCACCAAGCATGAGACCGCTGATGCCGAAGGAGTGCTCGACGGCGACCTTGAAACTTTTATGGAAAGTTATTTAAGATTTATCACTGGCCAGCGTGATTTACGCGCTGAAGCCAATAAGGAGGATTAAAATATGCCAAAATCAATTGTTACTGGCGGAGCCGGCTTTATTGGCTCGCACATGGCTGACTTTTTAATTAAAAAAGGTCACAAAGTCGTGGTGATTGACAATCTTAAGGTTGGTAAACGTCGGAATCTTAACCCAAGGGCAAAATTTTATAAAAAAGACATCAAGAACCGCAAAGCAATTTTTGAAATATTCCGCCGCGAAAGGCCTGATTATGTTTTTCATTACGCGGCTCAGATTTATGTGCGATATTCAGTTACCAATCCGGTTGAAGATGCTGAAGACAACATTATTGGCGGGCTAAATCTTATTGAGGCAAGCCGTAAATATAAAGTAAAAAAGCTTTTATTCGCATCATCCGCGGCTGTTTATGGCGAAAAATGTAAAGTTCCAATGCAGGAAGCTTGTCCTCCTAACCCGGTTTCTCCTTACGGCGTTGCTAAATTCAGTTTTGAAAAATATTTAAATTGTTACGGTTCACTTGCTAAGGATCCTTTGGATTATGCGGTCCTTCGCTACGCCAATGTTTACGGCCCGCGCCAGGATTCAAAAGGCGAGTCAGGAGTAATCGCCATTTTCACTGAAAAATTTTTAAAGAAAAAACAGCCGATCATCAATGGTGATGGCAAAAATACCCGAGACTATGTATATGTTGGTGACGTGGTTAATGCAACCTGGCTCGCGCTTCGCAAAAAAACCAAAAACAAGGTCTTCAACATCGGTACGGGCAAAGAAACTAATGTTAATCAGATTTTCAACAAATTAAAAAAGTTTACTGGAAGCAAATATAAAGCCAAGCATGGTCCGGCCAAGGCAGGTGAAGAGCGCCGCAGTGCCCTGAACTCGGCACGAGCGCGCCGCGAACTAGGCTGGCGGCCAAAAGTAAGCCTTGATAAGGGCTTAGCGCAAACTGTTAAATGGTTTGAAGAAAATTAATCAAAGAAAAAAGCAAGAAATTAATAGGCTAAGCCGTAAAATATTTCTTGCTTTTAAAATAGTTTATGAGTTTTGACACACCGTCCAAAGTAAAAGAGATTTTATCTAAATATGATTTTAAGCCAATGCACCGGCGTGGGCAAAATTTTATAATTGACAAAAACATAATTCAAAAAATCATTCAGCAAAGCCAAATTACACCGACCGATCACATCTTAGAAATCGGACCCGGCTTGGGCGTGCTTACCAATGAGCTATCGGCGCACGCAAAAAGAGTATTGGCTGTTGAAATTGATAAAACAATAATTAATATTTTGGAAAATGAATTTGATTGGCCCAATGTTAAGCTTTTAAAGTCTGACATTTTAAAAATTTCAAACAAAGAAATTGCCAAACATCTTGGATCAAAAAAATATAAATTAATTGCTAATCTGCCGTACCAGATCACTTCAGAAGTTATTGCCAAGTTTTTAAAAGAAGATCCAAAACCGGAGTATATCGTCATTATGGTCCAGCGTGAAGTAGGCGAGAGGATGCTTGAGGGGGCACCGCACACAAATCTTTTAGCACTCATGGTTGAATTTTATGCTGATGCAAAAAAACTTTTCCGCGTCAGTAAAAACAGTTTTTACCCCATGCCAAAAGTTGAATCAGTGGTAATGGAGCTGGTGCCAAAAGCAAAAACTGCGCTCAGGTCTAGCCAGGAAAGTCGTTTTTGGGAGCTGGTGAAGGCAGGCTACCGCTCCAAAAGAAAATATTTACAGAATAATCTTGCATCACATGCCAAAGTGTCAAAAAGCCAACTTGAATCAGCCTGGCGCGAGCTCGGCTGGGACAAAAAAATCAGGCCAGAGAACCTATGCCTAAAAGACTGGCTCGCTCTTTTTGACAAACTGGGGTAAAAAATTGTAAAAATTGCGTTATTTTAGCAAAAAATTCGCAATTTTTTTATGTGAACAAGTTTAGCATAAAATTGATTGTGGATGGGTCTTTTTTATGGTATACTAATAATGTTAATTTTTTACTAAATTTAGAGATTTTAACATGTTCACCGCTTTGAAAAACAAAGCAGTTGATTTGGTGTCAAAGCGAAAGCGCGCGACTTATATTTTGGTCGCTTTTTTAATATTGTTTGGGGGCGTCTTACTTTTGATTGAACCGGTTTCAGCTGGATGGATTGCCAAGACAGTGTCCGGTGCTATGGAAGTGTGGAATGCAGTTATAGGAGGTCTCATCCTATTGCTTTTTAATGCCCTGGTTGGCTGGATTGCGCCATATAATGAGTTTATTAGATCAGCGGCCGTAAGCACGGGCTGGGTGCTGACACGCGACATTGCCAACATGTTCTTTATTCTGGTGCTATTGGCAATTGCATTTGGCACAATTTTAAAAATTGAACAGCTAAACTATCAAAAGATTTTGCCTAAGCTTTTGATTATGGCCGTGCTGATTAATTTTAGTAAAACAATTTGCGGCGTAGTGATTGATTTTGCCCAGGTGATTATGCTGACTTTTGTAAATGCTTTTATGGCGGCGGCTGGTGGCAACTTTTTAAATGCCATGGGCATCTACCGAATGATGCAGATCAATGAATTAAGTGATAAGGCGATTGATGATCTTGAATTAGCTAAGGCCTTTATTTTTGCCGGTCTTTTTATGCTGGTCGCATTACTTGTGGTAGTTGTTTATGTGATGGTGCTGGCCTATCGTATTGTGATACTTTGGATATTAATAATTATGGCGCCAATTGCTTGGCTGGCTGGTGCTTTTCCTATTGGTAAAGCAAGTCAGGTTTATTCTGAATGGTGGGATAATTTTGTAGGCGCAGTTGTGGTTGGCCCGATTTTGGCATTTTTCTTATGGCTGGCTTTACTTACTGCCGGGGGCGGTACTCTTGGACAGACTTTTGAAAACCCGGCTTATACTGCATCGCAAAGCGAGCAAGCCGCCATTGGTCAGAACTTCTTTTTGAATGAAGCCGCGACCACTGAATCAACTGTTGGATTTATTATTGCCACGGCCTTGCTTTTGGCCGGGCTGGCGGCAGCTCAGCAATCCGGCGGCGTGGCCGGTGCCTTTGCCGGCAAGACAGCCAGCAAAACCCGTGGCTTTGCCGGAAGTGCAATTAAAGGTGCGGCGATTGGAGCTGGTGCGCTAACTTGGAAGGCGGCCAAAGGCACTGCCGGTTATGCTGATCGCCAGGGGCGGCTTCGGGAACGTGCTTACGGCGCATTGGGTCGGGTGCCCGGTCTTAAACAATTCAGCATGGCCAATTTAGCAAAAGCACGCAAAGAACGCTTAGACAGAACCTCTGATGTCTCCAAAGTCGCTGCAAGTCTTCGTGGAAAAGAGCTGGAGAATGTGGTGGGGGGAAGGGCAATCACGCGAGAGCAACGAGATCTCCGTTTAATGGCAAAAAAGCAAGCAGTTGGCAAAGACTATGCAAAGTATCTGGCTGATGAAAAGGATATGACACCTTCGCAAATAAAAGCTTATCAGGCGCGTACATTGAGTGAGATTAAAGACGAAGCTGATAAAGGCGACGATATAGAAACATTAAAATGGGCTAATGAATATTATGAAAAGCGGCCAGACTTAATTGAAGGAAAAGATGCTAAAAAAGCTGCCTTTAAAAAGATGGGCGGTGCCGAGATGGGTAATGTAGCTTTATCAGCATTTCAGGATACCGCCATATTGGAAGCAGCGGCTGAACTTGAAATGGCAAACAAGGGCAGTGTTTCCGGAGTACTAAAGGGTCAGCAAAAAGCACTTCTTGAAAAGTATATGCAGCAATATCCAACTGGCAAGGCGCCGGGTGAAGGCACTTTTTCATTGGCAAAAGGCTATGAACCGGCTGAAATTGATCGAGCAGCCAAATTTAAAGAAATGGCACATGACACACAGGTGCAGACTATGATTAGAAATAGAAACAATGTGATTACGCAGGCACCAGAACCAGATGCAGTTAAGGTTGGTTCAGGGGATCAGCGGATGTATAATCCAGAAGTTGCCACATATATGAAAAAAGCACATCAGCTCGGAAGTAAAGAGGCTTATAACGTTGATCCACGATCTGGTAATTTCAATAAAGAAGGAATAGTTGATCAGACAGCAGCCCAGAATACATTTGCCAGTGCCTTGGCTGATGCAGTAAGAGATATTAAGAGCGACACTGTAACTGCTGAGATAAAAACCGATGCCGCAAACTTTATAAGCAATATTGATGTTGACGCCTTACAAGTCGAAGGCGGTAATTTTGGCAAGGAAGTGCTCAAAAAAGTAGATGACCAGTCCTTGGCCCAAGCTTATCAAACAGCAGAACCTGAAGAAAAAATCAAAGTAGAAAAAGTAATTCAGGGCGTTAGTAAAGAATTGAAAAAACAAATGAAAAAACTTGCTCCTAACAGTGAAGAATACGCTGAGAAATTTGCAAAATACCAGAAGATGAGGATGAACCCAAATATTCGCAAGCATGTGTCATAAGTAGGTTGTTTTTATGCCTGATGAGCCAATTACAACGCCGGCAGCAGCATATGTTCCGCCAGCCGCAGTCGAATTTCTTGGGTCTGAAGAAGCGGTTAATGTTAATATTGAAATTCTTGAAAAGTACCAGCTTAAAGATCCGGACATGTCATTTATTTTTGAGCTTTTGTGGGATGTTATTGAACGCCGTAAAACACCCAAGGCAGTAATTGTTGAGCTGAGAGGCCATTTTAAAAGATGGGATGCCAACCGTGTTAACAACCTAGCAATTGAATTGCTTGGTAAGAAATTACTACCTCTTTCCAATTTGATTCCCGGGGTTGAACAGGAATTACAGGATTTGGGTGGTAAGTTGGAAAATTTTTCAGCAAAAAAGGTTACTTTGCCGGCGGTTACGGTTGAAGACTTGGTGACAAATATGATTCAGGATTTACAGATTCAGCTTCCGGACAAATTTTTAAAACATAGGCTTGAAAACATTGTAACTTCAAAAATAAAAGGCATTCGGGATGATTTTGAAACCAAGAATCGCATGATTCGGGGAGTGAAAATCGGGGGTTTGGACATTGCCCCGACTCAGGCCGATCAGGTCATCCAGTATATTGATTCAGCAAAAGAAAGCATTAAGATTGTTGAAGAAAAACCGCATGTACCGGGTACTGTTCCGGAAGAGGCGCCAAAACCGGTTGAAAAGAAAGAGCCTGAGGTTCCGGAATCAATAATTAAAAAAGAAACCGGCACATCTGATGCCTTTACGGTTCGTCCTGAGGATATTGAGGAAATAAAAGCAGAAGAAGCAAAAGAGGTTTCAACCGAAGTGCTCAAAGAATACAACCGGGTAGAAAAAGAGATTATTAATGAGTCCGGCTACAGTTTTTCTGACCCGGACACGCAGAAAAATTTTGAAAACGCGATTCAGGCCCGGGTGCGTGACGTTCGCGATGAACTTGAAACAAAAAATCTGCTGACCCGCGGCCCCAAAGAGGGCGGCCTGGGTCTTTCGCCGGACAAAGCCAATGCTTTAATTGATTTGATTAATAAAAAGACTGCTCCACTCAAAGAGCGTTTAGCTAAGATTGAGGAAGAGAAGAAAGAAGAGATACTTGAAAGAAAAAAGCGTCAGCAGGATATTAAAAAGACGCGCGAGCAAGAAGAACTCGACACTCGTTTTGCCAAACTTACCGGCCGCACGCCAAGCGCCCTGCCAGAAGAAGAAGAAATAAAGCCGGAAATATCATTGCCGCTCAAAGAAGAAAGGGTTGTCCCAAAACATAAGCTGGAAAAAGCCTGGCCGCCAAAACCGACTGCGGCCGAGCCGACCCCGCCGACGCCAACTCCGGCAAAACCAATGCCGGTTAAACCAACACCGGCACCAAAGCAGGTTGAGGCTAAGCCGGTTGAAATCAAGGCACCTAAGATTGCACCACCTCCGCCGGCCGCGGCAGTGCCGGCCATAAAGCCGACTATTAAACCTCCGTTTCCGCCAAAACCAGCGGCGCAAGTTCCAGCGCCACCCAAACCCCCCTACGCTAAAGCTCCGGAGGGCAGGCCGGCTGTTCCAAAAGCAAAGGTCAGGGTTTCACCGCCAAGCATTGCGCCAAAGCCTGAGGCAAAGCCTAAGGTAGAAGAAATAAAATTTGAACGTAAACTCACCGGACCGGTTGAGGAGCTGAGGCAGATGAGGCTTGAGGACTTTCGCCGTCTTTCCAAAGATACCAAAGAGCGTGCCATTAAAATAAAAGACAAAGTCGACTTACTTGAAGAAGAATCTTTTGACAAACGAATGAAAGGTGTGGCTGCTTGGCAGGAAAGCCCGATTAACCGGGTTTACCTTGATCTTATCCAGGCTGCATTTCAGACCGGCAAAAATATTCAAACGATTATCAGTGAAAGAGAAGCCCAGGGCCGACAAACCTTAAGTTGGGACGAGTTTCAATCAATATTAGAGCTTAATCAAAATTTGAAAATATAAATATAACCATCTACAAATTACAAATAAATACAAATATACAAATCCTCAAACATTTTAGTAACTCCGAGACACATTTGTATATTTGTAAAAATTTGTAATTTGTACGCCGTTATTATGGAAAAATTCGTTGTACCACAATTTATTGACGTTGAAGACAAAATCATCGGGCCAATTACCACCCGGCAATTTGTTATTATTTTGGCTACCGCGTTATTTCTGTTTCTTGAGTACCGTTTGCTCGAGGCATTCTTGGCCTATCCGTCAATCATCTTGACCCTGATCGCCGGCGGTGCTTTGGCATTCTTTAAAGTGAATGGCATGCCTTTTCATTTCTTTTTGTTAAATATTATTCAAACGCTCAGGCGACCCGGGCTGCGGGTGTGGGATAAACAGCTTAATGACGCCGAGGTACGTGCTTACATTAAAAAAGAAGAAGTAAAGCCCGAACCGGTACCGCCTAAAAAAGAGCCATTAACCACCAGCCGGCTTTCCGAACTAACATTAACTGTAAATACCGGCGGTTTATATAAACCAGAAGAATATGAGTAATGATAAGAAAATTTCAAAACCCGGCCCAGCCACTCAGCGTTTTGTTGATATTGCCGAAATAAGAGAAGACGCGGTCGTGATGAAAGACGGAACTTTGCGCGCCGTAATTCTTGTTTCGAGTATTAATTTTGCCCTGAAATCGGCTGATGAGCAGGAAGCAATCATCTCCGCTTACATGCAGCTCTTAAATTCTTTAGAACATCCGCTTCAGGTTGTTATTCAGTCACGGCGTATGAAAATTGAAAAGTATCTTGACGCTCTGGCTGAAGAAGAGAAAAAGCAGACCAACGAACTACTCAAAGCTCAGATTAAAGATTACCGGGGCTTTGTCAGTGAACTGGTTGAGCTTGGCGAGATAATGAGCAAGCGGTTCTTTGTGGTGGTGCCTTATGACCCTATATCTGACAAGAAAAGAGGCTTTTTCTCACGTTTGCGGGGAGCGGTCACGCCGGTTGCCGCATTAAAACTTAAGCAAAGCGAATTTGAAAAAAGAAAAAAAGAACTCATGAGCCGGGTGAGCCATGTGCAGAGCGGGCTCGAGAGCATCGGCCTGAGCACGGCAATACTTGATACGCAGAGTTTGATTGAACTTTATTACAGCGTTTACAATCCCGAGGTCTACGAGAGTCAAAAAATTAGAGATTTAAGCAAAGTACAAATCGAAGAATAATATGCCAATTAGTCCAAAAGAAGCAATTACACCCGGGGCGCCAAAGCCGGCCGAACCCGCACCAACCGGCAAGATAATAAAAAAAGAGGCTGAGGCACGGGCCAAGGCCGAGCGTGAACGCATTGCCCTGGAAGAAGAAAGGATTTACCGCCGCGGTGTTGTTTCAATCCGCGACATTATTGCGCCGGCTTCTTTTGAAGTAAAACCAGCCCACGTCAGAATGGGCGATACCTATGTGCGCACCGTGTTTATTGTAACTTATCCGCGTTACGTGAGCGTGGGTTGGGCCACGCCGGTCATTAACTATAATCACACCCTGGATATTGCCATGTATTTTTATCCGGTCAAGGCGCCGATTATTTTAAAGCAACTTAAAAAGAAAGTCGGCGTTCTGGAAGCTCAGATCATGAGCGATGCAGAGAAGGGCGCGCCGCGTGATCCGATCCGTGAAACCGCACTTCGCGACATTGAAAAATTAAGAGATGATTTAACCCAGGGAATAGAACATTTTTTCCAGTTCGCGCTTTACATCACGGCCTATGCCAAAGATATTGACGAACTCGACAAGGTAACCGAGGAAATTGAAACTATCTTTGGCTCAAAACTTATTTATTCCAAGCGGGTACTGTATCAGTCTGAACAGGGATTTAATTCCACCCTGCCGCTCGCCAATGATGAATTGATGATTACGTTTAACATGAATACTTCACCGATTGCCTCGTCCTTTCCGTTTACCTCGGCCGAGCTTTCTTCAGACAACGGCATTCTTTACGGCATCAACCGCCACAATAACAGCTTGATTCTGTTTGACCGTTTCTCAATGCCTAATGCCAATATGGTGGTGTTTGCCACCTCAGGTGCGGGCAAAAGTTATGCTGTCAAACTTGAGATTCTCCGCAGCCTCATGCTTGGCACCGACGTGATGGTGATTGACCCGGAAATGGAATATAAACATTTATCTGATGCCGTCGGTGGCAGTTTTATAAATATTTCCCTGGCTTCAGAAAGCAAAATCAATCCTTTTGATCTGCCGCGGCCAATGGGCGAGGGTATCAGCACTGAGGATATTATTCGCAGCGCCGTGATCACTCTCAAAGGCTTGCTTCGGCTGATGCTCGGTAAGGTTACCACGGCCGAAGATTCAATCCTTGACCGCGCCCTTTTGGAAACTTATGCCAAGAAAGATATTACTCCGGAAGCCGATCTAACACAGGTTGAAGCGCCGATCATGCAGGATCTGCAGGAGGTGCTAGAAGGCATGGAAGGCACCGAGGGTCTGGTAACCCGCCTTAAGAAATACACCGAGGGTACCTTTGCCGGCCTTCTGAATTCACCAACCACTGTGGAAATGAAAGCGCAGTTTGTTGCCTTTAGTGTGCGCGATCTTGAAGACGAACTCCGGCCGATCGCCATTTACACAATTATCAACTATATCTGGAACGTGGTCCGCTCGGAGCGCAAAAAGCGCATGCTGATCATTGACGAGGCCTGGTGGCTGATGATGCATGAGGACAGTGCCAAATTTATCTTTGCTCTGGTTAAGCGCTGCCGCAAATATTATCTTGGTGTGACCACAATTACCCAGGATGTAAACGACTTTTTGTCAAGTGCTTACGGCCGGGCAATCGTAACAAACTCGTCAATGCAGCTTTTAATGAAGCAATCGCCGGCAGCCATTGATTTGGTGCAAAAAACCTTTCTTTTGACTGACGGTGAAAAATATCTCCTTCTTGAAAGCGCGGTGGGTGAAGGTATTTTCTTTGCCGGCACCAAGCACGCCGCCATTAAAGTGGTGGCATCATATACCGAGGATCAGCTGATTACTTCTGACCCACGCCAGCTTTTAGAAATCGAGGAAGCCAAAAGACAATTTGCCGAGGAAATGATGGGTCCAGAAGAAGTTGAAGCCCTTACTGCTGAAGAACCGGCCGCACCGGCAGAAGCACCGGCCCCAACAAAACCCCAGCCGCCCCAAGCGCCCGAGGCTGAGCCGCCGGTAATGAATATCTAGGGGCATCAGATATTTTGTAATGGCTTTCAAAGACCATTTACAAATTACAAATATTTACAAATCTACAAATTATTTTTTAATCAATATACTACCGATGTGCATCTGAATCATATTTGTAATAATTCGTAATTCGTAGACACTGGATATGACTCGTGGAGTAAAAATCGCTTTAATCGCATTAATTGTCGTTATAATCGTCGCGGCAATAATGTTTTTGATTTGGGCATTTTTAACAAAGCCGGAAGCAATATTCCCACCGGCACCGGAACCAGTCACAACTGAAGAACCAACTGGTTTGCCGACTACCGGCGTTGGCACGGGCGGTGTGGTGACCGAACTCGAACCTGAGGAAATAGAACCTGTTATCGAGATAAGTTCTACTGAGGAGATTGAAAGACAGCGGGTGAAAAATACCTCGGTGCTTTTTACTGAACGTTTTGGCAGTTTTTCAAACCAGGGTGATTATCAGAACATTAAAGACGTAATGCCGCTGATGACTTCGTCAATGCAGGATTGGGCCGAAGGACAGATTGGTGAAGGCGCGGCAGATGGCGAGCCGTATTATGGCGTCTCAACCAAGGTGATAAGCACAAACATCAAAAGCTTTGATCTCGCCACTGGCCGGGCCGAGGTTAACCTTGATGCCCAGCGGCACGAAACTCGCACTGGTGAAGAGGCAAGAACTTATTATCAAACATTAAATTTAGTACTTATTAAAGTCGGCTCAGAATGGTTAATTGATTTTGCCAAATGGCAATAGTAAACGCACATTTAATAAAAGAATGGTTTTTAGATCTCCTGTTTCCCAAGTCTTGCTTGGGCTGTAACCAGGAAGGGAGTTCATTTTGTAAAGCCTGTCAGGAGAAAATCAAAATTATTTGGCCGGAGAACGAGCGTTATGTCGAAGGTATTGGCAAGATAATCAGTATGGGGCTTTATCGTGATATAATTTGGCAAAACTTAATCCAAGATTTTAAATACGGCTATCTAGAAGAGCTGGAACAGGCCATTGAAAATATTTTTCAACAATTTATTAAAAAATATCCCGACTCATTAGCCGATTCATATGATCTGATTGTACCAGTCCCACTGTATAAACGTCGGTTTCTGGAAAGAAGTTTTAACCAAGCCGAAGTTTTTAGCAAGATTATCAGTAAACATACCAGCTGGCCTTTAGATACCAGCCTGATTCGTACCCAAAACACACTGCCGCAGGCACAGCTTTCTGATGATGAACGATTAGAAAATGTAAAAGGCGCCTTTCAAGCAAAAGAATCTAATAATTTTAAAAATAAAAAAATTTTATTGGTTGATGACGTTCTAACGACCGGATCAACCTTAAGAGAAGCTGCCAAGGCCTTACGAGCAAGTGGAGCAGAAGAAATTGGCGCCTGGGTTATGGCCCGGCGTTCCTGATAAGGGGGACTTGAAAAATAATCAAAATTGTGTTAGTATAGAGGAAATTCTTAACCCACGGAGAGGTGGCCGAGTGGCTGAAGGCGGCGGTTTGCTAAACCGTTATACGTAGATTTACTGCGTATCGAGGGTTCAAATCCCTCCCTCTCCGCCATTAAGATCGTAAGATTGGAAGGGTGGCAGAGTGGACGAATGCACCGGTCTTGAAAACCGGAGTCCTTTCACGAGGACCGTGGGTTCGAATCCCACCCCTTCCGCCAAAGAATTTTAATATGCCAGAAGCAACAAAAATTACCCACGAAGTACTGGAATTTACAAAACATGATCGCGGACTTCTGTGGTATGTAATCGCGCTTTTAATTGGCGCGGCTCTCTTGGTTTACTCAATTATGACTGGCAATTTTCTTTTTGCCGTTATCCTGGTTTTGATCGGTGTGGTAATGATACTGATGTCATTCAATGAGCCAAGAACAATCCGGCTTGAAATTGATCCAAGCGGCGTAAGACTGGGTGGTAAAAAATACAGCTATAATCAGTTTAAAGAGTTTTCAATTATTTATCAGCCGCCCGAGATTAACACGCTTTATCTAGAATTTAAAATGCCGTTTCGCGAGCGCCTTTCTATTCCGATGGGCGATCTGGATCCCAATATTGTAAGAACTTATTTACTGAATTTTATTCAAGAAGATCTTGAGCGAGACGAAGAATCACTGACCGACATCCTGAGCCGTACATTGAAATTCTAGTTTTTACGCGCCCGTAGCTCAGTGGATAGAGCGCATCCCTGCGGAGGATGAGGTCAGACGTTCAAATCGTCTCGGGCGCACCATATATTTATGATTGAGCTCTCCACCCCAATAAAAGAATTAACGCGCGTTGGGAGGGCAACGGAGAAACAGATGGCGCGTTTGGGTATTGAGATTGTTGAGGATCTCATTTTTTATTTCCCAAAAAGATACGAGGATCTGAGTCAGCTTAAAAAAATTGGCGAGCTGGCGATTGGTGAACACGCGACCATCCGCGCCCGGCTGGAGCAAATTAAAAGCTTTCGCAGCCCGAGAAAACGCATGATCATTACCGAAGCCATGGTTTCTGACGAGACTGGCACGCTTCGTTTGGTTTGGTTTAAACAGCCCTATCTTGCCAAGACCTTAAAGCCCGGGGCGTGGTATTATTTTTCAGGCAAAGTTGATGACAAATATCACTTTGAAATGGTGGCGCCAATCTACGAACTCGCCCACGCAAACGGAGAACAGCTTCACACCAACCGTTTGGTGCCGATTTACAAACTTACCGAAGGCCTTACCCAAAAGCAGCTGCGTTGGCTTATCAAGCTGTCGCTTGGCGCCAGCCAAAATATTGAAGAGTGGATTCCTGATTTCATCATCAAGGAAAATGACTTTTTATCTATTCCAAACAGCCTTAAAGAAGTACATTTTCCAAACGACATTAAAGATGCTGAGCAGAGTCTTAATCGGTTTAAGTTTGGCGAACTACTATTGCTCCAGCTGATTGCTGCCAAAAGCCGTGACAGCCTCAAAACCCTGCCGGCGCCAAGCATCAAACTAAAACCTGATATCCTGAACCGTTCATTTGAAAAACTAGCATTTGAATTAACTGAAGATCAAAAAACCAGTTTGCAGGAGATTCTGGTTGATCTTTCAGGTAAGCACCCAATGAATCGTCTACTCGAAGGTGATGTTGGGTCCGGAAAAACTATTGTGATTGCGCTCGTGATTGAGCAGGCAATTGCCAATGGCTATCAGGCTGTGGTAATGGCGCCAACTGCCATACTCGCTAATCAGCACAATGAAACTTTTGTTGAATTTTTTAAAGACAAAGGTATTAATGTCGCGCTTCATACAAGTACGGATAACAAAATCAATGCCAAAGAATTATCAAGAAAAGAAATTCATGACGGCCTGGCCACCGGTGAAATCAACCTTGTGATTGGCACGCACGCCGTGATTGACGATAAAATTAAGTTTAAAAATTTGGGTTTGGCAATTATTGATGAACAGCACCGCTTTGGCGTGAAGCAGCGCCAGGCTCTCCGGGAAAAAAATCAGGCTGACTTTTGGCCGCATCTTTTATCCCTTACCGCCACGCCAATTCCGCGTTCGCTCGCCTTAACGCTTTACGGTGATTTGTATCTTTCAATTATCCAGTCAATGCCAAAGGGCAGAAAACCGGTTGAAACCCAGGTAGTTAAAGAGTCAAGCCGGGCTAATGCGTATGGCTTTATTAAAAAAGAAATTCAAAAGGGAAGGCAGGGTTTTGTGGTCTGTCCTTTGATTGAAGAGTCAGACAAACTGGGCTTTAAATCAGTTAAGCAGGAATTTGAAAAACTCAAAGAGGTCTTTCCAGACCTTAAAATCGGCTTAATGCACGGCAAACTCAAACCCGCGGAAAAAGATGAAATAATGATGGATTTTAAAAACAAAAAAATCGACCTTCTGGTTTCAACTACGGTGATTGAGGTCGGGATTAACGTGCCCAATGCCAATATCATGATAATTGAGGGCGCGGATCGTTTTGGCCTGGCCCAACTCCACCAGCTGCGGGGTCGGGTTGGCCGTTCAACCGATCAGGGATATTGTTTTCTTTTTACTGAAAATGAAAACGGAAAAACAATCGAGCGTCTGAATATCTTTCAGAACTCAAACAACGGCTTTGAATTGGCTGAGGCTGACCTTGAAATCCGCGGCCCAGGTGACATCTACGGCTGGACCCAATCCGGCTTTCCACAACTTAAATATGCCACTTTTTCAGATAAAAAACTTTTAAAGTCAGCGCAAAAGTCAGCGCAAAAGATATTTGATGAACACGGCCTAAAAAAATTTCCTGCGCTTGAAAAAAGGCTTGAGCAGTTTGAACGGACAATCCATTTTGAATAAATAAAAAAACAGCCGATCAACTTATTTTGTGCGGCTGTTTTTTAATATAATTCTGGATTTTCTAGAGGTTCATGAACATAGATAGGGCATTGAGCATTTTTAATCCAGTTCATACTTAAATATTTTGACAAAGAGTCTTTAACCCTAACTGAATTAGCCCTATGATCATTGATCGTAATTTTTGGTGGGCCACCACCCATTTCAATTATTTCCGCTCCCGGAATACCGGTATAATTTATTGCATGGATACAGGGTTTGCCAATAAATATAAAACTTCCAGGCCTTATATCAAGCTTGCCAGCCTGATAATCAACTAGAAATGCGTTGCTTGTTTCATAATAATACTTTGCCACGCTTTTATTTGTCTTTTTTGGGAGAGGATTAATACCGGCAATGCATCGATAAATTGTTCGGGAAAATGTTAAACAATCACCGCAGTAAGTACCGCCTAAACTATTTGCCCAGGCCCGATAAGCAACTATGTCGCCGTTCCATTCTTCATATCCTTTTTTTGCCAATTTTTTAACCAGATAATTGTCTCCGTTTGAGGCATTGCAGATTCCGCCTTTCATAAAGCCGCCGCCAACATAAACAACTTTTTTGGGCAGTGCTTCCATCCAGTACTTAATGACTGTATTGTAGTTTGATGAATATTGGCTCTGATCGGTTTTGTCGCTCGGGCAGTATTGCATCATGTCTTTGTAGGAAATAAAATCAGTATCCGGAATCGGCAGATCGCTGATAACGTCATCATATGCACCGGTGTCGTCAGCCAGTCCAAAGGAGGCTGAATCAAACTTATATTCCTGCCGGTCAATTAAAGCCAAGCGAAATGAGCTAAACATTACCAGGTTTGGGTTAATAATGCTCAATATTGTGTAAGAGCCTAAGGCGATGGCCAGGCCAATCACTGCCTGGACAATTGTCTTTTTGGCTTCCCCGATTTTTCCGGCATCACCACCGGCAACAATCCATCTAAATCCGCCGTACATTATCATGACGATTGCTAAAATCACGGCCACGCCAACCATATATTGATAAACCGCGGCAATATATTGCGCCAGCCAGGGTACGTCAATATATTTAACACCGCCTTCTTCAGTTACCTGGATATCACTGAACCTGATGTCAAAATCCGGCACTTGCAAACGGGGCTGGAGTTGCTGAAATTCAACCGGAGTTTCTGGTATTTCAGTTGTGGGGGCCATTACGTCTTCGTAGCAAACATCGTTTTTATCAACAGTTTTCCAGTCAACCCAGTGGTCGTCAAAGTGTTTTGCCTGCCAGTGCTCACCCTCAGTAGTACGGCTGTAGCAATATGCATTGCATTGCTCTTGCGAAACAATTGGATCACCAGTTGTGCCGTCTTCATGAACATGGTTTTCACACACGCCGTCCGGTCTTTGACACCAGCAATAATAATTAATTGCCTCAGCTGCCAGGGGAAAGGCAAAAATAAAAACAATCAAAACAATGAGTAGACTTTTGATTGTTTTATTCATCCCCATCTATTTTAAGCGCATTTGATTTAATTGATTGGTAAGCTGATCAACGTAAAAAAGGTATTTGCCGTCAGCCGAAATTGATAACTGTTTAATGGTTGAGGCATCCTCTGGTTTGCCCACCGTAGACTTTTTACCGGTAGTTACATCAATCTTATAAATTGTATCGGGAATGTCATTGGCCAGCTCTGGCTGTAATCCGGCGCCCTCAGGTAGGTAATCCGGCACAGCGCAGTACAGCGTATTGTTATTGGCAAACGTGCATTTGTCAGCCCAGGTATTTACTTTTAAATACCTACGGTTAAGGCCGATATTGCTGCCGGATGCATCAACAATCCACAGCGTCGGATTATAGTTATTGTCCATGTTATAGACGTCATAGAGCATGCGGTCGCCGGTCGGGGACCATTCGTAGTCAAAACCCCATCCTTCTACAGTCAGACCGGGAAAATTTTCCTGATTTTTACCAACCAGCAGTATCTGCTGGCGGTTAATGCCCATGGGTTGGCCAGTACGCGAAGTGGCAATCACCTGATTGTTTGGTGACCAAGAAACCTGGACCTTATCGGCATTATTGCCAAGCGGTTCAATTGCCTGGGCATTTGAACCATCCTTGTCAGAAACAATCAGCCAGCGGTTGTCTGGATCAAGGCCCATTGATTTCGCAACAATTTGGTCACCCTGCGGTGAAAAATCAAAGTCCTCCCAATGCTTAGGTAGGGTAATCTGCTTCTTTGTTTGAAAATCATAAACAATGTTTGAGCCGTCAGGGTATTCAATGATCGCGCTGTTACCGTCAGCTGCCCAGGCGACATTATCAACATTATAAAAAGTATCATCAGAAAGGGTCTGGATTGAGCCGTCAGAAAGCACTTTGCTGAACTGGCCGGAAAGCGCGTCATAATAATTTACACCCTGGCCGTCGCCGCTCAGGGTGGCGTTAGACACAATCGCTGTCGGTGTAATGGTTTCAACCTGGGTCAGGCCGCCAATTGCCACGGCTGAAGCTTCAAGCTCGGTTGGTGGAGCAACCACTGCTTCCTCAGGCGGAACACCAACCTCGGCTTCCGGCAGTTCTCCAATTGGTACTTCAATCTCTTCTTCAGGTACAACTTCCGGAGCCGGCGCTCGGAAAAAGAAAAAGTAAATTGCAAAACCACCGCCAATTATCAAAATTATTCCCAGGATAATTATTAGGATATTGCGAAAATTAAGCGGCATAAAAATTTTGTTAATTTGATTTTATAAAGATGGAATAGACAATCCTACCTCGTCAAGTATCGGCGCCACGGCTTCAGTGCCGATTTCAGCAACTAGTTCAACAATGTCACTAATATTTGCAATGCCCACCGCGGCTAAAATAATTGCTAAAATTGCGAGTATGGGAATTAGGTTGGTGATTATTAGTCCCTGGATTCCGTTCCAAAGCACCATCCATAAAATCAAAACCTCAAGCCAGTGGAGGGGGGTCACCTTGTATCCAAAGAAATTTGCTTCTTCTTTTGCAAAAACACCGGTCGGATCGCCGTTACAGATCAAGTTGCCAAGAATGTAGTCTTTAATATATGAAAATAGCAATAACATTATTGTCCAAACCGCGGCGGCGCTTGAAAGTTTAGCCAGCTTTTTCAACTTTTTCATTACGTCATAAATGCGTTTCAGCTGGGCCTCGCGAGAAGCGGCTTCTTCAGGTGTTTGCGCCTCAGCTTGTTGAGCCTGCATGCGCTGAATGGCAAGCTGCTGTAAACGGCTCATTTCAACTCCAGTTTCAGCACCAGGAGCTGCACCCATTGTTTCTGGCTCGGCCGGGGGTGGGGCTGCTTCCTGAGGGGGCCGGGCAAACTGGGCACCGCCTTTAAGCATTGCTCGTCCGCCGGCAACCTGACCGGCACCGGTACGAGAAAGCTGGGCCCCGGCTTTTGATGCCGGAGCAGTTGGTTTGGTCCGAGCTCGTCCGCCAGCAACCATTGCTTTTGGTGCGGGAGCAGGTTTTGCTGCTGGTTTAGCCGGTTTTGGACTGGCCTGCTCGCGGGCTCTTTGCCGGGCGGCGGCAAACTCGGTGGCCATGGCGGCCTGCTCTTGTGTCATGGCATCGGCCATAAAGATATTGAATACACTAAAACTAGCTATAATGATTACCTTTTGCTAATCACGAACTTACCTTTATTATAGCTGATGTTTATGTTATTTCCTTTATTTATTTTACCATTTAAAAGCATTTCGGACAAAGGATTTTCTACCCAGTTTAGCAAAGTTTTCTTAATCGCCCGGGCACCCTGTTCTGGATCAATGCATTTTTTAATCAGCGCGTTAATCGCGGTTTGGTCAAAATTAAGCTCAAGCCCGCCCGATTTTGCTCTATTTGTGATAAATTCAAGCTCATTTACAATAATTTTTTCAAGCGAAGATTTGTTTATGGTATTAAAGTAGAGAATTTTATCCAATCGGTTAAGCAATTCTGGTCGAAAATGCTCTTTAAGGGTTGCTTCAAACTCTTTTGATATCTCAGTGTCGGTTTCAAGTGCCTTGCCGCCAAAGCCGATTTTTTGGCCAAGGTCCTGGCCCAGGTTGGATGTAAGGATAATGACTGAATTTTTAAAATTGATTTTTCGTCCGGTGGCATCAGTAATCGCTCCTTGGTCAAGAATCTGCAGTAGGAGATTCTGCACATCAGGGTGGGCTTTTTCAAATTCATCAAAAAGCACCACGGCATAAGGTTTTTTCCTGACTTCGTCTGTAAATTTATTTCTTTCTTTATAGCCGATATAGCCGGCTGGTGAGCCCAGAAGCTTTGAGGCAGAATAGCTTTCTTTAAATTCTGACATATCAATTTGCACCAGCGCATCTTCTTTTGGATAAAGCTCGCGCGCCAGTACCCGGGCAAGCTCGGTTTTACCAACCCCGGATGGCCCGACAAAAAGAAACGAAGCCAAAGGTCGGTTTGGATCAGAAAACCCGGTCTTGGAGCGGCTCATGGTTTTTACCACCTCGGTCAAAGCATGATCCTGGCCAATAATGAACTTTGCCAAACGTTCTTTGAGCTGGAGGAAATTTTCTTGTCCAGATTTAAGTTCATTAATTGGTACACCGATCTGTCGGGAGATCACTTCAAGAATGTGTTTATTTTTTAATACATTAGTTGATTCAACTTTTTCCAGATCCTTTTTTCTCTGCCCCACCTCTTTTTCTAATTGTTTTTCTCGAGTCTTTAACTCAACTGCCTCAGAATATCGTTCATCAAATACTGCTCGCTGTTTTAATTCCTGAATCTCGCTAAGTTCATTTTCAAGATCGCGCAAGCTTTCCTTGCCCGGATCAGTGGGCAATGAAATTTTCATGCCTGAGGCCGCTTCATCAACTAAATCAATTGCTTTGTCCGGTAAAAATTTATCAGTTAAGTAGCGAACCGAAACTTCAACTGCGGTTTCAATTGCCTGATCTGAGATTTTTATATTATGAAATTTTTCATAATTTGGTTTAATACCGCGCAAAATTTCAATTGTTTCTTCACGGCTCGGTTCTTTAATCTGAATCGCCTGAAATCGGCGTTCGAGTGCCGGGTCTGACTCAATATGTTTTTTAAATTCATCTAAAGTGGTCGCGCCAATGCAGTGGAGTTCACCGCGTGCCAGAGCTGGTTTTAAAATATTAGCCGCGTCAAGTGATCCGGCAGTGGAACCGGCGCCAATGATGTTGTGAACCTCGTCGATAAAGACAATCAGATTTTTATTGCTTCTAATTTCTTCAATTACTTGCTTGAGCCGGGCCTCAAATTCACCACGGTACATGGTGCCGGCAATAATAAGTGAAAGATCCAAAGCTAAGATTTTTTTATCCCGGAGTTCATCCGGCACATCAGTGGAAATAATTTTTTTAGCCAGGCCTTCAACAATCGCGGTCTTACCCACACCAGGCTCGCCCAAAAGCAGGGGATTGTTTTTGTGACGGCGGCAGAGAATCTGCATCATTCGCGTCACCTCATTTTCACGGCCAATCAAAGGATCTATCTTTGCCTGTACCTCAGGTGAAGTAAGATCAACTGAGAAAAAATCCAAAGCCGGGGTTTTTGATTTTTGCGTGAACTTTGTTGCCGTACCCATGACAATGTCATCTTCCAAAATATCTGGTTCCATGGGTCCCATGGCGGCACCACCCAGGCTGGCGATCTCCTCGCGTTCACTGATTTCAGAAAGCTTTGAAGAAGTTTTTAAAATTGTCTCAACCTGGTTTTTAAGCTTTTTTATATCAACATTTTGCCGTCTCAGTTCGCTCAGCACGGCCTTATTTTTTATCTCCATCAATCCAAACAAAAGATGTTCAGTGCCGACATAGGTGTGGGAAAAAAGATTTGCCGCAAGCACGGCTTTTTCAATAGCGCGTTTTGATTGGAGTGAAAGAATTGGTGTAGAATTTTTTGTTTTGGTAGCAGTGGCGCCGGGTGTTTCCGAAGAAATATTCTTTTTTCTGGGAAAGGAGTGAAAATCATTCTTGCTAAGTATTTCGTAAGCAATTGAGCCTTTTTGCAAAGCCAAAGAATCCAAAAGCGTAAGGGGTTCAACATTTTTTTGGTCCATGAGAATGGTTTTCTCAAGCGCCCGGGTAAGAACCTCTTTTAAATTGGTAGAAAATTTGTCCAAAATATCAATTTCCATAATTAAGCCATGTCTCTTAATTTGGCAATGCGATCATCAACTGGCGGATGGGTTGAGAACATGTGGGCCAGGCCCCGCCCTGCCCGCTCGCCAAAAGGATTGGATATAAAAAGATGAGCCGTACCGTTGTTGGCGCGCCGCATCGGTTCTTTATATGCTGAAATTTTTTCCAAGGCATTGGCCAGACCGGCGGGGTAGCGCGTCAAAAGCGCGCCCGAGGCATCAGCCAGATATTCGCGCTTTCGTGAAACCGCCATTTTAATAAGTTCGGCAATCAGAGGTGAAAGCAGAGCCAGAACAATGCCAATAATCATAATAATTGCCACAATCTGGCCGCCGCCTTTGCTGCGGCGTCCGCCAATTCCGCGGATTCTAAAAATCCAGTTTGATATCAGCACAATTATACCGACCATTACCGCCACGACCATCATTAGTCTTATATCGTAATTTTTAATATGAGAAAGTTCATGCGCGATCACGCCCTCAAGTTCTTCGTTTTCCAGTTTTTCAATAATGCCGGAGGTGAGAGCAATTGCGGCGTGCTCTGGACCGCGGCCGGTGGCAAAAGCATTGGGCGCCGGATCATTAATTACATAAATTTTGGGCATGGGCAGGCCGGCGGTAATACAAAGATTTTCCACCATGCGAAAGACGTAAGGATTATCTTCTTTTACAATTGGTTTGGCACCAGCTGACCAAAGAGCGACTTTGTCTCCTTTATAATAACTAAACAGCGTCATTACGAGTGAAATTATCAACGCAAATATCAGCCCCCAATAGCCATAGCCGGTGTATTCGCCAAATACCCAGCCGAGTAAAAGAACCAGAATAACAAAAAGCACCATAAGAATTACAGTGCGTCGTTTATTGCTGTCAATTTGTTTATACATATTTTAGACACAATAGGGGCAGAAAAACTGCCCCTATTGGCTTATTTGTCTTGATTGTTAGAATTTGACTTCCGGGGTTTCACGTTCCATTTCTTCAATTTCAAAGAATTCATACTTTTTAAAGCCGAGCATACTGGCGATCAAGTTATTTGGAAAGACCTGCATGCGGGTGTTAAAGTCACGGACATTGCCGTTGTAGAATCTTCGTGATGCCTGGATTTTGTTTTCTGTGTCAGAAAGCTCATCCTGAAGCTTAGCAAAGTTTTCTGAGGCGCGGAGTTCTGGATAATTTTCCGCAACCGCAAACAATGATTTCAACGTGGCGGTTAGGGCGTTTTCAGCTTTGGCATGTTCTTCCGGGGTTTTTGCCTGCATTGCCTCGGAACGTGCCTTGGTCACGTTTTCAAAAAGCTTTTTTTCATGGCTGGCGTAGCCCTTTACTGTTTCCACTAAATTGGGGATAAGGTCATGACGACGTTTAAGTTGCACGTCAATGTCTGACCATGCTTCATCAGTGCGGTTTCTGAGCTTAATCAGCCCGTTATACACACCAATGAGCCAAAAGACAACCACCACCAATACTGCTATTATTATGTATACTGCAATCATAATTTTTTAGCTTATTTTAGCGAATTTTTAAAGATATGATTCGCTTTATTGAATTATTTATTAATAAATTATACAATTTGATTGTAGTTAAAATTTATTAATTTGTAAAGCTATTTTTATATATGGCAAATGTTAATGAAGCAATTTTTAAAGCATATGATATCCGTGGAGTGTTTAAAGAGGATTTTAACGAAGAAACTGCCAAGCGCGTTGGTCAGGCAATGGTCTTGTTCACAAAAGCCAAGACCGTGGTGGTTGGCCGCGACATGCGTGCGTCAAGCCCCGGGCTTGCCAAAGCCGTGATCGAGGGCGTCACCTTAATGGGCGCGGACGTAATTGATATTGGCGAGTGTTCGACTCCGGTTTTTAATTATGCTGTGGCTGAATATGATCTGCATGACTGCGGCATTATGGTTACGGCCTCGCACAATCCAGCCAAGTATAATGGTTTTAAACTTTCCTACGGCGACGCCCTGCCAATTGGCAAGGGTTCGGGCATGGATGAAATTAAAAAACTTGTTCTTGAGGGAGAGTTTGAAGAGCAGAAGGTTGGCAATGTGGTTGAGTCGCCAATCACTGATGAATACATTGAAACAGTATTTTCATTTATTGATGTTGAAAAAATTAAACCAATGAAGATTATTATTGACGCGGGCAATGGTATGGCCGGTCCGATTTTGGAAAAGATTTTCAAACGCTTGCCACAGATCGAAATGATTTCGATGTATTTTAAACCGGACGGCACCTTTCCTCATCATGAAGCCAACCCAATTAAAGAAGAGAATCTGGCTGATTTAAAAAAGAAGATGAAAGAAGTAATGCCGGACCTTGGGGTGGCCTATGACGGTGACTGCGACCGGATTGGATTTGTTGATGAGCAAGGTGAAACTATCCCGGGCGACTTTATGACCGCCCTGTTGGCAAAAGAAATATTAAAAAATAACAAAGGCGCCAAGGTTCATTATGATCTTCGCTCAAGCTGGTCAGTGCGCGATACAATTATTGAAGCCGGCGGTAAGCCAGAGATGTGCATGGTTGGGCATGCGCTTATTAAAAAACTAATGCGCGAGACGGGTGCGGTATTTAGCGGCGAACTTTCAAGCCATTTTTATTATAAAGATTTTTATACGGTTGAGTCCGGTGACCTGACTTTACTTTTCATTCTTCAGCTTTTGTCAGAAGAGGGTAAGAAGATGTCAGAACTTGTCGCACCGCTTAAAAAATATTTTCATTCCGGTGAAATCAACTTTGAGGTAGAAGACAAAGAGGGTATGATGAAAAAACTTGAAGATATGTATAGCGAAGATGCCAAAGATGTGTCCCATCTTGACGGCATTAGGCTTGAGTTTGAAGATTGGTGGTTTAATGTACGACCGTCCAATACTGAGCCATTACTTCGTTTGAACCTTGAGGCAAAAACAAAAGAAATAATGGAAGAAAAACGAGACGAGATCTCAAAAATCATCTCATCATAATATGATTGGAGTTTTTGATTCAGGAATCGGTGGCCTGACGGTTGTAAAAGAATTAATTAAACAAATGCCAGAGGCCGGCATTATATATTTTGGCGACACGGCGCGTTATCCATACGGCAACAAGAGCAAAGAGACGATTGAACACTATGCCCTCCAGGACGCGCGTTTTTTAATTGAGCATGGCGCAAAAATAATTATCACGGCCTGCAACACGGCATCAGCTCTTGCTATTGATAAACTTTGCGGGGAAATCAAACTTCCGCTTTTTGAAGTAGTAAATCCGGCTGTTGAACGCGCAATCAAGTCAACTTCTAATAAAAGAATCGGTGTAATTGGCACGCGTGGGACGATTAAAAGTGAAATCTATACAAAAAAGATAAAAGAGCAAGATTCAGGAATTGAAGTAATTGGCAAGCCCTGCCCACTCTTTGTACCCCTTGTAGAAGAGGGTTGGCTTAGCCACAGTGAAACAAAAAAAATTATTAAGTCATATCTGGCACCGCTTAAAAATAAAAACATTGATACACTGATCTTAGGTTGCACGCATTATCCACTTCTTAAGCCCCAAATCCAGTCTAAAATCGGCCGCCAGGTCACTTTGGTGGACTCGGCCGAAGAAGTGGTCAAGAAAATTCAAGCATATATGGCTGAACATCAAGATATTGATTTTAAAGGGGAGCGCGATTTCTATTTGAGCGATGTTTCTGAGCACACCCAGCAAATTGCCTCAAAATGGCTGGGCCAGAATATTCATTTTAAATTAGCCATTCTTTAGGGATTCCCTGCTTGCTCAAGCCCCTAAAAAATGCTAATATATATTAAAGTTATGCTTACGGCAATTATTGTATTTGTAATAATTTTATCGGTAATAGTATTTATCCATGAACTGGGCCATTTTATGGTGGCCCGGTATTTTGGTGTTAAATGCGATGAATTTGGTTTTGGCCTGCCGCCGCGCTTCATCGGCATTGTAAAAAATAATGAAGGCAAGTGGGAGGTTGTTAAAGCAAACTCCAAAAAAGAATATCAGCGAACCATCCTTTCATTAAACTGGATTCCGGTGGGCGGTTTTGTGGCAATTAAAGGCGAAAACGGCGAAGACAAAGAAGCAACTGATAGTTTTGGCAGCCGGCCGATCTGGCAGCGCATTTCCATGGTCTCGGCCGGAGTAATTATGAACATAGTCCTGGCTTTTGCCATTCTTACTTTTGGCTTTTTGGTTGGCCTGCCTTCGGTAACCGAAGATTTGCCAGCCGGCGCCGAGATAAGCGATCCGCAGATTCAGGTTTTTACCGTACTTGATGATTCACCCGCTGGTTTAGCCGGCATTGAGCCTGGGGACACTATTCAAGAGATCAATGGCACAGTATTTAGCGATACCGAAGATCTGCAAAACTATATTAAGGATCATCAAGAGGATGAAATGGAGATTGCCCTTTCGCGCCAGGGAGATGAAGTTAATCTGACAGTGACACCAGCCCTGCTTGAGGAAACTGGTGAAACCGGTATTGGCGTGGGCCTGGCTGACATTGGCCTCGTATCCTATCCGGTTCATTGGGCTGTAATCCGCGGTGCTGAATCAACTGTATATTTGACCAAGGCGGTTGTCTTGGCATTTTATGACCTATTTAAAAATATGATTGTTAAACAGGAGGTGGCAGTTGATCTTTCTGGTCCGGTTGGCATTGCCGTGCTCACCGGCAAATTCGCGCGCATGGGTTTTGCCTATGTTCTGCAGTTTGCCGCTTTACTGACCATCAATCTGGCCGTAATTAACTTTTTGCCGTTCCCAGCCCTGGATGGCGGGCGCGTACTTTTCCTGACAATTGAAAAAATCAGGCGAAAACCTATTCCGCAAAAAATTGAAGCCGCGATTCACAATACTGGCTTCCTCCTTTTATTGGTAATATTGGCATTGGTCACGTTTCGTGACATTGCCCGAGCCAGCGATAAAATTATTGGCGGTATTAAGTCGTTAATCGGCATGTAGTATGGCAGATGGCTTAGAAGAAATTTATATTAATTTTCAAAAAGAGCTTGGCCAGATCAAAGACTTAAAGTCTTTGAATGATTTTGAAATTAAATACTTGGGCAGAAAAGGTGAACTTACAAAAATCCTGCGCAATCTTTCCAAGCTATCAATTGAAGAACGCAAAGTTCAGGGTGTCAAAGCCAATGATCTAAAGATAAAAATGGAAGAGATAATTTCAGAAAAAAAGAATGAACTTCAGGCTGATGCATATAAAGATATAGAAAAGACAGAAAAGATTGACATTACCATTCCCTCCAAAGAACGGATCGGGCATGTTCATCCGATTTCAAAAATTAGAATGGAGCTCGAAGAGGTGTTCCGTTCAATGGGCTTTATGATTTTGGACGGCCCTGAGCTTGAGTCAGATTTTTATAATTTTGAAGCATTAAATATTCCCGAGCACCATCCGGCGCGCGATGCTCAGGACACGTTCTATATAGAAGATGACCCAGAATGGCTTTTGCGCACCCACACCTCACCGGTTCAAGTCCGGGCCATGCAAAAGTACGGCGCTCCCTTGCGGGCAATTGTTCCGGGCCGGGTATTCAGGAATGAAGCCACGGATGCCTCGCATGAGCACACTTTTTATCAGATTGAAGGCTTATTGATTGACGAAGATATTTCCATTGCCAACCTGATTGCCGTAATGAAAGAGTTATTACAGGGTATTTTTAAGCGCGATGTCGAAGTAAGGCTTCGGCCGGGCTATTTCCCGTTTGTTGAGCCGGGTTTTGAAATGGACATCAAATGTCTGATTTGCGGCGGGAAAGGATGCAGTGTTTGTAAGCACACCGGCTGGGTAGAACTTCTGCCGTGCGGCCTGGTACATCCAAAAGTACTGGAATACGGCGGCATTGATTCAAGAAAGTACAACGGCTTTGCTTTTGGTTTGGGTTTGAATCGTTTGGTAATGATGAACTACGGCATTGACGACATCCGTTATTTTATGAGCGGTGACTTAAGATTTTTAGAACAGTTTTAATATGTTGGTATTGCGCGACTGGTTAAACGACTACACAAAGATTCCGAAAAATCTTCCACCAGAAGATCTGGCTTTAAAATTAACTATGTCAATTGTTGAGGTTGAGGGATATGATGAGCCGGGCAAAAAGTTGGGAAAAATTGTTGTTGGTAAGGTTTTAAAAATTGAAAAACATCCCA